>Ga0209958_1001217_pt1 | contig 22388 bp, 19 predicted proteins | sample ThiBio_inoc_plan_FD_183942 | JGI IMG/M metagenome (GOLD analysis project Ga0209958, IMG submission 183942) | Wastewater bioreactor microbial communities from Cape Town, South Africa - Thiocy_inoc_plan (SPAdes) | ecosystem: Engineered > Bioremediation > Thiocyanate > Unclassified | place: South... | reverse complement strand
TCATGCTCGCTTCCGGCAGGACGATAAGCGAGATCGCGGGCGACTTGTTCCTGAGCATCAAGACGGTCAGCACGCACAAATTCCGTCTCATGCGGAAACTGAATCTCCAGACATCGACCGACCTGGTTCGCTATGCCATCCGCCATCGATTGATCGACGGCTGAGATTTTTCCTGCGCACCGCATCAAGCGTCGCTGCGCCGCCGGCCGCACACCTGCGCACCGGCTTTGTCCGGACTGGGCGAAGCGGCTCAACGAACCGTTCCATCCAGGACGGCGCGAAAACGCTGCCGGGTTCAAGTCTTGCCCGGTCGTCCCCTAGGATTATTCCTACCCCGCTGTGGGCAACTGCTGACGCAAAAGCAGATTATGCCGACTTCATTTCCCCCTGATCGCTTTCGATAATGAATCTCGGAATGGTTGTCAGGCTTGTATCCGCTTGCCCGGATTGCCCGGCCTAATGTGGGACTGAAGGGAATGAAATTACTGCTGGTCGAGTCATCGACTCTGCTGCGGGAGCGCCTGGCGGCCATGCTGGCCAGCCTTGGATGCGCCGAGATCGTGGAAAGCACTGCGGCTGAGGATACGAATCGGATCATGCGCCTCGTGCAGCCGGAAATTGTGGTCATGGATGCCAGGCTGCCGGATGAAAGTGGCTGCGAGGCACTTGCCAGGGTGAGACATGCATGCCCTTCGGCATGCCTGATCGTGATGAGTTCCTACTCGTCGGAGCCATACAGAAAACGCTGGCTGCAAGCAGGGGCGGATCACTTTTTCGATCTGTCCGCCCAGCTCGACCTGTTGCTGAATGTAGTGCGGCGTCATAGCCAGGCGCCTCTGCGTGCGGTGCCATGACATGAATATCGACAAGTGGAAGGTGGTATGGAATTCAATGCGAGTGAAGGCCTGACGACAGATGCTGCGATCGGTATTGGCAGCGTGGAGCTCGCGGTGCTCGGGATATTGATTTTCGCCTGCGGCGCGGCGTGCGGATGGATCGCACATCGATTCAGGGAATCCAGGCGCGCCGCCATGCTTGAGCGGACGCGCGAGACGTCCATGCGGGGTGCGGCGGGCAATTGCAGCCCCCATCTCGACACGGTATGCGCCAGCGTATTGCCGATCTGGTCGCTGCAGGTGGAGGCGGGGCGCGCACAGACGGAGGAGGCGATTACCGCGCTCGCCGTGCGCTTTTCCGGCCTGGTGGGAAAACTGGAGACGGCGGTGTCCGCCTCGCAATCGACGGCGGGCGGCAACGGCGCGAAACAGGGGCAGGATGGCCTGGTGGATCTGCTCGAGACAAGCCAGCGGGATCTCGGCTCGATCATCGATTCGCTGCGCGAGTCCACCGTTTCCAAGCAAAGCCTGCTGCGGGAGGTGGATCAGCTGGCCTTGTTTACGGGTGAACTGAAGCAGATGGCGGCCGAGGTCGGCAGCATTGCCATGCAGACCAACCTGCTCGCGCTCAACGCCGCCATCGAAGCGGCGCGTGCCGGCGAGGCAGGGCGGGGGTTCGCCGTGGTCGCCGACGAGGTGCGCAAGCTTTCCACGCTGTCCGCTGAAACGGGCAAGCGAATCAGCCAGGGAGCGGAACAGGTCAATGCCGCGATCGCCTCCGCCGTGGCCGCGTCCGAGCAGTCGGTGACGCGGGATACCGAGTCGGTGACGCATTCCGAAGCGGTCATCGGGCAGGTGGTCGAGCGTTTTCACGGCGTGGCGAGCCGCTTGACGGCGTCTTCGAGCATTCTGAACGAGGCCAGCATGGGCATTCGGGACGAGATTTCCGATGTCCTGGTCTCGCTGCAGTTTCAGGATCGCGTGAGCCAGATTCTCTCGCATATCCGCGACGACATCCGCAAGTTCGAAGCGCATGTCAACGAATGCCTCAACACCGGGCAATGCGCGCCGATCGATGCCGAGGCATGGCTGGACGAATTGTCGAAAACCTACACCACGACCGAACAGCGGGAGATGCACGGCGGCGCCAGCGCCAGCCAGTCGAGCAGTTCGGAAATCACCTTCTTTTAGGGAGAAAACTATGGCAAAAACCATCATGGTCGTCGACGACTCGGCTTCGCTACGCCAGGTCGTAAGCATCGCGCTCAAGGGCGCCGGATTCGACGTCATCGAAGCGTGCGACGGGAAGGACGGCCTGTCCAAGATCAACGGACAGAAGATTCATCTCATCATCAGCGACGTCAACATGCCGAACATGGACGGCATCACCTTCGTGCAGGAGGTCAAGAAGCTGGCGAACTACAAATTCACGCCCATCATCATGCTCACCACCGAATCGCAGGAGGCGAAAAAGCAGGCAGGGCAGGCGGCAGGCGCCAAGGCCTGGGTGGTCAAACCCTTCCAGCCGGCGCAGATGCTGGCTGCCGTGTCGAAGCTGATCATGCCCTGAAGCCGGCGACGGGGAGCACACCATGCACATCAACGCACAGCAGGAAAACGGCATTTGCAGGCTGCAAATGGAAGGCGAACTCACCATCTACCAAAGCCTGGAAATCAGGGATGGATTGATGGCGCATCTGGCTGCCAGCGCTGAGATCGAGCTTGACCTCAGTGGCGTCACCGAGATGGATACCGCCGGATTTCAGCTGCTGCTGGCGGCGAAGCGCGAAGGCACCCGCCTGGGCAAGGCCGTGCGTTTCGTATCCCATAGCCAGGCCGCGCTGGAAGTGATCGACCTCTACGACATGGCAGCCCAGTTCGGCGATCCCCTGCTGCTTTCAGCTCGACAGTAACAGCCGTCATAGATACCAAGGAGACGAGAGTGAGCATGGATCAGGCATTGCAGACCTATATCGAGGAAGGCCGCGGGCTGCTCGAGGAAATGGAGGGCATCCTGCTGCGGCTCGAAAGCGAGCCGCAGGAAGAGGAAACGGTCAACGCCATGTTTCGCGCCGCGCACACCATCAAGGGCTCCGCGGGCTTGTTCGGGCTCGACGCGATCGTGGCGTTTACCCATGTCGTCGAAAATGCGCTCGACGAGGTGCGTGAAGGCGCGCTGGCCGTCAACGGCGAGCTCGTCGAGCTGCTGCTCAAATGCTGCGACCATATCGGCCTGCTGATCACCGTGGTGGCGGAAGCCGGGGAAGCGCTCGATGCGGAACAGGCGGCTGCGGGCGAGGCGATCGCCGCCGCGCTGCGATCCTTGCTGGGAGGCGAAGCCGCGGCGGACGCCGCCATGCCCGCGGTTCACGAGGCCCGGCTTGCTGCGAGCGGCGGCGGACTGCTCGAAGGCGACTATTGGCACCTGTCGCTCGTCTTTGGGCGCGAGGTGCTGAAGAACGGCATGGACCCCATTTCCTTCATCCGCTACCTCGCGACCATTGGCGATATCGTCTCGCTCAGGATAGACGACAGCGAGCTGCCGGAACTGAATGCGATAGATCCGGAGTCCTGCTACTTGAGCTTCTCGATCGAATTCAAGAGCGAGGCGGACAAGAAAACCATCGAGGATGTCTTCGAGTTCGTGCGGGAGGACTGCAAGCTGCGCATCTTCCCGCCGCCGAGCCATCTCGCCGCTTTCGTCGACCGGCTCGAGCACGCGAGCGGCAATACCGACATGCTCGGCCAGTTGCTGATCGAGGCCGGCATTCTCACCGGACACGAGCTGGAGGATGCGCTGGCATCCCAGGAAAGCATGGCGGCGGCCTGCGGCGGCGCCAAGCCGCCCATCGGCGAAGTCCTGGTCAACGAAGGCGTGGTGCAGAAAGAGGTGATGGATGTGGCGCTGGAGAAGCAGCGCCAGATTCGCGACCACAAGGCCCAGGAAGCCAAGTTCATTCGCGTGAGCGCGGAAAAGCTCGACGAACTCATCAATCTCGTCGGCGAACTCGTCATTGCCGGCGCCGGCGCCTCGCTGCTGGCCCAGCGTTCCGGCGACGCGGCGCTGCACGAGTCCACCTCCGTCGTCTCGGGGCTGGTCGAGGAAATCCGCGACGGTGCGCTCAAGCTACGCATGGTGGAAATCGGCGAGACCTTCAACCGCTTCCAGCGCGTGGTGCGCGATGTGAGCAAGGAACTCGGCAAGGACATCGGCCTGGAGATCGGCGGCGCGGAAACCGAACTGGACAAGACGGTGGTCGAGAAAATCGGCGACCCGCTCATGCATCTCGTGCGCAACGCCATGGATCACGGCATCGAACCGGCCGCGGCGCGCGCCGCAGCCGGCAAGCCGGCGAAGGGCAGCCTGCGGCTGAACGCCTACCACGACTCCGGCAGCATCGTGATCGAAGTGGCGGACGACGGCGGCGGCCTGAAAAAGGAAAGAATCCTCAAGAAGGCGATCGAACGCGGCATCGTCAGCCCGGGCCAGAGCCTGTCGGACAACGAGATTTACAACCTCGTTTTCGAGGCGGGATTTTCCACCGCGGACCAGGTCACCAATCTCTCCGGCCGCGGCGTCGGCATGGATGTGGTCAAGCGCAACATCCAGGCGCTGCGCGGCAGCGTCGACATCGAAAGCGCGGAGGGACGCGGCACCACGGTGCGCATCCGGTTGCCGCTCACCCTGGCGATCATCGACGGTTTCCTGGTCGGCGTGGGCAAGTCGGCTTTCGTGGTGCCGCTCGACATGGTGCTGGAATGCATCGAGCTGTCCGAAGCGGACAGAAAGGCCGCCGATACGCGCAACTACGTCAATCTGCGCGGCGAGGTGCTGCCCTTCGTTCGCCTGCGCGATCAATTCGAAGTCAAGACGGCCGCGGGCAAGCGTGAAAACATCGTGGTCGTGCAATACGGTGGGCAGAAGGCCGGATTCGTGGTGGATGAGCTGATGGGCGAATTTCAGACCGTCATCAAGCCGCTGGGCAATGTATTCAGGAATTTGCGGGGTATTTCCGGTTCCACGATTCTGGGAACCGGCGAAGTGGCGCTGATTCTCGACGTGCCGACGCTGGTGCAGCTCGCTGTCGCGCGGGATGAGCAGATGGCCATGCATGGCGCGTGAGCGGGTTGGATTCTTGGGATTTTTATTTTTTCAGAGATAAACAAGGGAGGCACGGCAATGTTCAAGAACATGAAGATCGGGGTGCGGTTGGGGGTGGGGTTTGGCCTGGTTGTGGTGCTGATGGTGGCGATCGCCATCATTGGAATCACCCGCATGGCCGTCCTCAACGAGTCGCTGGAAAACGTCAACCATGACAAATGGCCGAAAGTCCTGTTGCTGCAGGACGGACTCGCCGGCGTCAACGCAATCGGCCTCGGCGCGCGCGACATCCTGATGGCGACGGACCAGCCGGGTATCCAGGCAGCGAAGGAGCGCATCCTCGAGGGGCGCAGCAACATCGGCAAGGCCTGGGAGAAGCTCAAGCCGACGCTGGTTCAGCCCAAGGGAATCGAGATGTTCCAGCTGATCCTTGAATCGCGCGAGCGATTCATCGCGGCGCAAAACCAGATCATCAAGCTTGCCGAGGAAGGCAAGGCGGAAGAAGGCCGGGCATTCATGGAATCCGAGTTCCGCCCGGCGGCGAACGAGTACCGCAAGCGCGTCAACGACCTCGTCCAGTTCCAGGGTGAGCTGATGAACGAGCTGGGGAACATGGCGAGCGAGCAATACAGCCAGGCGCGGACACTGATGCTCGCCATGGGCGCGGCGGCCTTCCTGCTCGCGGTAGGGATCGCCTTCTGGGTCACCCGTTCCATCACCCGTCCGCTCGGCCAGGCCGTGGGCGTGGCCAACAGCCTTTCCGAGGGCGATTTCAGCGTGACGATCGATGTGCAGTCCAGGGACGAGACCGGCATGCTGCTCACCGCGATGAAGAACATGGTGGAAAAGCTTTCGCAGATCATCACCGAGGTGCGCGGCGCGGCTGACAACCTTTCCAGCGCGTCCGAAGAAGTGTCCGCAACGGCGCAATCCCTCTCCCAGGCTTCCAGCGAACAGGCGGCCAGCGTGGAAGAGACGTCCGCCAGCGTCGAGCAGATGTCCGCATCCATCAGCCAGAATACCGAGAACGCCAAAGTGACCGACGGCATGGCGTCGAAGGCGGCGAAGGAGGCCACCGAAGGCGGTGAGGCGGTGAAGCAGACGGTGACCGCGATGAAGAGCATCGCCGGCAAGATCGGCATCATCGACGACATTGCCTACCAGACCAACCTGCTGGCGCTGAATGCCGCCATCGAGGCGGCGCGCGCCGGCGAGCACGGCAAGGGCTTCGCGGTGGTGGCGGCGGAAGTGCGCAAGCTGGCGGAACGCAGCCAGGTGGCGGCGCAGGAGATCGGCGAACTGGCGGGCGGCTCGGTTGACCTGGCGGAGCGGGCCGGCAAGCTGCTGGACGAGATGGTGCCCTCCATCAACAAAACTTCCGACCTGGTGCAGGAAATCACCGCCGCCTCCGAGGAGCAATCCTCCGGCGTCGGGCAGATCAACACGGCCATGACCCAACTGAACCAGATCACCCAGCAGAACGCCTCCAGTTCGGAAGAACTGGCCGCCACCGCCGAGGAAATGAGCAGCCAGGCCGAGCAGCTGCAGCAGGCCATGGGCTTCTTCCTGCTCGAGAGCGGCGCCGGCGCGGCTTCGGGCGCCAGAAAACCGGCCACCCAGAAAACTGTCCAGGTGGCGCACGCCAGGAACGCCGGCAGCAAGCCGGCGCCGAAAGCCATGGCAGGCGCCAGCGACGAACTTGAGTTCGTCAAGTTCTGAGGAGGCGACATGAGTGCGCTAGTCAAAGTGGACGAACGGACGGGACTGGCTGCGCCGCAGGATCAGCAGCAGTACCTGACCTTCATGCTGGGGGGCGAGACGTTCGCCATCGGCATCCTCGCCATCAAGGAAATCATCGAGTACGGCAACCTCACCGAGGTGCCCATGATGCCGGACTACATCCGCGGGGTGATCAACCTGCGCGGCAGCGTGGTGCCGGTGGTGGACCTCTCCACGCGCTTCGGCCGCAAGAGCACGGAACTCACCCGCCGCACCTGCATCGTCATCATCGAAGTGGCGTCCGATCAGGAGACGCAGGTGGTGGGCGTGGTGGTGGATGCGGTGAACGAGGTGCTGGAAATACCGCAGGACCAGATCGAACCGCCGCCGGCCTTCGGCGCGAAGATTCGCACCGACTTCATCCGCGGCATGGGCAAGGTGGACAGCAAGTTCGTGATCATCCTGAACGTCGGCAATGTGCTGTCGATCGACGATCTGGCATTGCTGGAGCAGGCGAATGCGCAGGGCATGGGGCCCGCGAACGGGGTTGCGGCGGGATGATCGGGATCAAACAAGAGCTGGGCGGCGGTTTCATGCCGAACGGGCTGAACCGGGAGGGAGCGGAGCATGCAGGCGTCCACGCTGTCCGATCAGGAGTTCGGTGAATTCCAGCGGCTGATCTACCGGCTCGCTGGGATCAGCCTTTCCCCGGCGAAAAAGGCGCTGGTATGCGGACGTCTTGCGAAGCGGCTGAAGCATTATTCGCTCGACTCCTACCGCGATTATCTGCACCTGCTGACCAGCGGCAAGGAACCGGCGGAATTGCAGACCGCGCTGGACCTGCTCACCACCAACGAAACCTATTTCTTTCGCGAGCCCAAGCACTTCGAGTTCCTGCAGCAGCGCATCCTCGCCGAGCGGCGCCCCGGCTCGCCGTTCCGCGTGTGGAGCGCGGCCTGCTCAAGCGGCGAAGAACCTTTCACCCTGGCGATGGTGTTGGCCGATCGGCTGGGCGAGACGCCATGGGAAATCGTCGCCTCCGACATCAGCACGCGCGTGCTGGAACGGGCGCGCAGCGGGCTGTATGCGATGGAGCGCGCCCGCCATATTCCGCAGCGCTACCTGCAGGAATACTGTCTCAAGGGTGTGGGCTCGCAGGAAGGCCGTTTCCTCATCGACAAGCGCCTGCGCGCGCGCGTGAGTTTCCAGCAGATCAACCTCAACGAAACCCTGCCGCAGCTGGGCGAGTTCGACGTGGTTTTCCTGCGCAATGTGATGATCTACTTCAATACCGACACCAAGGCGCGGGTGGTCGAGCGCATCGCCGCCACGCTCAAGCCCGGCGGCTACCTGATCATCGGCCACTCGGAAAGCCTCAACGGCGTGACCGACGTGCTGGGTGCGGTGCGGCCATCGGTATACAGAAAATAGGCCGGCGATATCACCCATGCGCAAGCCGCCCCACGTCATCGAAATTTTCCTCAACCCCGGCGAGTTCTACTTCGGGGATCGGGATGTCCGCATCCGGACGATCCTGGGTTCCTGCGTTTCCATCACGCTCTGGCATCCGAAACTGCTGATCGGCGGCATGTGCCACTACATGCTGCCAAGCCGGCAAGGGCGGGAAACGCGGCTGGCGGACGGCAAGTACGCGGACGAGGCGCTCGGGCTCCTGTTCGAGGAGATACGCAGGAGCGGCACGGCGCTTGAGGACTACGAGGTCAAATTGTTCGGCGGCGGCAACATGTTTCAGCGGCAGGTCGATGCCGGGCAAAGCCATATCGGGATCAAGAATGCCGAGGCCGGACGGCATCTGCTGAAGCACCATGGGCTGCGCGCGGCGTCGGAGGATCTGGGCGGCGCCGGCCATCGCACGGTGCTGTTCGATATCTGGTCGGGCCATGTATGGGTGCGCCAGTTCGCCCCCAAGGGCGTCGAATATTGCAATGGCTCTTAAAGCAAGGGATCTATGTCGAAACGCATAAAAGTCCTGGTCGTGGACGATTCCGCCGTGGTGCGGCAGGTGCTGTCCGAAGTGCTCAACGGCGATGCCGGCATCGAGGTGATCGCCGTTGCGCCCGACCCCATTTTCGCCCAGGAGAAGATGAAGAAGCAGTGGCCGGACGTGGTCGTCCTGGACGTCGAAATGCCGCGCATGGATGGCATCACGTTTCTCAGGAAAATCATGGCGGAACGGCCGACGCCGGTGGTGATCTGCTCGTCGATTTCGCAGAAGGGATCGGAAACCGCCATGCAGGCCCTGGCGGCAGGCGCAGTCGGCGTCGTCCCCAAGCCGGGCATCGGCAACCGGCGCGCGGCGCTGGAAGATGCCGCCGCGGATCTGATTCGCGCCGTGAAAACCGCGGCGCACGCCAATGTCCGCAACCTGAAGATCAACAGCGCCGTGCCGCCCGTCGCCGTGATGCCCAAGCTCAACGCCGACGCGATCCTGCCTGCCGCGAGCCAGGCCATGGCGCAGACCACCGAGCGCATCGTCGCCATCGGCACCTCGACCGGCGGTACCCAGGCGCTGGAAGCGGTGCTGACCGCGTTGCCGCGCGTGTCGCCCGGAATCGTCATCGTGCAGCACATGCCCGAGAAGTTCACCGCCTCCTTCGCGGCCCGGCTCGATACCCTGTGCCAGATCGAGGTGCGCGAGGCGCAGAACGGCGATCGCGTCATGCCCGGGCGGGCGCTGATCGCCCCCGGCGGCAGGCACATGCTGCTCAAGCGCAACGGTTCCCAGTATCACGTCGAAGTGGTGGATGGCCCGGTGGTCAACCGCCACCGGCCGTCGGTGGACGTGCTGTTCCGTTCGGTGGCCAAGTTCGCGGGCAGGAATGCCTTGGGCGTCATCATGACCGGCATGGGCGATGACGGCGCGCGCGGCCTCAAGGAAATGCGCGATGCGGGCGCGGCCACCGTGGCGCAGGACGAGGCCAGCTGCGTGGTCTATGGCATGCCCAAGGAAGCGGTGAAACTGGGCGGGGTGGATCGCAGCGCATCGCTGCAGGCGATTCCGGCAGAGATCATGAAATATGCGTGAACGCCAAGCGGGGTTGAATATCCGTGTCTGATCACCAGGCCGCGCCGGCACAGGCGCGTCAATTATTCCTTGCCGATGGCATGGGTACTGCCCTGCTCGCGATCGCCTGCCTGGCGATCCTGTTCGGCATCGTGCACGCCATGATGCCGCAGCCGGCGGTGCATATCGGAGACTATCTCGCATTCCATAACGTGGCGGAAATCCTCGCCGTGGTGGTGGCGGCCATGATCTTCGGCGTCGGATGGCATGCGGCGAAGGCGCGCGGGCCGGCATTCCCGATGGTGCTGTCCGCGGCCTTCCTCGCGGTGGGCCTGCTGGACGCCGCGCATCTGCTGTCGTATGCGGGCATGCCGCATTTCGTTACGCCGTCAGGCGCGGAAAAAGCCATCAACTTCTGGCTTGCGGCGCGCATCACGGCGGCCGTTGCGCTGCTGGCGGCGGTGCTCATGCCGCGGGTGCCGGTGAACCCCGGCATGCGCTACGCGGCCCTGGCCGCGGCGCTGGCATGGGTCGCTGCAGTGTATTGGGTCGCGCTATACCGGGCGGAATGGCTTCCGGCGACCTTCGTTGCGGGACAGGGGCTGACGCCGTTCAAGATCGGCGTCGAGTATTTCGTCGTCGGGCTGCACCTGGCGGCCGCGCTCGCCATTCTTGCCCGGCTTCGCACGGCCGGCAGCTATGCCGCGCCGCATCTTTTTGCGGCCGTCGGCATCATGGCCTTGAGCGAGCTGAATTTCACGCTCTATAGCGAAGTGAACGACGGATTCAATTTCCTTGGGCATGTCTACAAAATCGTCGCCTACGGTTTTCTCTACCGCGCCGTGTTCGTGGCGGCAGTGCTGCAGCCTTATCGCGAGCTGGCCGCTTCCGAGAAAAGCGCCCAGAAAAGCGAGCAACGCTTCCGCATGATTTTCGATGCGGCGCCGGATGCCGTATTCCTGCTCGACGCGGAAGGACGCATCGCGATGGCGAATTCGACCGCGGAAACGATGCTGGGTTACAGCCACGAGGAGATGATCGGCCAGCCGATGGACATCCTGGTTGCGGAAAACATGCGCGCCATCTATGCGGAGCAGCGCGGGCGCTGTGCCGCGCATCCAGCGCCGGCATCGACGGCCGTTCAGGCGGACATGGTGGCCCGGCGCAAGGATGGCGAGGACATTCCGGTCTCGATCAGCCTGTCGCAGTTCGAGCTGGACGAACAATGCGAAACCATTGCCGTGGTGCGCGACATCACCACGACCAGGGAAATGGAAAGGCTGCTGCGCCGCCATTCGCAGGAATTCCAGGCGCTGGTGGACAACGCGCCGGACGTGATCGTGCGTTTCGACCGCGACCTGCGTTACCTCTATGCCAATCCGGCGAACGAGCTGGCCATCGGGGTGGAAAATGGCGAATGTCTGGGTAGGACCTGGGATGAACTGGGACTGCCCCCGGAGGCGGCAGCAGTTTGGCAGCACGGCGCGCGCGAGGTGTTCGAACGCGGCGAGGCGGCGACCGTCGAATGTGGGATTGAAATGCCGCGGATGGGTTTGCGCCATTTCCATGTGCGCATGGTGCCCGAGCGGGACATGGAAAACCGGGTTGTCTCGGTGCTGGTGATCGCGCGCGACATCTCGGAGCGCAAGCGCCACGAGGATCAATTGCTTCATCAGGCCCGCCACGATGCGCTGACGGAGCTGCCTAACCGCGCGCTGATCCTGGACCGCCTGCGGCAGGCGATTTCCCACGCGCAGCGCGGCCAGCGGCTGCTCGCTGTGGCGTACCTGGATCTGGACGATTTCAAGAAAATCAACGACACCCTGGGCCATGACGCGGGGGACGCGCTGCTGCGCCAGGTCGCGATGCGGATCAGCGGGGTGTTGCGGCAGGGCGATACCGTGGGCCGCCAGAGCGGCGACGAGTTCATTCTGCTGTTGCCGGATATCGCACACATCGAGGATGCGGCGACCGTGGCCGAAAAGATTCTGGATACGCTGGCATGGCCGTTTTCGCTGAACGGCCGCGAGGTGTATGTGACGGGCAGCCTTGGCCTGTCGGTCTGCCCGTCGGATGGCGAGGATGCCGAATCCCTGCTGCGCAATGCCGATATCGCCATGTACCGCGCCAAGGAAGAAGGGCGCAATGCCTTCCGTTTCTACGTCCCGGAAATGGATGCGCGCATGCGCGCCCGGGTCGAGATCGAACACGATCTGCGCCTGGCCATCAAGCACGGCGAGCTGGTGCTTCACTATCAGCCGCGCGTCAGCCTGATTACCGGAGAAGTGCTGGGCTTCGAGGCGCTGGTGCGCTGGAATCACCCGCGCGAAGACTTGATCGGCCCGGATCGATTCATCGGCGTGGCGGAGGATACCGGCCTCATCATGCCGCTTGGCGATTGGGTTCTGCAGGCGGCTTGCCGGCAGGCGCGACAATGGCAGGACAGGGGGTTTGCGGGGATGCGCATGTCGGTGAACCTTTCGGCGCGGCAATTCCGCGATCCCGGTCTGGTGGAGCGGGTGGAGCGGGTGCTTGCGGAAAGCGGGCTCGATCCGGCTTTCCTCGAACTGGAAATCACCGAGAGCACCGTGATGCACGACAGCGAGGCGGCCATCGGCACCCTGCGCGCGCTCAAGAGGCTCGGCGTTGCGCTGTCAGTGGACGATTTCGGTACCGGCTATTCCTCCTTGTCCTATCTCAAACTGTTTCCGATCGATGTGCTCAAGATCGATCGTTCCTTCGTGCGCGACGTCACGACTGACCCGGACGATGCCGCGATCGTGCGCGCAATCGTCACCCTGGCGCACAGCCTGGGTTTGACGGTGGTGGCCGAAGGGGTGGAGGAGACGGCACAGGCCGCTTTTCTGCGCCATGTGGAATGCGACGAGCTGCAGGGGTATTACTTCAGCCGCCCGCAGCCCGCGGAGGCTGTCGATAGCCTGCTGCGCGGTGTGCGACGGCTGGATATGCACACGCTCGAACGCGAAGGGCCAGCGCGGGCCGTGACCGCCGAGCTTGGGCCGAGCGATGTGTGGGAGAGCGCGTGAGACGTGTGTTCAAAAGCCTGCGTTCCCGCTTGATCGCCTTGATCTTGCTCGCCATGCTGCCCATGCTGGCCATAGCCTGGCTTGTCGGCATGCAGATGTACCGGCACGCCGTCGACGATGTTTACCGCGAGACGAAAACATTGGTGCAGGGCATTTCGCTGGAGCAGGACAAGCATATCAATGCGGCCCGTGAACTGCTGTTCGCCCTGTCGGCCAACCCGGCGATCATCGAGCGTCGGCCGGGGTTCTGCTCGGCTTTCGACGAGGCGCTCGCGCGGCAGCCGATTTTTGCCAATGTCGGCATGACCGATGCCAAGGGGACGGCCATCTGCAGCGGGTCTGCCGAGACGCATCAGAGCAGCTTCAGCGACCGCCTGTGGTTTCACCAGATACGCCAGGGCCATGGTGAGATCGTGGTGGGCGACTACCATCTCGGCGTCATGGTGAAAGCGCCCGTGGTGATCGTCGCCAAGCCCATTCTGGACCGACGCGGCGAGCATCTGGCCTATCTGTTCGTGTCGGTGGACCTGTCCTGGTTCGACCGGCACAACCTCGGCGGTTTATTGCCCGAGGACGCCGAGATGGTTGTTTACGACAACAACGGCGTCATTCTTCACAGCGATTCGGAGTCGGAAATCTGGCGTGGCCAAGCTGTCGGTGCGGCGATGCGGCTGGTTGGCGTGCCGGACCCGGAGACGGGCGTCGTCGAGGGCTACGGCAGGGACGGCATTGCGCGCCTGTTTTCCTTCGCCAAGCTGGAAAGCAGCTCGGCCAGGGAAAATGCGTTTGTCGCCATCGGCATCCCCGCCGACACCGCGCTGGCGCAGGTGCGCCGTACCGGGGGATGGACGATGCTGATTGTGCTGGGCGTGTTCGGCGGAATGTTGCTGTTGGCCTGGGCGGGAACCGAGCGCCTGGTGATCGCGCCGGTGCGCCGCCTGATCCGCCAGGCGAATGCGCATGCGGCGGGCGATCTGGCGCAGCGCAGCGGGGTGGCCGCGGACAGCGAACTGGGCGAGCTCGCGCGCGCGCTGGACGAGATGGCGGCGAAGCTGGCGGAGCGCGATCGCGTATTGGCGCAGCACCTGCATGCGTTCAACGCGCACGCCATCGTCAGCGCCGCGGATATGACAGGGAATATCGTTTACGCCAACGACAAGTTTTGCGAGATCAGCCAGTACAGCCGGGAAGAGGTCATCGGCCAGAATCATCGCCTGGTCAACTCCGGCTTTCATCCGCCCGAGTTCTTCAGCGCGTTGTGGGAAACCCTTTCCCGGGGCCAAGTCTGGCACGGCAACATCCGCAATCGGCGCAAGGACGGCAGCCACTACTGGGTGGCCTCGACCATCGTGCCTTTTTTCGATGAAGGCGGCCGGCTGGAACGTTACTTCTCGATTCGCACCGATATCACGCACGCGCTGGCGGTCGATGCGGAACTTCAGGAAAGCGAGGCGCGTTTCCGGCTGCTGGCCGAGAACGCCAGCGACGTGATTTCGCTGCACGATCCGGATGGCCGCTATTCCTATATCAGCCCATCCTGCGAGCGCGTGCTGGGCTACGCGCCGGCCGATCTGACCGGGCATGACGGCTACGAACTGGTGCATCCGGACGATGCCGTACGGGTACGAAAAGAGCTGCATCAGCCTGCGCTGTTCGGCGAAGCGGGTGAGTGCGGGTATGTCCGGATGCGGCACCGGAATGGCGCATACATCTGGGTGGATGCTTCCGCCGTGCCGACCCGGGACGAGGCCGGGAACATTGCGAGCATTCAGGTCTCGGTTCGCGAAGTGACGGCCCGCAAGCAGGTGGAAGACGAGTTGCGCCTGCACGACCGGGCGATTGCCGCGAGCGGAAGCGGCGTCGTGATCGTCCGGCGCGACGATTTCACGATCGAGTACGCCAACGCAGCCTATGCAGACATCGTCGAGCTTCCGCAGGAGGATATTCGCGGGCTGCGCTGGCCCATACTGGCGGCGTCCGCGGGGAGCGCCGGGGCGTGGCAGCTTTTCCTCGACGCTGTGATCGCGGGCGACGAGATGCATGCGGTGGTGGAGGGCATATCGCGCCGGGGCCGCAAGGTGTGGTGCGATATTTTTGTCTCGCCGGTGCGCAACGAGGCGGGGGAGGTCACCCACTACGTCGTGGCGATCAGCAACGTGACCGAGCAGGTGCTCATGGAGGCGGCGCTGGTGCGCGCCAAGGAGGCGGCAGAACAGGCCAGCCAGGCCAAGTCGAGATTCCTCTCCCATGTCAGCCATGAACTGCGAACGCCGCTCAACGCCATCGTCGGTTTCGCCCAGCTGCTGGAGTCCGACCCCGACACGCCGCTGAACGAGGAACAACGGGACTGCGTCGAGCGCATTCTGGGGGCGGGCTGGCTGTTGCGCGAACTGATCGACGATGTGCTGGACTTGTCCCGAATCGAGGCCGGGCGGCTGGAACTGAAGCCGGAGGACGTCAATGTGCTCGATCTGCTGCGCGAGTGCCAGGAGGCGATCGCCGCGCAGGCCGCCGAGAAAAGGGTGGAGATCGTCAATCCGGGCGGCGAATGCGCCCTGCGGCGGGTGCGCGTCGATGCGCGGCGCTTCAAGCAGGTCGTGCTCAATTTGCTGAGCAATGCGGTGAAGTACAACCGCGAAGGCGGCAGCGTGACGGTGTCCTGCCAGCTGTCGGACAACGGCGTCATGCGCATTGCGGTCAGCGATACCGGCATCGGCATTGCGGCGGAGAAACGGGATGAGCTGTTCCAGTATTTCAGCCGGCTGGGCGCGGAAAACTCCAGTATTCCGGGCATCGGCGTGGGCTTGGCGCTGTGCCGGCATCTGGTGGATTTGATGGGGGGAGAAATCAGTGTGGAAAGCATCCAGGGGGAAGGAAGCCGCTTCACGGTCGAGCTTCCTGTATCGTGCCGTCTGCCGGAAACGGCTTGATGGACACCGTGTATCACGCAGGCCCGATTACCGATTTGTTGATTTTTGAAAGGAGTGGAATTCATGGACATAGATACCCGGATGGAAGGTGGCAGGGCACGCCTGGTGCTGAATGGACGTTTCGATTTCAACAGCCACGCCTCGTTTAACGAGACGACCGATTCCCTGCTGAGGCAGACGAGCATCAGCGAACTGGAACTGGACTTCGACCAGGTGAAATATATCGACAGTTCCGCCATGGGCATGCTGCTGTTGCTCAAGGAGCGCGCAAAAGGCGCGTCGAAATCCATCACGCTGCTCAATTGCAAGGGCGCGGTGGCGCAGGTTTTCGAGCTGTCGAACTTCCGCCGCCTGTTCACCATCAAGTAAATGGATGGTCGCATGGGCATGACGGTCATGGTGGTGGACGACATCGCCAACAATGTTGCAATCGCCGGCCAGGTGGTCAAAAGAATGGGGCACCGCCTGATCGAGGCGCGTTCGGGAGAGGAAGCGCTGGAGAAGTTTCTCGCCGAGTCGCCGGACATGATCCTGATGGATGTGATGATGCCCGGGATCGGCGGCCTGGAAGCGACGCGGCGCATCCGGCAGGCGGCGGGCTCGCGCTGGCTGCCGATCTTGATGGTGACCGCGCTCACGCGTGAGGACGAGGTTCTTGAAGGGTTGCGGGCGGGGGCGGACGACTATTTGACCAAGCCGCTGTCGTTTCCGGTGTTTCAGGCCAAGATCCAGGTGTTCCAGCGGATCGCCGAACTGCAGCAGGCGCTTTCCCGGCACTCGGCGGAGCTTGCCGCCTACTACCGGCAGGCGGAAGACGAGCGGCACCTCGGGGCGCGGCTGATGGAGTACATGGTCAACCGCGAAGGGCTCGGCGACCCCGCCTTGCGCTACCGCGTGACTCCCGCATGGCATTTCAGCGGCGATCTGATCGCCGCCGCGCGCACCCCCGGGAAATGCCACCATATCCTGCTCAGCGACGGCATGGGCCATGGCCTGCCGGCAGCGATGGCTTCACTGCCGCAATTCGATACCTTTTACGCCATGACCGAGCTTGGCTACGGCATCGGACGCATCGCCGAGGTCATGAACGGCCGCATGCACACCATGATGCCTCCGGGGCGCTATGCCGCCCTGACGCTGGTTTCGATCAATCCCGTGATGGGGACGATCGAGGTCTGGAACGGCGGAAATCCCTATCCCCGCCTGGTCGATGCCGAGGGAAAAATCGTCAAGCACTGGAAATCCCGGCATGTGCCGCTCGGCCTTTTGCCGCCGGAAGAATTCTCGGCGGAACTCGAGGTGTATTCCTACGAAGGGGAATGCCAGTTGTTCCTGTGGACGGATGGCCTGACCGAGGCTGAAAATGCCGCCGGCGAGCAGTTTGGCGCTGAGCGTGCCTGCGCAGCGCTGGAATCGGCCGCGCCGGCGCATCGTTTCGAGGCGCTGGTGGCGGCGCTGGATGAGCATCGGGCGGGTGCGCTGGTGGACGACATCAGCGTGCTGATGGTGGCCGTTCCCGCTCCGGGCACGCTGGAGCAGCCGGCCGCGCATGAGGCCGCTGCGGAATACGGAAGCGATGGCCTGTGCATGTCGTTCCATTTCGAGGCGCAGGACCTGAAAAACCTGGATGTGGTGCCGACCCTGTCCGGCGTGATCGAGCGGATCGCGGCGACGAAAGAACATGCCGGCCAGATTTTCCTTATTCTGTCCGAACTGGTGTCCAACGCGCTGGATCATGGGCTGTTGCGGATGGATTCCTCGCTTAAAACGACCAGCGACGGTTTCGCCGCCTACGCGGCACGACGCCAGAACGCCTTGAAGGAACTGCAGCAGGGGTTCATCGACATCGGGATCGAAATCCTGCGGCGCGATAACCGCAGGATGGTGAAGATCTCCGTGCGCGACAGCGGCCCCGGATTCGACTGGGCAGTCCAGTCACGCATGTCGGAGAGCGGATTGCATGGACGCGGCATCGAACTGGTGCGGCGCCTGAGCCATGAAATGCGCTACAGCGGTGCCGGCAACGAGGTCGTCGTGTATTACGCGCTGAACCCTTTCAACCGCGCTATCGACAGCAGCCGGAGTCATGCGCTGATGCAGTAATTGGGTCGGCCCGCCCTTGCAGTTGAGGCGGCTCAGCGAAGCGCCCCGCTCAGGACGGGGCGAAAAAAACCGCCGCCCGCTCTTAGGAAAAGCGATCAGACCTTCAGCTCGGGCGGCAGGTGGGGCGCGAGGATCTGCAGTATCTGAGCGAAGACTTTCGGGCTGGCGGCGACGATGTTGCCGGATTCGAGAAAGCCCTCGTCGCCCATGAAATTGCCGACCAGCGCGCCGGATTCCTGTGCGATCAGGCTGCCAGCGGCAAGATCCCAGGGCTGCAGGCGCATCTCCCAGAAACCATCGTAGCGGCCGCAGCCGACATAGGCGAGGTCGAGCGCGGCGGAGCCGGGGCGGCGCAGGCCGGAGGTGGCGTGCATCATGTCGCGGAACATGCCGATGTAGGCCTCGGCGAAACTGAAGTCGCGGAAGGGGAAGCCGGTGCCGATCAGGCATTCGGAGAGTTTGCTGCGTTTGCTGGCGCGGATGCGGCGCTCGTTGAGATAGGCGCCGCGGCCGCGGCTGGCGGTGAAGAGCTCGTTGCGGGCGGGGTCGTACACCACGGCCTGGGTGATCTGGCCCTTGTGCCTGAGCGCGATGGAGACCGAATATTGCTGCAGGCCATGGAGGAAATTGGTGGTGCCGTCGAGCGGATCGACGATCCACTGGTAATCCTCGCCGTTTTTGGCATCGGCCGCGCCGGACTCCTCTGCTAAAATCCCGTGATTCGGATAGGCGTCGAGCAGGGTTTCGATGATGGCGCGTTCGGCCATCTGGTCGACTTCGCTGACGTAATCGCGATCCTGCTTGCTGCGCACGGTGAGCTGATCGAGGTCGAGCGAGGCGCGATTGATGATCGCCCCGGCTTTGCGAGCGGCTTTCACCGCCGTATTGAGCATGGGATGCATGGTGTCTGGCAATAGATTCAAAGAACGAACTCGTTATTTTACTTGATGACCCTGTCAGACCCGAAACTTCTCGCCAATATTCGCATCGTGCTGACGCGCACCAGCCACCCGGGCAACATCGGCGCGGCGGCGCGGGCGATGAAGACGATGGGGCTGGCGCAGCTGGTTCTGGTCGATCCGGCCATCTTCCCCAACAGCCAGGCCGACGCCATGGCCTCCGGCGCGACCGACCTGCTGGCGCAGGCGAGGGTGTGCGCCACGCTGGCCGAGGCCTTGGCCGACACCACCCTGGCGCTGGGCGTGTCGGCACGCCGGCGCGATATCGTGGCCGAGGTGCTGACGCCGCCCGAGGCGTCCGTCCGCTTGCTGGGCGAAGCGCAAACCGGCCCGGTGGCCCTGGTGTTCGGCAACGAGACCAGCGGTTTGTCCAACGAGGAGCTGAGCCTGTGCCAGGGGCTGGTGACGATCGCCGCCAACCCCGACTACAGTTCGCTCAACCTGGCGGCGGCGGTGCAGGTGCTCAGCTACGAGATCCGCCAGACCTGGCTGGGGCGTGCGAACTGGCCGCAGCCGGATATCGACGCGGCGACAGGCGACGAGACGGAGAAATTCTACGGCCACCTGGAAACCGCACTGGCCGAACTGGAATTTCTGAACCCCGGCTCGCCCGGCAAGCTGATGCTGAAGCTGCGGCGGCTGTTCGCGCGCACCCGGCTGGCGAAGGAAGAAGTGAATATCCTGCGCGGGATCCTGACTGCGGCGCAGGAGGCGAAACAGGCGGCGCCCAAGGCGCGGAATCCCGCTGCCCAATAGTTGACCAAATTACTCTGAAATAGCATCCTCCAGCGCATGAACCTGCTCAGCAAATTCAAGGAAGACATCGCCGTCGTATTCGACCGCGACCCGGCGGCGCGCTCGACGTTTGAAGTCGTCACCACCTATCCCGGCTTTCATGCCATCGTCATCCACCGGCTGGCGAACAAGCTGTGGCGCATGGAGTGGAAATGGCTGGCGCGCTTCATCTCGCATCTCGGCCGCTGGTTCACCGGCATCGAGATCCATCCCGGCGCCACCATCGGCCGCCGCGTGTTCATCGACCATGGCATGGGCGTGGTGGTGGGCGAGACCGCGGATATCCGCGACGACTGCACGCTCTATCACGGCGTGACCCTCGGCGGCACCTCGTGGAACAAGGGCAAGCGCCATCCCACCCTGATGCCCGGCGTGGTGGTAGGGGCGGGCGCCAAGATCCTCGGCCCGATCACCATCGGCGCCAACGCACGCGTCGGCTCAAATGCCGTGGTGGTGAAGGACGTACCGGACAATGCGACGGCGGTCGGCATCCCCGCCCGCATCCTCGACAGCGCGGCGGAAAAACAGCGCAACCAGCAGGCGGAAAAGCTGGGTTTCTCGGCCTACGCCATTTCCGCCGACATGAACGACCCGATGGTGAAGGCGATCCATGGACTGATCGACCATTCCGCCCACATCGATCATCGGCTGGAACTGATTTTGGCGCAGCTGCAGAAGCTGGGCGCGGAAATGCCGGCGGGGCAGGACAAGCCCGACGATTTCGATCCGAACTACCTGAATAAAATAGTTGACTAAATTGCTTGGGTAAGGAATAGTTGACCGAAATGCTCGGGTATTTTATAGTTCGGGCGAAATTTCAGGAGAATAGTCATGAGATTGACCACCAAGGGTCGATTTGCCGTCACCGCCATGCTCGACCTGGCGCTGCGCGGCGGCAAGAGTCCGGTGACGCTGGCCGGAATCAGCGAGCGCCAGGACATTTCCCTGTCGTATCTGGAACAGCTTTTCAGCCGCCTGCGCCGCCATGAACTGGTCGAAAGCGTGCGCGGCCCGGGCGGCGGCTATTACCTTGCCCGGCCGCTCGAAGATGTCAGCGTGGCCGACATCATTCGCGCGGTCGACGAGCCCATCGATGCCACCCAGTGCGGCGGCAAGGAAAACTGCCACGACGAACACCGTTGTCTGACGCACGACTTGTGGACGGGACTCAACGCCCACATTTACGATTACCTGGACAACGTGACGCTGGCCACGCTGGTGGCCAGGCAGGACGAATGCAAGGAAAAGGTGATTCAGGATCGCCGCGCATCGAAATCGAAGATGACGCTGGCTGTTTGAACGATTCAATTAGGGCAAAACGATGAAAACACTGTATTTCGATTATTCCGCCACCACCCCGGTCGATCCCCGCGTGGCCGAAAAGATGATCCCCTATCTGACCGAGCATTTCGGCAACCCGGCATCGCGCTCGCATCCGTTCGGCTGGGAGGCCGAAAAGGCGGTGGAAGATGCGCGCGCCCAGGTCGCCGCGCTGGTCGGCGCCGACCCCAAGGAAATCGTGTTCACATCAGGCGCCACCGAATCGAACAACCTCGCCATCAAGGGCGCCGGACATTTCTACTCGGGCACCAAGGGCAAGCACATCATCACGGTGCGCACCGAGCACAAGGCGGTGCTCGACACCGTGCGCGAAATGGAGCGCCAGGGGTTCGAGGCGACCTATCTCAACGTCAAGGAAAACGGCCTCATCGACCTCGACGCCTTCCGCGCGGCGATCCGTCCCGACACCGTGCTGGCCTCGGTGATGGCGGTCAACAACGAAATCGGTGTGATCCAGGACATCGAGTCGCTTGGCAGGATCTGTCGCGAGAAGGGCGTGATCTTCCATGTCGACGCGGCGCAGGCCACCGGCAAGATGCCGATCGACCTGAAGACGCTTCCCGTCGATTTGATGTCGTTCTCGGCGCACAAGACCTACGGCCCCAAGGGCATCGGCGCGCTGTACGTGCGCCGCAAGCCGCGCATCCGCCTGGAGGCGCAGATGCACGGCGGCGGCCACGAGCGCGGCATGCGTTCGGGCACCCTGGCCACCCACCAGATCGTCGGCATGGGCGAGGCCTTCCGCATCGCCCGCGAAGAGATGGCGACCGAGAACGAGCGCATCCGCATGCTGCGCGACCGCCTCTATGCGGGCCTGAAGGACATCGAGGAAGTGCACCTGAACGGCGACATGGATCAGCGCGTGCCGCACAACCTCAACGTCAGCTTCAACTTCGTCGAAGGCGAATCGCTGATCATGGCGATCAAGGATCTGGCGGTATCAAGCGGTTCCGCCTGCACCTCGGCCAGCCTGGAGCCGTCCTACGTGCTGCGCGCGCTCGGCCGCAGCGACGAACTGGCGCACAGCTCGATCCGCTTCTCCATCGGCCGTTTCACCACCGAGGAAGAAGTCGACTACGCCATCAAGCTGCTGCACGAGAAGATCGGCAAGCTGCGCGAGCTTTCCCCGCTATGGGAAATGTTCAAGGAAGGCGTCGATCTGAATACCGTGCAGTGGGCGGCACACTGATTTTTAGGGGCCAGGAATTAGGAGTTAGGGGCTAGAGATTGCGCGGCGAGCGCCGCGCCAAATTACAAGGGCGCGAAGCACAAAACCCCCTAGATCCTAGCCCCTAGATCCTGACCCCTACCAAGCGACTGAAAGGAGCGAAAACATGTCTTACAGCGATAAAGTACTCGACCATTACGAAAACCCCCGCAACGTCGGTTCCTTCGGCAAGGAGGATGAGGACGTCGGCACCGGCATGGTCGGCGCGCCCGCCTGCGGCGACGTGATGAAGCTGCAGATCAAGGTCGGCAAGGATGGCCTGATCGAAGACGCCAAGTTCAAGACCTACGGCTGCGGCTCGGC
>Ga0209958_1001216_pt1 | contig 22389 bp, 21 predicted proteins | sample ThiBio_inoc_plan_FD_183942 | JGI IMG/M metagenome (GOLD analysis project Ga0209958, IMG submission 183942) | Wastewater bioreactor microbial communities from Cape Town, South Africa - Thiocy_inoc_plan (SPAdes) | ecosystem: Engineered > Bioremediation > Thiocyanate > Unclassified | place: South... | reverse complement strand
GGCCCGTTCCGTGCGGTTCGATCGATGGAGATGGACCACGGCGACCGCGGCGCTCGTGGCCGCCGCCGGCCTCGGCGCCTGGCGGGCGACCGCCCCCGCCGGCGCCCCCGCGCCGGCTGTCGTCCGGCAAGCCTCGCCGCGGCCCGGGGCCGGCCGCCCCACCTTCCGCATGGTCGGCGCGGTCCGCGTCGAGGCGACCGGCGAGCCGGTCGCCGGCGCGACGATCCGCGTGATGACGGGGGGGGCCGTCCGGGTGCCGCAGGGGGACTTCCGCGAAGCGACGACCGGCCCCGACGGCCGCTACTCCGTCGAACTCGAACCCGGCTACGCCCGCGCCTGGAACTTCATCCCCCCGGCCGGCTACTGGACGCCCGACGACCTCAAGAACGTCGAGGACGTGATCGTCACCGACGATCGGCCGGTCCATCAGAAGGACTACGCCGTCCGGCGGGGCGTCGTCTGGGCCTTCCGGCTCGTCCGCGAGGGGGACGCGAGGCCGGTCGTGGGGCGGAGGATGGCGGCCCGTGGATCGCCGGGGAAGTCGGATGCGCACGGGATCGCCCGCCTGACCTTGCCGGCCGAGGGCGTGACCGACGCGCTCATCGACGTCCTCGGTGAGAGGGAATGGGAACCTCCCCTCCGGGCGATCGACCCGCTCCGGTCAGAGGCCGGCTTCCGCCCGGACGCGGCCCGGTCGATCCGGAAGGAAGAGGGCCCGCCGGTGACGTTCCGGATCGTCGACGAGGCGGGCAAGACGGCCTCGATCACGGAGTCCTGGGAACGCCGCTCTCGGCTGGAGCCCCGGATCGAGGACGGGCGGCTGGTCGTCCGGGTGATCCAGCCGGGTCCCGCCCCGATACCCGAAGCCGACCTCGTCGGGAAGGTCGTGGACGCCTCGGGGGCGTCGATCGCGGGGGCCCGCGCGGGGCTCGTCTGGATGGAAGGCGAGGGCCAGGGCGGGGCCGGGACGCTCACGCCCCTGGCGGGGACGACCGACGAACGGGGCGAGTTCCGCATCCGGTCGATCCCCCGGACGCGGTCGGACGGGACGCCCGCGCTGGTCGCCCTGACCGTCTCGAAGGACGGCTTCACCACGGTCGATACGCCGAATCTCCGATTCGAGCCCCCGGCGGGGGCGCCGCAGGTCGCGCCCGCCGTCGCGCTCAGGCCCGGCCTCGCCTTCCGGGGCCGGGTGGTCGACCGCGAAGGGCGGCCGGTGGAGGGGGCATGGATCAGGACGGGCGGATCCTATGCCGCCCTGTCGCGCGTCGTCAGGACCGACCGCGACGGCCGATTCTCCCTCCACGGCCATCCCGCCGGCCGGATCGCCGTCGACGTAGTCTACGGCCGTCGCAGGGGGGGCGGTATGTGCACCGCCCTCCCCGGCGCTCCTCCGACGACGATCCGGCTCGATCCCGAATGAGCGGCGGCCTCGCGAGGTGGCTCGCGCCGGTCGAGGTCAGGGCGTCGTCTCGATGACGAAGTAGGTGCTCAGGGTGGGCGGGTTGGTGGAACGGTCGTGCATCAGGCCCAGGTAGAGGCCGGGGGCGATGAGCCGCATCTCGTCGCGGTTGTTCGCGTAGACGCGCGAGGTGCCGGTGTAGTCGAGGATCAGCGAGGGGCCGCCGTCGAGCCAGCTCTGGCCCTGGTAGAGCCGGCCCTTCACGGCCGGGACGCCGAAGAAGCGGTTGACGGCGATCGTGCCGGAGGGGTCCACCACCTTCCCCTGCCACACCAGCCGGGCGCCGGCCGACATCGCGGCGTTGCGGCGCTTCCCGGGGGCGGGGAGGACCGTCCCCTTCACCCGGCCCGCCGGCAGGCCCGCCACCGCCCCCTGGCGGTACAGCGCCTGCAACTGCGCCTCGTCCATGCGGCGCAGGCTCGCCACGCCCAGGGGCTCGGCCGCCTCCTGCGCGCGGGCGGGGGAGGTCAGGATCGCGGCCGGCGCGAGGAGGAGGAACGATCGGCGCGGCATGGGCATGGCGAGGGCTCGCTGGATCGATGATCGGACGCGGCGAGGGCCCCGTGCGGCCCGCCTCCCGATGGGCATCGGCCGTCGCCCGAGGGGGACTTGAGGGGCTCGGGCCGGTCGGCGCGAAGCGGGCGGCGCGAGGGAGGTTCGCGCAAGGAAGTGGGGCCGGCGCGCGGCGGGACGACGCCTACAGACGGGGCCGGCAGTCGGGTTGACAGACCCGGCCGGCCGCGGTTAAATCGCCTCGCGTGCCGCCCCCCCGGACATGGGAGCGTGCGGCGGCCACGGCGACGAACCTCGCCGGCCTGCGAGTCGATACCAGGATTCTTAACGAAATTCAATGGGAGATCGCGACGGGGAAAACCCGACGAGATCTACCGGGCGTACCAGGGATGGTGAACGTTGCGGGGAGCACCGGCCCAAGGACGGGCCGGTCCCCGCAACCGTCATGCGGCCGCCGCTCCTCGCGGCCCCCGCCCCCCCCGACGCCGAGACGGACCGAGACTCCCCCCCGCGGCAGGATGACGCGACCCGGGCGCACGGCCGGGGCCCCGGGGGCCGATTCAGGGACGATGAGGCCGCAGGCCGCCCCCGCAGATCGCGAGGGCGTCCGCGGCCCGGAAGGTTCGAGGAAGGGACCGTCTATGGGGCCGAACGTCGGGAACCCGATCACGTCGAGGACGACGCCTCACCAGCGCTTCCAGCCCCCCGCGCCCGAGCCGCGCCCGGGCTGGGTCGAACGCCTGTACGCCGGCGAGCCGAAGCACTGCAAGCGGGAGTTGGTCCCGTTCCTGCGCAACCTGCTGTTCTTCGGCCTCGTCTTCGCGGTCTGCCGGCTGTACGCGACGGAGGGCCGGGCCTTCCAGGTGCTCCTCCAGGTCGCCGGCGTCGCCTTCCCGATCCACTACCTGGCCCCCTATCGGTGGAAGAAGGCCGTCTTCCTGGCCGCCTCGGTCGCCGGGCTGTTCCTGGTCTTCGGGGCGGACGTCGGCGCGGTGGTGGTCGGGCTGTCGGCCGCGATGATCGGCGTCACCCGGCTGCCGATCTCGTGGAACCTGCGGGCGGGGATCCTCGCCGCGTTCACGACGTTCCTGGCGGTCGGCCGCCCCGTCTCGCTGTTCGACCAGGCGTCGAGCGTCGTCTGGCCGGTGATCGGCTCGATGTTCATGTTCCGCCTGATCGTCTACATGTACGAGCTGAAGCACGCGAAGAAGCCCGAGCCGATGATGGACACGGTCGGCTACTTCTTCCTGCTGCCCAACTACTGCTTCATGCTCTTCCCGGTGGTCGACTACCGGACCTGGCAGCGGGGGTTCTTCGCGGCGAACGTCCACGACGTCCAGCGCCGCGGGCTGGACATGACGTTCCGGGGGGTCGTGCAGCTCATCCTGTATCGGATCATCGACCAGGAGCTGCTGATCCCGGCGTCGGACGTGGCGGGGCCGTGGAGCCTGTTGGGGTTCCTGGCGTTCAACTACCTGGTGTACTTGCAGGTCTCCGGCCAGTTCCACATCGCCTGCGGGATGCTCCACCTTTTCGGCTACCAACTGCCCGACACGCACCACCGCTACCTGCTGGCGACCGGTTTCACCGATTATTGGCGTAGGATCAACATCTACTGGAAGGACTTCATGGTCCGCCTGGTGTTCAACCCGGTGGTCTTCCGACTGAAGAAGTGGCCGCAGCCGGCGGCCCTGGCCGCGGCGACGGCGGTGGTCTTCGTCGTGACCTGGCTGCTGCACGGCTACCAGTCGTTCTGGCTGCGGGGGACCTGGGGGTTCACCGTCCCCGACGCCGTCTTCTGGACGGTCCTGGGGGCCCTGGTGATGGTGAACGTCCAGCTGGACGCCCGCAGGGGCCCGGCGAGGCCCCGGCTGAAGCCGAAGGCCGACGAGCTCCCGGCGGGATACGACTACAAGGGGATGGCGGTCCGTTGCGCGAAGACGGCCGCCACGTTCGCCACGATCACGCTCCTGTGGTCGCTCTGGAACAGCCCCAGCCTCGCGGCCTGGTTCGACATGCTGGCCCGCGGCCTCCGCGCGTCGTGACAAGGGAAGGATCCGAAACGGCATGGCGCTCATCCAGACCACATCGCTCCGCGACGCCCGGGTGGCGATGCTGCAGGCGGCGGCCCTCGTCGCCCTGGCGCTGATCCCGGTCCCCAAGGGCTGGACCAAGGCCGGCCGCGTGATGGCGTCGGCCGCGTCCAACGCCTCGCAGCGCGCCGACGGCGACCACCACGCCACCGGCTACTACGAGGGCCTCGTCGGCGGCGCCGAGGGCCCCTCCGGCCGCGGCGAGCTGACCCTCAAGCTGATGGGCAAGCCCAACGGCTGGGTCCGGTTCAACGACGCCGGCGTCGTCCGCCACCTCAACCGCGACTTCCTCCACTTCGAGTTGATCCCGAAGATCGACAGCGTCCTGTTCGGCCAGCCGTTCGTCACCAACTCGCACGGCATGCACGGCCCCGAGGTCGCGGTCGAGAAGCCGCCGGGCGTCTTCCGCATCGCGCTGCTGGGCGCGTCGATCGACATGGGATGGGGCGTCAAGTACCAGGACGCCTACGCCCACCGGCTCCAGGAGTGGCTCAACGCCCACGCCGCGCGCCAGGGGTTCGCCTCGGCCCGCAAGTTCGAGGTCCTGAACTTCGCCGTGGCCGCCTACAGCCCGCTCCAGCGCCTGGAGTCGTTCCGGCGCAAGGCGAAGGAGTTCCAGCCCGACCTGGTGGTCTTCTCGTCCACGATGCTCGACTCGCGGCTGGCCGAGATCCACCTCTGCGACGCCTTCCGCATCCAGGCCGACCTCCCCTACGACTTCCTCCGCGAGGCCGTCGCCCGCGCCGGCGTCACCGACGCCGACCGCCGCCTGGACCTCCGGGGCGAGCTGGCCGGCAAGGAGGCGATCAAGCGGAAGATGGAGCCCCTGTACTGGGAGCTGTACGACAGGACCGTCGAGGCCCTGGCCGGCGACTGCCGCTCGATGGGCGTGCCGCTGATGATGGTCGTCATCCCCCGCGTGGGCAAGGACGCCGACGAGGCCGCCCGGGCCGAGTCCGTCGGCCGCCTCAAGGCCATCGCCGGCCGCAGCGCCCTGCCGATCTACGACCTGTCCGACACCTTCGACGGCGTCGACCCCCCCGAGCTGGAGATCGCCGCCTGGGACGACCATCCCAACGCCGAGGGCCACAGGCTGCTGTTCCTCGCCCTGACGCACCGCCTGGTCACCGACCAGGGCCGCTACGAACTCCTCTTCCCCGGCCGCAAGGCCGTGGCCGAGTCGGCCCTGCCCGGAGACCTCCCCTGATCCCCTTCGCACCTTGACCGAAGCCGCAACCGACATACGGACGGACCAGTCGCCATGGACGGACGCCACCTGAGCCGCCTGCTGGAGGAGGCCGCCGCGAACCACCCCGACCGCCCCGCCGTCGAGGACGGCCGCGGCCGGGCGCTGACCTACGCGGAGACGGCCCGCATCGCCGACCGCGTCGCGGCCCGCCTCGCCCGCTGGGGCGTCGACCGCGGCGACCGCGTCGGCCTCTGGCTCCCCAAGTCCCCCGAGGGCGTCGCCGCCATCCACGGCGTCCTCCGCGCCGGGGCCGCCTACGTCCCCGTCGACCCCACCGGCCCCGCCGGCCGCGCCGAGGGGATCTTCACCGACAGCGGCGCGAAGGCCGTCGTCGTCTCCTCGAAGCTCGCCCCCGCCTTGCGCCTGGCCTGGGCCGGCCGCGCCGACGCCCCCCGCCTCATCGTCGTCGGCGACGACGGATCGCCGGCCGACGGGCTCGCCCCCGGCGAGGCCGCGTGGGAGGAGGTCCTGGCCGACGACTCGCCGTCGCCCCCCGCGCCCCCGCGCGACGCCGACGACCTGGCCTACATCCTGTTCACGTCCGGATCCACCGGGAAGCCGAAGGGGGTGATGCTCTCGCACGCCAACGCCTTCACCTTCCTGGATTGGTGCCGCGACGCCCTGGGCCCCTGGGAGGACGGCGACCGCTACTCCTCGCACGCCCCCTTCCACTTCGACCTCTCCATCTTCGACCTCTTCGTCTGCGCCCTCAACGCCGGCACCCTCGTCCTGATCGACGAGACCCTGGCCAAGGAGCCCGCGGCGCTCGGCGACTCCATCCAGGACAACCGGATCACGGTGTGGTACTCCGCCCCGTCGATCCTGGCGATGATGACCGAGGTCGGCCGGCTCGACCGCCCCGGCTTCGTCGCCCCTCGGCTGGTCCTCTTCGCCGGCGAGGTCTTCCCCATCGCCCCGCTGAAGAAGCTGCGGGCGCTCTGGCCCGATTCGCAACTCTGGAACCTCTACGGGCCGACCGAGACCAACGTCTGCACCGCGCTGAAGATCCCGCCGACGATCGGCGACGAGCAGGCCGGCCCGTTCCCGATCGGCTTCGCCTGCCCGCCGCTGGTCGGCCGGGTGGTCGACGAGGAGGGCCGGACGCTGCCGGCCGGGACGCAGGGCGAACTGGTCATCGCCGGCCCCGGCGTCATGCGCGGCTACTTCGGCCGCGACGACCTGACCGAGGCCGCGTTCTTCGCCGACGAGCAGGGCGCGAGGTGGTATCGCACCGGCGACCTCGTCGTCGACGACGGCTCGGGCTGCTACCTCTTCCACGGCCGCCGCGACCGCATGGTCAAGAAGCGCGGGTATCGCATCGAGCTGGGCGAGATCGAGTCGGCCATCTACCGCCACGAGGAGGTCGACCGGGCCGCGGTGGTCGCCAGCAGCGACGACTCCGGCGTCTCCATCGCCGCGTTCGTCGCCATGAAGCCCGCCGGCAAGAAGTCGCTCATCGCCATGAAGCGGCACTGCTCCGTCCACCTGCCGAACTACATGATCCCCGACCGGATCACGTTCCTGGAACGCTTGCCGGCGACCTCGACCGACAAGGTCGACTACCAGAAGCTCAAGGCCCTGGCCGTCGGGGGGGAATGACGCCGTGAAGTCCATCGCCCGTCGCATGTTCACCTGGAAGTTCTATTTCTATGAGTTGCTGCTGCCGGGCCTCGGCGCGATGCCGCCGGCGCGGGCCGACGCGATCGTCCGGTCGGCGGGCTGGGCCTCGACCTACCTCCGCCCCGGCCGCCGCGCGCGGCTGAAGGCGGCGATGGACCGCGTGGACACCCTCCTGAAGCGCGACGGCGGCAAGTCCGGCTGGCGCGCCCTCGCCGAGAGCGCCGCCCGGTTCACCGCCCGCGACTACCCCCTCGACGGCGCGACCGACGCCGAGGCCCTCGCCCGCTTCGACGTCGCCGGCTTCGACGCCGTGCAGGAGGCCCTGGCGAAGGGCCGGGGCGCGATCCTCGTCGGCAGCCACCTGGGGGCGCACGTCGCCGGCATGCACTGGCTGTTCCGCCGCGGCCTGCCGATCCGCGCGCTCGTCCAGCGCCCCAAGCACGTCTCGCGCGAGCTGGACCGTCGCTTCGACGCGGCCTCCGCGACCTATCCCCAGGCCGAGTTCTTCCTCAAGCGCGACCTCGCCCCGGCGGCGGCCGTCGAGCGGATGATGCAGGCCCGCGCGGCGCTCCGCGACGGCCACGCCCTGTACCTCAACGGCGACATCGTCTGGGACGGGTCGAACACGCGGACGTGCCGCCTGCTGGGCCGCGAGCACGAATTCCTCGCCGTCTGGGCGGAGCTGGCGTGCCTCACCCGGGCCCCGGTCTTCTTCGCCTTCTGCCGCCACCTCGACGCCGGCCGGTTCGCGATCGAGTTCCGGCCGCTCGACCCCGCCACCCCCTCGCGCCCCGAGCGCCTGCTGGCCGCGTACCTCGCCGAGGTCGAGTCCCAGGTGGCCGTCGACCCGTCCGAGGCCGTCGCCTACCTGACCTGGCCCTGCTACACCGACGCCCCCGAGGCCGCCGTCGCCCACGCCTCGCCCCCGCGCGTCGAGCCCCCGGCCGCCGCGCGGACCCGCCGCGCCAAGGACGCCGTCACCGCCTGACGGGGGCGTACCTTGAAGATTCGGCGCTCGGCTCCCGATGTCTTCCCCCCTCGCGGGGGAAGACAGACCGCGAAGCGGTCAGATGAGGGGGATGACGCGCCAGACGGCCGTCGGATCTCGCGACGACCGTCTCGGGCGGACCTTCGAATCCCGACGGCACCGGTGCTTCGCGTCCCCCTCATCTGACGCCTTCGGCGTCTGTCTTCCCCCGCCAGGGGGGAAGACCGTCTGCATCGAACTTCATCAAAGTCCGTCATGGCCGGGTGCCTTCCCGGGTACGCCGTTTGCAACCCTCCTCTCCGATGATCGGCCGCTGGGCGACTACCGACACCGGGAAGAGGAAGGGTTAAGTTATGAGCAGGGCCAGGCGCGTCACCAACGGGAAGGTCCGCTACGGCGTCGTCGGCGTCGGCGCGATCTCGCAGGGCTCCTTCATGCCCGGCGTGCGCAACACCAAGAACTCCGAGATCACCGCCCTCGTCACCGACGACCCCGAGAAGGCCGCGGCGATGAAGGAGGAGTACGGCGACCTGGCGGTCTACGACTACGACGACCTCGACAAGCTCCTCGCGGCCGACGAGGTCGACGCCCTGTACGTCGCCACGCCCAACCACCTGCACACGCCCTACGTCGTCCCGGCGCTCAAGGCCGGCGTCCACGTCCTGCTCGAGAAGCCGATGGCGGTGAGCGAGGAGGACTGCAAGGCGATGATCGCCGCCGCCGAGGAGTCCGGCGCGAAGCTGATGATCGCCTACCGCCTCCACTTCGAGCCGGCCACGGTCGCGGCGATTTCTCAGGTCCGCGACGGCGACATCGGCGAGCCCCGCGTCTTCACCTCCACCTTCTCCCAGGCCCTCGACCCCAAGAACCACCGCGCCGAACACGGCTTCGACGACGGGCCGGTCTACGACATGGGCGTCTATCCCATCAACGCCTGCCGTCAGTTCTTCGGGGCCGAGCCCGTCGAGGTCTCCGCGGTCGCCTCGCGCAACGCCGACTGGGGCCTGGACCTGGACGACACCGTCGGCGTCACCCTCCGCTTCCCGAACGACGGCCTGGCCGTGTTCGTCGCCTCCTACGCGATGGACGAATATGAGCACTACTCGATCGTCGGCGCCAAGGGGAGCGTCGCGTTCCAGCCCGCCTTCGGCTACGGCGTCGGCCTGGAGTACGACGTGAAGACCGGCGGCGAGACCGATCACAGGTCGTTCCCCGAGACCGACCAGTTCGGCGGCGAGGCCGAGTACTTCTCGCGCTGCATCATCGAGGATCTCGACCCCGAGCCCGACGGCGAGGAGGGCTGGTGCGACGTCCGCATCGTCGAGGCCGTCCGCCGCGCCCTGGAGACCGGCCGCCCCCAGACGCTCGAACCCTACACCCGCAAGCGCCGCATCGAGCTCTCCCAGGCCATGGGCCTGGCCCCCGTCGGCGATGTCGAGATGGTCAACGCCTCCGACCCCAGCCGCAACGCGGATTGACCGGACGCGATCGCCGAGCGAAGTCCCCTCTCCCGCCGGGAGAGGGCGGCCCGCAGGGCCGGGTGAGGGTCGTCGGACCTGTAGGCATAGCCCGGGCCCGGCGTCCGCGAGCGCGGCATGCCTTCCGCGCTCCCAGGACCCTCACCCGCCGCTGCGCGGCTACCCTCTCCCGGCGGGAGAGGGGACTTTAGACGGCGGCTGCGGTTCTAAGGATCACGCCTCCGCGAAGAACACGGCCAGCCACACCGTCGGCCCGTCCGGGTCGGTCCAGTCGACGCGATGGCGGCGGCGGGCGGGGATGGTGAGGTGATCGCCGGGCGACAGCTCGACGACCTCGTCGGGGTCCTCGAACCGCAGCCGCGCCGCCCCTCGCAGGACGACGACGAACTCGTGGTCGTCCTGGTCGTACCAAAACCCCTCCGGCGAGACGTCGCCGCGCGAGACGATCCGCTCCACGCGCGTCCGGCCCGACCCGGCCAGGGCCTCGAAGAATTCCCCCGCGACCCCGGCCGGAGGGTCTTCGAAGATGTTTTTCATGCGCGACGTCTCCAGTTTGTTCGGGAATCCGTCTCTCGACCGCAATTGTGTAGCAACGGCTCATTGGAGGACTGCGCAACCAGAGCCCGAGGAGCGACCATGACCCACCCCGACGCCCCGCCGCCCGCCCGATCCCCCGAGGATCCGCCGCCGTCGCCCGCGCGCCAAGCCCGCGGCGACGTCTCGGGCCGCGCGGCCTCGCGCGCGAGCCGGGCCGGGGTGTGCCTTGGGATTTTGGCGGAAGGTCGCGGGCTTGTGGACGTCTTCCCCCCTCGCGGGGGAAGACAGACCGCGAAGCGGTCAGATGAGGGGGACGCGGAGCAGGGAAGCCGTCAAACTTCGAAGGCCCCTCTGATGGGCCCTTGCGACCCGGCGGCCTTCTGGCGCGTCGTCCCCCTCATCCGGCCCTCCGGGCCACCTTCCCCCGCGAGGGGGGAAGGCCGTCACAAGGTCTCCTCGGCTTTCTGTGCGATCCGTCAAAATCCAAAGGCACACCCCCGGGCCGATGCCGGGCGTCCGTCTCCCCTCGGGGTGTTTCGTCGAAGCCCCGGGGAGCGTGCGCGCATCCTCTCTTCTCCTCTCGATGGTTCCCGACGGAGCAGCGTCATAGGTGGGCGGGGCCGGCCCGCGCCGAGGTCCTTCGGGGTGCCGTCTTCCCGCCGGACGGCTTCGAAAATCATGTCGCGTTCGACGTTCAAAGCCAAGGTTTCGGCGGTCAAGTCGTTGGCGTTTCGTGGTTTACGTCCTATGGATTCGGTCGCATCCCGGCGAACGGAGCCAGGCCCGGCGCGGGAGTCCGGATTGACCGATTTTCAGCCGGCCCGTATCCTGCGCACGAGTCCGACCGCGCCTCCTCGTCCTCACCCTCTCCATCGGCGTCCCGGCCCCCCGGATCGCGGGCGGGACATTTCCCAACGCTCCGGCGCTCCTCCCGTTCCGAGGGGTCGTTGATGAGAAGAACGCTGTCGAAGAGGTGGAAGGTCGCCGTCGCGCTGGGCGGCCTCCTCATCCTGGTCCCGGTCGCCGGCTGGCTCGCGCTCACCTATGAGCCGCGCTACTACCGGGACATGGTGCCGCTCGGCCTGCCGCGCGAGCAGATCGCCGGGAGGGCGAAGCATTTCGTCGCGCAGAGCCTCCAGCTCCGCAACGACATCTGCAACGAGCCGACGTGGGAGGCCGTGTTCTCCGACGAGGAGGTCAACGCCTGGCTCGCCGACGACCTGGTCACCCACTTCGCGGACCAGCTCCCGCCCGAGGTCCGCGAGCCCCGCGTCCTGTTCGAATCGGGCCGCGTGGTCCTGGCGTTCCGGCTGGATCGGGGCGCGTTCTCGTCGGTCATCACCGTCGTCGCCCGGCCCCGGATCCCGGCCGACAACACCGTCGAGCTGACCCTGGAGAAGATCCGGGCCGGGATCCTCCCCGTGCCGGCCGACCAGGTGCTCGACCGGATCATCGAGCGCGGGCGGATCTACGGCGTGGACGCCGCCTGGCGGAAGGTCGACGGCTACCCCGTCGTGCAGCTCCGCTACAGCCCGAACCGCGACCGCGACGACGTCCGGCTCGACGACGTCGACGTCCGCGCCGGGCGGATCCGCCTCGCCGGCCGCTCCGACCGCACCCGGGGCGCGTTCCTGCGGCCGACGCTCCCCTCGCGTCGGATCCTTCAGTCCACGTTCCCCAGGGAGATCTTCCAGTACGGCCCGGCGTCGTCGCCGAGGGGCCGCCTGGTCAGGAGGGCCTCGCCCACGAGCTGACGCCCGCGCAGCCGGACCCGGATCCGGCCGTCCCCCCACTCGACCGCCTCGTACTCCCCCCCGTCCACCCGCCGCACCGACCCCCGATCGCCGGAGATCGGCCCTTCATAATCGAGGTAGATGAGCCGATGATCGGGCAGGGGCCTCGCGATCCGCTCGACGCCGCCGGCCGGGACGCCGTCCAGCGCCCAGGTTTTCAGCACGCCTTCGCGCTCCAGGAGGAAGTCGTAGTGGACGCCGTCCCAGGTGTGCTCCAGCAGCGCGAAGCGGGGCGGGGGGGCGTCGGCCACGGCGGGGCTCCTCGACCGGGCGGGGCGTTCCGTGTATGGTGAAAGATCGGCCCGATCCGACCCGGCCGATCCCGCCCCGCCCCCTGTTCCGATGGTAAGTTGTCTCCATCCCAAGCGACAGGGCCCAGAGCCACCCCCCCCGGAGCCGCCCGCGGTGACCCCCAAAGAAGTCCTGGCCCAGATCCGGCAACGCGAGGTCACGACGGTCGACCTGCGGTTCATGGATTTCCCCGGCGTCTGGCAGCATTTCTCCATCCCCGCCGACGCGCTGACCGAGGAGACCTTCGAGGAGGGCCTCGGCTTCGACGGCTCGTCCGTCGTCGGCTGGCGGGCCATCAACGAGGCCGACCTCCTGGTCGTCCCCCAGCCCGAGACGGCCCTGGTGGATCCGTTCATGGCCGAGCCCACGCTCACCATGATCTGCAACATCCAGGACCCGATCACCCACCAGGACTACACCCGCGACCCCCGCAACATCGCCCGCAAGGCCGTCTCGTACATGCGGAGCACGGGGATCGCCGACTACTGCCTGCTCGCCCCCGAGCTGGAGTTCTTCGTCTTCGACGACGTCCGGTTCGACCAGCGCCCCAACGAGGCGTTCTACCACGTCGACTCGGTCGAAGGGGCGTGGAACCGCGGCCGGGTCGAGTCGCCGAACCTGGGCTACAAGCCCGGCTCCGGCCTGGGGTATTTCCCCTGCCCGCCGACCGACGGCCTGGTCAACCTCCGGTCCGAGATGGCCCGCCGCATGGCCGAGTGCGGCATCGGCACCTCGGCCCACTTCCACGAGGTCGCCACCGGCGGCCAGTGCGAGATCGACCTCGAAGCCCAGGACCTGATGGAGGCCGCCGACCGGGTCATGCTGGCCCGGTACATCATCCGGAACGTGGCCCACCGCGGCGGCAAGACCGCCACCTTCATGCCCAAGCCCCTCTTCGGCGACAACGGCTCGGGCCTGCACACCCACCTGTCGCTCTGGAAGGACGACGAGCCCCTGCTCGCCGGCCACCACTACGCCGGCCTCAGCGACCTGGGCCTCTACGCCATCGGCGGCCTGCTCAAGCACGCCGCCGCGCTCTGCGCGTTCGCCAACCCCACCACCAACAGCTACAAGCGGCTCGTCGAGGGCTTCGAGGCCCCGACCAAGCTCTCCTACAGCCGCCGCAACCGCGCCGCGATCGTCCGGATCCCGGTCTCCGGCGCCAGCCCCCGCAGCCGCCGCATCGAGTACCGATGCCCCGACGCCGCGGCCAACCCCTACCTGCTGTTCTCGGCGATGCTGATGGCCGTCCTCGACGGCGTCCAGAACAAGATCCGCCCCGGCGACCCGCTGGACAAGGACATCTACGACCTCCAGCCCGAGGAGCTGGCCAAGGTCCCCACCACCCCGCGCTCGCTCGACGCCTCGCTCGACGCCCTCCGCGCCGACCACGAGTTCCTCCTCCGCGGCGACGTCTTCACCCCCGACGTCATCGACACCTGGACCTGGTACAAGCAGACCTACGAGGTGGAGGCCATCCGCGTCCGCCCCCACCCGTATGAGTTCAACCTCTATTACGATTGCTGAAAAACACAGGGAAAATCGCATGGAATCGTGGTAAGATGACCGTGGGGACACCTGGATTCCCACGAAAATTACCATGACGCTGGAGCGATACCCGATGCCCGCAACCTATCTGATGTCCTGGGAAGGTCCGCCGGTCTGTAGGTGGACAAAGATGTATCGCCGCAAGCGGTACGCGATCACCTGCCATCAGTTGAGCAAGTGGTCGGGCAAATACGTACACGCCTCGCGGGATCGCTCATACCTAGTCGCCAATGCATGGTGGCGTGCAAAGCAACTCGAAATTGATGGTGGCGTAGATGACTCGCCCGAAGTGATAGAGGCCCGTAGACGTGCGGCGTGGTGTGCGGAACGCGGGGAAGTGGAAGAGGCGGAACACTGGCAGAACGTCGCGAAGTGGTTGCCTATAAGGCCAGAGATATGGGCCGACGCTCAACGTGGACAGGCGATTAAGGCACTCGTGCAAGGTGGCATGCATTGGGATGGGGTGGCCGGGGCAGATTTGAGCCCTCAACTAATCGACGTGGTTACGCGGGAGGAAATGTATAAGCAGGGGGTGGTTGAGGTAAACAAGACCATTAGTAAAGCACTGGCAGATTATACGGCGGTTCGTGATGCGGCGGTTAAGGCGGGTAAAATTACTCTATCTACCCATCGGGCAAATCTTAATGCCCTAGTCCATTTTACGGATTTTGTTGGTAAGTCGTCGTCGATCGACAGTATTAATGAGGAAAAATGGGAATCCTACTGTCTATCGCTGATGAACCGCACTGATATCAAACCCTCATACAAAAGCCGTCTGCAAGTGGCCGCAAAGTATTTCATTCAATGGCTGGCATCAGGTAAACGAATCCAACCTCCTGCTAATATCACTTCGCGAATGCTCAGTGTCCCATCGTCAAAGCCCAAAATCAGAACATTGGAAGTCGATGTATGCCGTCAACTAATGGAGATATTCCCGTCGCATTTGAAGGTGTGCGTTTTGCTGGGCCTGAATTGTTTGTTTACTCAGCAAGACGTGGCCGATTTACATCCCTCGGAAGTCGATTGGGTTAATGGCCGTATCAAACGTAAGCGAAGCAAAACCCGAAATAGTGGTGGAACCCCCGAAGTCGATTATTTGTTGTGGCCCGAAACCCTCTCCCTGCTAAAAGAATGTCGGTCTAATGACTCCGAGAGAGTATTACTCAGTGGCACCGGGCAACCTTGGGTAGTGCCTGGCAGTGATCGGTTGGCGGCGGCATGGAGAGATTACACGACTAGGCGGGGAATTAAGGGGACCACTCCCAAATTACTGCGTAAGACGAGTGCTACATTATTGGGCAGTCATCCAGAGTATGGGCGGTATTGTCAGTGGGCCTTGGGGCATAGTCCAACGACGATCGCCGACACTCATTATGTGGTGCCCTCGCGTGATGTGTTCGACCGGGCTTTGACTTGGTTGCACAGCCAATACTTTTGAGCAGGGGGTGGGTGTTATTCGGCCGGCAACTTCTCAAGTAGGCCCTCGGCGTCTCTCACAAGGGATTCCGAGGGTTTTCTATTCAATGCCTTATAGAGATATTCTCGGGCGGATTTGGCCTTGTCGATTTTGATGAACTGCTTGGCCATCTGAATATCGGACTGAGCAGCCTTGTCCCTGGCACGGGCTTGTAATTTATCATTCTCAGCCTTAGCCTTAGCCAGTTGGCTTTCAAATTCTGCACGTTCGCTTTCGGCTTTGGCTTTCTGTTCGGCCTCAACCATCGCCTTCCTGTTCGACTCATTCTTCTCAATAATAGCCTTGTACTCATTCGATGACATCAATAACCGCCGGCAGTATTCTTTAAGGTCGTCGCGTTCGGGTTGGTGAATAGGGATCGTAATGGAACCCACGAACAACTTGACTTCATTGGCATAGGCAATCGCCAAGACATCTCGAACACGCAAGTCATAGTGAAAGATTTCGGTGACATAGCCCGTTTCAACATCTCGGGAATTTCTAGTGGATTTGAGCGAACGACGTTCTCCATCAATCATTAGAACGGTATCGTTGTATTTGAGGAACCGCCAATCCTTTGATGACGAAAATAGCATGAGGTCTATCTTGTCAAGGGGGTTGCACGCTTCCCGAGTCTTGCCTTTGTAATCGTACCAAAATGACAAATCGATATCCCCGCCGTAAGTATAAATATCTTTCAGGTCAACAACATCGCTACTAATATCATGGGCTTCGCTGTACTTGGTTTCGATGGGCGACTGTCCGAGCGTAGCGAAGATTAGCAGGAGGGTGGTGGTGGACATTGCGGGCGTCTCGTAAGGGGTGGTTTGTGTGGTACTCCACTATTATAGGAGGGGATTGTTTGGGAATCAACTCATTTAACGGGCGGTTTCCTGAAATATTCATTCCATTTGCGGTTTTTGAACTCAGTCCAATCCTCTTTCTTGCGGCGATCCTCTAATATTTCACGCACAATATCACCAATACACTTATGCAGTTTAAGGGATGCCTTCTCACAGTCGGCGAAGTCGCAAAAATCCGGCCCAAAAATATAGGTGATAGCCGTAACTTCATTTAGGTGGTAAGCGAAATGTTTGGCGTTCTCGGCATCAGCGGCTTGTAAACACCAAAACGTTTCATAGACTCGCCCGGCGTAATCCCAATTCCAACGATAGAACATTAGCCCTCCTGCTCATCTTTCAACTTTCAATGCCCAAGGAATCCCAGACGTGTTAGCATGGGCTTGACATCTTCTGTTTTCATATTTCAATTCCTACTAAGTTGATATAAATAGGGGTGTAAGTAAATTATTAGCAGGGGGTTAGGGGGAAATTGTTTAAAGGTAGAATGGTATAAGTGACGGTTGCTGCCCAGGGGTCGTAAGTCTCGTAGATTTCATCGAACGAATAATATTTGGCTACCTCGTCGATATTCCACAAATCTTTCGGCTTAACAACCCCATCACATACCCATTGGATATTGTGGCTAATTCTTAACTCAACACACTTTCCGGGCTTGACTTTGCCTTTTCTCAGCATTTCAGCGGCCATTTGATTTTCTGCCAGCGTAGCGTCCATCATTTGGCACAGTGGGCAATTGCAATCGTCTTCGTCTTTCATGTTAAATCTCCTGCTCAACGCATTTTGGGGGTAGTAAGTGCTTTTTCGACCGGCCATCCACGTTTTAGCCGGCCCTCAATTGTTTTCCACCGAATACCAGTCTCTTCCGCCCATTCGGACAAACACATCGTTCGCCCATCATATTCAAGTAGGACATTGTCAGACTTATTGCGGTTCTGGGTTTTCTTGATCGCCCATCTACAGTTTGAGGGTTCGTAATTACCATCATTATTAATGCGGTCAATCGAATATCGTTTGCTCGGCCGTTTACCCATGTCCTCCACAAAATTTTGATAGCCCATCTCGCCCCGCCATCTCTCACACACCTTAATTCCCCTGCTACCGTAATCCTCCCAACCATCCGAATACTCATGATAACATCGGGCGATCATAGCGTCATAGGTGGTGCCCGTAAGCGACTTGTGATCGACGCCCACAAAATGAGCATGCTTCACGTTTTTTAGGCAGTTGGCTAGGGCGTTATCTCGACGTTGACACCCACATGAGGTTGTGTTGCCGGTTGATAGTGCGTTGGTGGTCACGATGACATCTTTTGGGCTACCACAAAGGCATTTACATAGCCAGGCCGCTTGCTGGTAGGCGTTGCACTCGACAAAGTCTTTGACAAATAGTCTGTTGTAAACTCGTCCACGGATGTCTTTTACACGGGGTGGTATTTTACTCATATTGTTTATCCTTTTTTGGTTGGTGCGTGGCCTTCTGGGCCACACGTCGTTTAAAGGCCCTAGGAGGGCCGTGGTGGCGTTTTGAGGGGAGGGGTGGTCAAATCATACTGGCGATGGCTTACGATTGCGTACAGAGCGTTTACGGGCCTTGTCGCGGTTGCAGTAGGCTTGAGCGTTGTTCATGACCTTTAAATCCAAATCATTAATCACATCATCCGGCACCAGCCAACCCAACGGTAGCCAACGGCCGGCGACGAATTTCCAAGTGGATACTTTGCACTTCCTCAGATATTCACTACCAAGGGCATTCATCGCATCGAAATCACCATAATGCACGATCGTCATGTTAATCTCCTTTATCAAAATCCCACGCACTCTAAATTAAATGTAGGACAAATCCCGTCGATGAAATATTGTAAGCCGGTCAACAGGTATTCGGAGGCTTGGCCACTACGATTTCCGGTTTTGGTTTGCACGATCAATTCCAGTTCTTTTGCAGGTTGGTTTTGCCGAGACACATATTTTTTCTTCAGTCGTTCGCTTTGGTTGGAGTTGAATTTTTTACCATGACGAGAATAGATGATGTCCGCGATTTGCTGAAAGGTCGCCTTGTACGACGGGCCCTCAGACTTGCTCATCTCGTAAGTAAAATGGACGATCAAAGCCTCAGCAAACATGGCATCAAGCGACTGTGTAACAACTGTATGAAGTATAGTATGTTCGTTTGGTCGTGAGGTCTTGTTCCCGAGTGAGTTGACGAGAGAAATTTGTTCGGGTGTTAGTTTGATCGCCCGGATGTTCTCCTTATGGTTTACGTTACTGATCACTAGAGAATTACTGTCGACTATCGACCGCACTACAGACTTGATCTCGCGTTGACCTTGTTCGGGCGAAGTGCCAACCACCCCCTGCTTATAATAATGCTCCCACCACACGCCGATGACTTGCTCTGTGATGTCGGGCGTAAAACGTCGGCTGAGTAATGAGCAAACCGCCGAACACATGACCTTATTCCGGGTGCCCGGTTTGAGCACTGGATAGCGTGTAATAATGTCCCGGGCAAGCTCGCCAATATCCCCCTGCTTATCAAACTCCGTGATTGGGCGGTCAGGATGAGCGGGGGAGGGGGGTGTATGGATTTGCTCGATCAACCATGTAGGGGCCTCAGCAATGCCCTTAGCGGGGTGATCAACCCACTGATAAAAATCCCTGCCAAACTCATCATAAGGAATACTTGAGGGTGCGACCACGATCATCCCATTATCACCACGGATATCGATGCCCGGCCGAAGCCCAACAGCATTGCCTATTTTTTGTGCAGTCCGAAAAAGATAATGATATCCACCACTGGCAGTAATCGCATTGGCGGTGTCCGGTAGTTCGTTGTCGCCGACCATGTTTAAAAAGGAAGTCAGACCGCATTCCCTTTTTACGTCAATGTCGACGGCAATAATCCCATTACCTGTTGCCAAGCCAAGATTCCCCTCAGCATGTTTCCCCAAAAACCATCGGTCGATTTGCTGTTTGCGGCGGGTTGCCCGTTGTGGCCACTTTTTAATGGCGGGAACTTTTTCATTTGGCAAGATGGGCAAAACACGTAGTCCACATTTCGCATATTCGAGGGCGGATTTATGGACGGCGGTTGGATTCTGTGGCATTGCTGATGTCTCCATTCAATAGTTCAGTTCTTACGATACGAATTTCTCTAGGGGCAAAAATCGCGACACGAGAGTTACCCTTAAGGGATTGCTCGAATTCGATTGTGACGACGCCATCCGACGTAAATAGTTCGATCGATTCGCCATCTCTTCTGCTGAGTTTTAACATAACTCTGAGTCTCCCTTCGTAGTTGCAAAAAATCGCCCAATTAGAATACACCCTCAACCACCTGCTAATAGGTCGATCACTGGCGTTCTCGACGTAAATTTCGAGGGCTAATCCCTACTTGTTGAATAGGAATTCCAAGGTCTGTACTTTCGGCCAACGCTCTCAACTAGGATGGTTCTTCGCCGGATCGCCCAACATTTATAAAAATTCATCAAACTTGTCAAAACGGCAGGTGTTTAACAAGATGACGGAATGACGTATGGTGTTGGTGGGTAATGACTTGGGGAGATTGGCATGACATGTGCGTTGAAACTCGTGGACTAGACCCCAATAACCCCCTGCTAACATCTGAAATCCCTATGCCCGGCTATCCTATATTTTGGGGTAGACCGGGTTTTTTGTGTGCCCAACTGAGGAAATCCGGCCTATATTATATTGTGTGTTAAGTGTTTTCGATCACAGGAGATATGTGCAATGTTTGGATGGTTCAAGTCAAAGCCCAAAGTCGATTATAATAGTTGGAAATCTAAGACAGCCGAAGAACACTATAAAACTGTGCAATCTGAGTGGTATCAACCCGATAAGCTGAAGGGCGAAATCTATGAAAAGTCAGTTCGATTTCAGATTGTCATCGATGAAAGAGTTGTCGACGAGAAAGGGGCGTGGATTGCCTGTGTCCAAGAAGCACTTATGCAATCCAAAGAATCTATTGCAATGAAATCGGGGGACTGGTATTGGATTGAATGGGGCCCGATGCGTCGACTGGAAAATTGGTGCGACGTTGAAATTAATGGTGTCTTATGGGCTACGGATTTTGGGCCTAAGGCAAAAGTTAATGTAGATACTAGAAAAGATTGGATTCCGATCGAGGTTTGAAAAATGAATCACTACAAAGAAGTCCAGGGCTATATTTTGCTCAAGTTTGAAATCCTAGGTGCTGATTATGACGATGAATGAACAAAAACCCCCTGCTAATAATGGTCTTTCGCCCGAACAAATTGCCCTGTTGAATAACCTGTGGGCGGTTGTCATTGGTTTAAAGGCTGAGGTGGAAATTAGTGGTGTAGGGGTAGTCACCATCGGATTAAAGCGATCTTGACTCTCATAGAGTCTCCCGTGTAAACTACAGGATGATAGTGCTTCGCAAGGGGGAAATGAGAACATTGTTAGCAGGGGGTGGGTGATGGCTACGCGATTACTACCCAAGAAATTTCGAGGATCAATAATTTATTTGCCTACGATGTACAAGGTATTCGCTGAGGATCATCTCTTATATATTTATCGGGAACGAAAGAAAAGAAAACCACGAAAGGAGACCGTCATGCCAATCAATACAGTAAACGATGTTGATGATTTGGCGATGAAAGGCATTGTTGCGGTTCCGCTGAGATTTCGGAAGCGTTCCAGTGGTAAGATCTCCTATACCCCCGGCGAATGTCGTAAGTGGCATCCGCTGATGACTGGCGACTATGGCCCGAAGGATGATGATGACTAATCAATCCTGGTATGGGGTGGTCGGGCCGGAAAATCCGATTACCCAAGGCGATATTATTTTCAACTGCCCATTGCTTACATGGGTGCAGGACGATAAAGGTAATTTGGATTTCGAGGTCATTGAAATCGATGCTATAGTCATGACTCAGGCTTGTGATCTGGCACAAAATCACGTAGCTAGTGTGATGATGGGGCCTTGTGTTAGGCTGTCTGAATATAAATCGGACTGGGAAATCTTTCAGACAAAAAATGGCGAGAATCCGACATCTAAGTCTTGGAAAAAGCAGTGCGAAAACATTCGTGAAGGATATGCCTGGAATCTGGCCATGATTAACAAGGATGATGCGATCAGTGGGATGGACGAAAACCGGATTGTCGACTTTCGCGAATTATTTACCGTGCCAAGAGTCGTTCTTGACGAACAAATTAAATCGCCGTTATTTAGTAGGCCAAGACTCAAAACTCCTTATCGAGAACATCTATCTCAAGCACTTGCTAGGTTTTTCATGAGGGTAGGTTTGCCAACTCGGGCATCTAAATCCTGGTAAAACCCCTCCTGCTAATCACCCGGCCCAGTGTCGGGTTTTTCTTTGCCGTCGCAGACAAAATGTTGTTGACTCCTCGGACACCCGCCCTATACTTCTGGTTGAGTGGGGCGAATTCCGTCCCCGATCCACCATCTACTGGAGTCTCTGATCATGGCCAAGTCTACGTCTAAGCAGGGGAGTGGTGAGGCGTCGTCCGGCGTCGTGCTTAAGGGCAAGGTCGGCAAGATCGGTGGTCGTGAGTATGTCTTGGTCGATCTAGAGTACGTGCAGGCCCGAGATATCCTAAAGGCGGAAGCGTACAACCCGCAGACTGGCAAGGGGTGGCAAAGGGAGTTGAACGAGGATAAAGCCGGTAAGCTAGTCGCCGCTATGCGTGGTGGCCATTACACTCCCGCCGCATTCTCTGCCTCGATCTCCGATAAGCACACGGTTAATCGTAAGGGTGATCACGTCGAGATTTTGGGAGTGACTCGCGATACGCCGCTGAACCAAATCGACGGACAGCATCGTTCCTGGGCTTTGGCCAAGTTGTTCGCCGAGGATCAGGATAAGTGGACCGACACCACCATCCCCCTGCTAATCACGCTCGATCACTCTCGTCTCGCGGAGGACTTCCTCAATCTCCAAAAATCTAACCCGGTGGCGAGGAACCTTTTACGCTCGATCGAAGTCAAGGAAGGTCTGATCACCGATGCCGACAAGATGGAACTGATCACGCTGGCGACCGATGTCATCAGTAAGTTGGCGTTGACGAAAACCTCATTTATGCCCAATGGGGTGGCCTATACCTCCAACGAAAAGAAGAAAATGCAATACTCGTCACTGATTTCGCCCGGGGCCTCAACCCTCGCGACGACTGTCTACGGTGGTGCGAAGATCGCCAAGGATAAGGGCAAGTCCGCGAAGTGGTTGTATGACGTATATATGGTTGGTTGGAACTATCTTGAGAAGAACTTGAAGCCGGCTGATTCTGAAATTCCAAATGAGACCACTACCCGACTGGCTTTCATGTCTGACGGCAAGAATGATATTCGGTTGCTAACTCCACTGAGTAAGGATGGCAATCGCGGAGGAACCTCCCTGCTCATCGCCGTACTTAATATGCTGGCGTGGTCGACTGCCAAGGCCGATCTAGATGCCCCGGCTGAGAACGACCTTAAGAAGATGTGTGAATGTGTGGATATGTT
>Ga0209958_1001215_pt1 | contig 22394 bp, 17 predicted proteins | sample ThiBio_inoc_plan_FD_183942 | JGI IMG/M metagenome (GOLD analysis project Ga0209958, IMG submission 183942) | Wastewater bioreactor microbial communities from Cape Town, South Africa - Thiocy_inoc_plan (SPAdes) | ecosystem: Engineered > Bioremediation > Thiocyanate > Unclassified | place: South... | reverse complement strand
GGCCATCGTGATGCAGCATCGCGATCTGGGGATCGTGGCCGCACCGCTGCTGCTGCTCTCGGCGCTCACCGGGTCAATGCTGCTGTTCCGCCCGGTGGCCGAAGTGGTGGTGGCGCCCTTCTCCGGCTACGGATCGATTGCGGCTGCCTTCAAACAGCCCGAGCTGGAAAGCGGCCCGCGCGCGGCGAATCTGGATGTACGGGCCCTGGTTCTGACAGCCCATGCGCGCTTCCCGGATGCGCAGATCCGCATCCTTTCATTTCCTGACGTGCCTGAAGCGGGCAAGCCCGGCAGGCCGATCACCATCCGCATGAAGCGCGCGGCCGAATGGCTGCCCAATGGGCGTTCGACCCTGTGGTTCGATGCTGCGGACGGCCGCCTGCTTTATGCGCGCGATGCGCTGGCGCTTTCGGCGGGCGCGCAGGCCTTCAACGCCTCCTATCCGCTTCACGCGGCCAAGGTAGGCGGGCTGCCCTATCGCCTGGTCATGACCTTCTCCGGCCTCGCCATGGCGATCCTGGGCAGCTTCGCGGTTTGGACCTTCTGGTTCAGAAGGCCCAAACCCAAGCGCCGCTGATCAGGCCGCGTCGTCCTTCGCGTCCAGATCATAGGCAGTGTGCAGCACGCGGACGGCCAGTTCGGTCTCGTCCTCGTCGATCAGCACGCTGACCTTGATCTCGCTGGTGGAGATCGCCTGGATATTGATCCCGCGGTCGGCCAGCGCCTTGAACATGGTGCTGGCAACGCCCGCATGGCTGCGCATGCCGACGCCAACGACGCTGATCTTGGCGACCTTGTCGTCGCTGATCATGCGGAAGAAGCCGATCTTGTCCTTGTTCTCTTCCAGCAGCGCCTGAGTGCGCAGCAGGTCGGCCTTGGGGACAGTGAAGGTCACGTCCGTCTCGCCCTTATCCTTGGCGACATTCTGGATAATCATGTCGACATTGATATTGTTGGCGGCGAGCGGTTCGAACACGGTGGCCACCGCGCCGGGGCGGTCCGCTATACGCGTAAGGGTAACCTTCGCTTCGTTCTTGTCGGCGGCGATGCCGGTGATCAGCTGACGTTCCATGTCCAGTCCTTCGAGTTCCTCATCGCTGACGATCATCGTTCCGGGGAGCGTGTCGGCAGCCGGCGCATCATCGTCGATAAAGGACGAGAGCACCTGCACCCGGACCTTCTCCTTCATGGCGAGGCTGACCGAGCGGGTTTGCAGCACTTTCGAGCCGACCGAAGCCAGTTCGAGCATTTCTTCGTAAGTCACGTGGCTGAGCTTGCGCGCCTTGGCCACGATGCGCGGATCGGTGGTGTAGACCCCGTCCACATCGGTATAGATGTCGCAGCGATCGGCATTGATTGCCGCCGCCACGGCCACTGCCGAAGTGTCCGAACCGCCACGGCCCAGAGTGGTCACCCGATTGGCGGGCGACAGGCCCTGGAAGCCGGGGATCACCGCAATCTCACCCGCGGCCATGCTGGCCAGCAGGGCTTCGGAATCGAAATCCTCGATCCGCGCCTTGGCATGGGCATCGTCCGTATGGATCGGCAATTGCCAACCCAGCCAGCTGCGCGCCTTGCAGCCCATGGCCTGCAAAGTGAGCGCGAGCAGGCCCGACGTCACCTGTTCGCCAGAGGCGACCACCACGTCATATTCCGCGGGGTCATAGAGGGGATTCGCCTCGCGGCAGAAGTTTACCAGGCGATCGGTTTCGCCCGCCATGGCGGAAACCACCACGGCAACTTCATGCCCCGCGGCCTGCTGACGGCGCACGATATTGGCGACGCGACGGATACGTTCCGTCCCCGCCATCGAGGTGCCGCCGAATTTCATCACGATCCGGGCCAAGTCGTTCTTGCTCCTGCACGCTGGAATCAGGTCTGGCGCGCTGTTAGGGGTGTCCTATGGCCAATGCAACTGTCGCATCTGCAACGATCCGCCCCGAAGAAGCCGAACATTTCGGCGCGCTGGCGGCGGACTGGTGGAACCCCAAGGGTTCGTCCGCCATGCTGCACAAGCTCAACCCCGTGCGGCTGGGCTTTTTGCGGGAGGCAGTGAACCGCCATTGGGATGCCGATCCCGCCTCGCTCAAGCCGCTGGCGGGGCGCAGCGCGCTGGATGTGGGCTGCGGGGCGGGCCTGCTGGCGGAGCCGCTGGCACGGATGGGCGCGGCTGTGACCGGCGTGGACGCGGCGGCGGAGAATATCGCGGCGGCGCAGGCCCATGCGGCGGGCGGCGGCCTTGCCATCGATTATCGCCATGGCGAGCTGGGTGCGCTGGGGCTCGGCCAATTCGATCTCGTCACCGCGATGGAAGTGATCGAGCATGTGGCGGACAAGGCGCTGTTCCTGCGCCAGCTGGCCGAAAGGCTGGCCGATGGCGGGCTGATGGTCCTTTCCACCCCCAATCGCACTCCGCAATCGCGCCTGCTGATGGTCGATGCGGCGGAGGGAATCGGGCTGATCCCCAAGGGCACCCATCATTGGGACGATTTCATCACTCCCGACGAGTTGAGCGATCTGCTGGCCGATGTGAGGCTCACCATGGGCGAGCCGCGCGGCATTGCCTTCTCGCCGATGAAGGGCCTGCATCTTTCGGGCGATCTTTCGCTCAACTACATCGTCACCGCGCGGGCGGGTTGAGGGACCGGCCATGATCCTGCGCGACAAGCCCAACTGGCTCCAGCTCGCCTTTGCGGTGCGCGGCTCCATCGTGCCGCTGATCGCGCCGCGCATTGCCGGGCTGATGCTGTTTTCCGCGCTGATGGTGCTGCTGCACCAACGCTATGGCGCCTTTCCCGAGCTGGAGGCGGTGGGCTTCACCGTGTTCGGCATCGCGCTCTCGCTATTCCTCGGCTTCCGCAACAACGCCGCCTATGACCGCTGGTGGGAAGGGCGCAAGCTGTGGGGCGGGCTTCTGGCCGACATGCGCAGCCTTGCGCGGGAAGCGCAGCTTTTCGTGCAGGGAGAGGAGCGCCAGCGCCGCATCATCCGCGCCGCCCGGGCCTTCATTCACTTGCACCGCGCCAATCTGCGCAAGCTGAAGGACGATGAGCGGGCGAGGGAATTCGGCGGCGCTCTGGCCGATGCGCCGCACCCGCCCTGCGCCGCGCTGGATGCGATTGCCGCCGATCTGGGCGATGCCCTGCGCGATGGATCGATGGACGGTTTCGGCGCCAAGGCCCTGCAGGAACGCCTCGCCAATATCGCCCTGCAACAGGCCGGGTGCGAGCGGATCGCCAATACGCCGCTGCCTTACGTCTATTCGCTGCTGATCTACCGCACGACCTATGTCTATTGCCTGCTGTTGCCGCTGGCGCTGGTGGGCACGGCCGGCTGGATGACGCCGGTTTTCGTCGGCATCGTGGCTTATGTCTTCCTGGGCCTGGCCGAAGTGACGGAAGACCTCAGCCATCCCTTCGGCACCACGCCCAATGCCCTGCCGCTCGACGCGATCTGCCGCGCAGTGGAAATCAGTCTCGCCCCCCATCTGGGCGAGGAACCGCCCGAGCCGCTGAAGGCGCAGAATTTCTATTTGAGTTGAGGGGGAGGGCCGAGAGGGCTCGTTTCCCCTTATCCGTCATCCTGAACTTGTTTCAGGATCCATCTCTCCGGATCGAGCGATTGTACGTGGGGATGGATGGATGCTGAAACGAGTTCAGCATGACGAAAGGCACAACAGCCTTACCCCAACGCCGCCGCCCATTCCTCCGCCTTGAAACCAACCAGCAGCCCGCCGGGATATTCCACCACCGGGCGCTTGATCATGCTGGGCTGCTCCACCATCAGTGCCACGGCCTTGGCCGTATCGATATCCTGCTTCGCCTCATCCGGCAGCTTGCGGAAAGTAGTGCCGGCGCGGTTCAGCAACTTTTCCCAACCCACGATCCCCGCCCAGCCTTCCAGCTTCGCGGCATCAGCCCCTTCCTTCTTGTAGTCATGGAAAGTGTAGGCGAGCCCCTGCCCGTCGAGCCAGGTGCGAGCCTTCTTCACCGTGTCGCAATTGGGAATTCCGTAGAAGTGGATCGTCATGTCAGACCTCGAATATCGGGGTTATAGCGGTGTGTGCCCTGTCAGCCTTCGCGCGCGAAATGGCGCACGTGCGGATCGGGGCAGGAATAGACGGTGTAGCTCTCGTAATAATCCACGCGGCCCCGGCCCTGGACCATCGCATGTTCCACATGGCGCGCCCAGGCGCGGGCGTGGTCTTCGCTCTCCCATTCGGACATGGAGAGGGTTTCGCCGTCCTCGGCGCGATAGCTGCGGTAGGATATATAGCCGGGCTGCTGACGCGCCAGTTCCTGCATGTGCGCGGCATCTGCGGCATAGGCCACCGCGTCCATATCGGCCCGTTTGCGGCTGCGGAAGACGTTGAGATACATCAGGCCCCTCCCCCCAAATGGGCGTCGGCAATCGCCACGGCCAAAGCGTCCGCAGCATCCGCACCTGCCACTTTCGCGCCGGGCAGCAGCACCTTGAGCATGGCCTGCACCTGCTGCTTTTCCGCGGCGCCCGTGCCGACGATGGCCTTCTTCACCAGCCGCGTGGCATGTTCGGCCACCGGCAGCGATCCGCGCGCGCAGGCCACCAGCACCGCGCCGCGCGCCTGTGCCAGCTTCAGGGTGGATTGCGGGTTCTTGTTGACGAAGATTTCCTCCACCGCCGCCCTGTCGGGCGCATAGGTGGCGATCACCGCGCTGACGGCATCCTGCAGATGCAGCAGCCGGTCCGGCAAGGGCGCCTTGGAATCGGTGGCGATCTGGCCATTGGCGATATGGCTGAGGCGCGATCCCACGCTGCGCACCACGCCCCAGCCGGTGCAGGTGAGCGAGGGATCGAGGCCGAGGATCAGCATATGCAAAGTCCCTCCCCCATCGGGGGAGGTGGCAGCTGCGCCAGCAGCTGACGGAGGGGGTTAGCCCTGCGGCACTCCCCCTCCACCGTCCTGCGGACGGTCCCCCTCCCCGTTGCGGGGAGGATCGGATGGATCAACCCAGCTTCTCCATCACGTCGTCGGGGATCTCGTAATTGCCCCACACGGTCTGCACGTCGTCATCGTCGTCCAGCGTGTCGATCAGCTTGAGCAGGGTGGCGGCAGTGCCTTCGTCCACTTCGGTCTTCAGCGTGGGCTTCCACGCCAGCTTCACGCCCTCGGCCTCGCCCAGAACCTTTTCCAGCTCGCGCGCGACATCGTGGAGCGAATCGACCGACACCCAGATCGAGTGGCTGTCCTCGTCGCTCTCGACATCGTCGGCGCCCGCTTCGATCGCGGCTTCCAGAACCTTTTCCTCGTCACCCACCTTGCCGGGATATTCGATCAGGCCCAGCCGCTCGAAGCCGTGGCTCACCGCGCCCGAAGCGCCGAGATTGCCGCCATTCTTGGAGAAGGCGGTGCGCACATTGGTGGCGGTACGGTTGCGATTGTCGGTCAGCGCCTCGACGATCAGGGCGACGCCGCCGGGGCCGTAGCCTTCATAGCGGACTTCCTCGTAATTATCGCCTTCACCCTTGGTCGCCTTGTCGATGGCGCGCTGGATATTGTCCTTCGGCATGGACTGCGCCTTGGCCGCGTTGACGGCGGCGCGCAGGCGCGGGTTCATGTCCGGATCGGGCATGCCCATCTTGGCCGCGACGGTGATTTCGCGGCTGAGCTTGGAAAACATTGCAGAGCGCTTCTTATCCTGCGCGCCCTTGCGGTGCATAATGTTCTTGAACTTGGAATGGCCTGCCATGGGAACCTTCGGAAGTCTGTGTTCTTGCGGACTCCGGCGGGCGGAATCCCGTGTGGGCGCGCTCCTAGCTTACAGGGGCGCGCCCGGCAATGCGTGAGCGTCAAGTGATTGTCAGAGCAGCACTGCCGTGCCGCTGGCACTGACCATCAGCATCGACCCGTTGGAGCCGAGCACTTCGTAATCCAGGTCCACGCCCACCACGGCATTGCCGCCGCGCTGCACGGCCTGCTGCTGCATTTCCGAAATCGCCTCGTCCCGCGCGCGGCTCAGCACTTCCTCATATTTGCCGGAGCGCCCGCCGACGATGTCGGTGATGGAAGCGAACAGGTCGCGGAAGATATTGGCGCCCACGATCACCTCGCCCGTCACAATGCCGAGATATTCCTTCACCGGACGCCCCTCCACCATGGGAGTGGTGGTGACGATGATCCCTTCCTCGCGCGAACTCTCCCAAGGGCTTGCCATGTTTGTTTACTCCCGGATGTCATTAAGGCGAGGAAGATAGCGCGGATGCCGCGCCTGCCAAGCCAATCGGACTGACCTTGCGATGATTGACACGAATTTTCCGCCACCCGTCACCATGCTGCGCGAATTTGCGGGCTGGCTGCGCCGTCCGCATCGGCTGGACCCCACGGGCCTGCGCGCGCCGGGCGCCTTGCGGCGGCTGGCGGTGCTCACCGCGCTGATGGTGGCGGGCCTGTTGCTCGTATTGCTGCCGGTGCTGGGCCTGTGGCAAAGCCTGTTCAGCCTGCCTGCGCCCGATGCCTTCGGCAAGCTGGAACCGCAGCTGATGATCCCCATCGTGATACTCGTCGCGCCGGTGCTGGAGGAAATGCTGTTTCGTGGCTGGCTGACCGGGCGCCTGCGCGCGCTATGGCTGCTGGGCTGTGCGCTGGCCTTCTCGGCCCTGCTCTATGGCAGTACGCAGGGGTTGAGCCCGCTGGCGGTGGGGGCGAGCTTCCTGGTGCTGCTGGTGGCCGCGCCGCTCGGCTGGTTCCTGCTGCGAAGGAAAGGCACGCCCGGCTGGTTCGATGCGGGCTTCGGGCCGATCTTCTATCTCTCGGCGGCCTGCTTCGCGCTGGTCCACATGGCGAATTATCCCAGCTTTTCGGCCCTGGCCCTGCCGCTGGTGCTGCCGCAATTATGGGCCGGGCTGGTGCTGGGCTTCATCCGCATGCGGATCGGCCTTGCCGCCTCCATGCTGGCCCATGCCCTGTCCAACAGCGCCGCCCTGACGGTGGCGCTGTTGGCAAGCTGATCGATCAGTCGAGACCCAGTCACTTTTTATTCTCGCCACTTTTCATTTTACCGCGGACAAGAGTCTTTAATATGATTATCAATCAAAATTGATATTTATATTATAATCGATGATTTTTTAGTCTAGAAGGCAATAATGGACAGCGATCTTCATCATGATTTCACCAGCGTTCTGGTTTTGGACGTAGTCGCCGCCATGCAGCGTTATAGAGCGGAGAAGACTCAAGCAAACAGTCGCGACTTGATACGTTCGATCTTCGCTGCCGTCGAAGGTTCCGTTTGGCTATATCGTCAGCATGTAACTTCAATTGCCAAAAGCATTGAAGCAATCACGCGAGAAGAAGAACTGGCCCTAGCGGAAACCGCCTATCTAGTGAATGCCAATGGCACCGTCTCGGAACAAATGCGCTTCATTCCATTGCCTGCCCTCATTCGACTGACCACAAGAATTGCAAACAGAATCGATCCTCGCACAGAAACACGCTTTGATATTCCCGGCTGGGAGAGTTTCCAGCGAGCAATCGCGATCCGAAATCGAATTACACATCCCAAAACAAAATCCGACCTTCTGGTCAGCGAACGTGATGTCGATACCTGTCATGCAGCCTTCTTCTGGCTGCTTCAACTCACTGAAAGTGGAATGGAAGCCGTTGTTTCGGCCTTTAGGGCGTATGTAGAGGAGATGCGGGAAATCTTCGAGAAACTCAAAGCGGGAGACCCGGAGATAACAGCATTGTACCACAGGGCACAAATGTACTTGGACGAATAACCCCCTCCCGACTCGTGGATGCGAGAGGGGGTCGTAAATCTTTATTCTATCCCCAAAGCCGCTTTATAAGTCTCCAGAATAATTTCCATCTCCCGGCGATCATCAGGGTTCATCTTCCGGAGACGCACAATCTGGCGCATGATTTTAGTATCATAACCAACTGCTTTACCTTCAGCATAGGCGTCACGAATATCGTCGGAGATGCCCTTCTTTTCTTCTTCCAGGCGTTCGACGCGCTCGATCAGCAGGCGCAGGCGATCATCGGTGGTTTCGGCCATTTGGGGGAAAGCTCCATCGGATATGAGAATCGGTTGCCGCGCTGATAGCGAGCAGGGCCGGAAGGGTGAAGGCGGCTTGGCCGATTCCTCCCCAGAATGGGGACAGCCTTAGTGCGTGCCGCCGTTCTTCTTCAGGCTTTCCTCCATCCGGGCCATCTGTTCCGGCGTGGCTTCCGTCTGATATTTCGCCTTCCATTCCTCCATCGGCATGCCGTGGATCAGCGCGCGCGCATCGGGCTTGGAGAGGCCCGCCCCGGCATCGTTGATCCAGTCGGCCAGGCAATTGCGGCAGAAGCCCGCCAGCCCCATCAGGTCGATATTCTGGGCATCGTGGCGATTGCGCAAATGGCGCACAAGGCGGCGGAAGGCAGCGGCTGCCACATCGTCTGGCAGGGCGTCGAGCGGATCGGGTGCGTCAGTCATCAAGTATTTCCCGCAAAGCTGTAGTTGTAATGTCCTGTGCCTCTGACATAGGCACATTCCCATGGCAAAGCACGAAGAGCCCACGCTCCAACCCCGCAATCGCAAGGTCAAGATCCTGGCCACCATTGGCCCCGCCAGCCGCGACCCGGATATGCTCCGGCGTCTGGTCCTGGCAGGCGCGGACGCCTTCCGCGTCAATATGAGCCATGGCGACCATGCCGTCCATGAAGAGACGATCAAGGCCATCCGCGCGCTGGAGAAGGACCTGGCTCATCCCATCGCCATCCTGTGCGATCTGCAGGGGCCGAAACTGCGCGTCGGCACCTTCCGCAAGGGCGAGCGGGTGGTGATCCGCCATGGCAGCCATTTCACGCTGGACCGCAATCCCGAGCCGGGCGACGAAAACCGCGTATGCCTGCCGCATCCGGAACTGTTCGGCATCCTGCAGAAGGGCCAGCGCCTGCTGATCGACGACGGCAAGATTCGCCTGCGCGTGATCCGGGCGGACGACAAGGAAATCCTCACCAGCGCCGAAGTTGGCGGCGTCATTTCCGACCGCAAGGGCGTGAACGTGCCTGACGCAGTGGTGCCCGTGCCCGCTCTGACCGAGAAGGACCGCAAGGATCTGGCCTTCGCGATCAAGCATGGGGCGGACTGGATCGCCCTCTCCTTCGTCCAGCGGCCCGAAGACGTGGCCGAGGCGCGCAAGCTGATGGGCGGCTATGGCGCGCTCTGCGCCAAGATCGAGAAGCCCGCCGCGATCGAGCGGCTGGACGAGATCATCGAACTGGCGGACGCCGTAATGGTGGCGCGCGGCGATCTGGGCGTGGAGCTCAATCCCGAGGATGTGCCCCCGCTGCAGAAGCAGATCGTCAATTGCGCGCGCAATCAGGGCAAGCCGGTGATCGTGGCGACGCAGATGCTCGAATCCATGATCGAGAGCCCCACCCCCACCCGCGCCGAAGTGTCGGACGTGGCCAATGCCGTTTATGACGGGGCCGATGCCGTGATGCTTTCTGCGGAAACGGCGGCGGGCCAGTGGCCGGAAGAAGCCGTGACCATGATGCACCGCATCGCCGCCAAGGTGGAATGCGATGCCAGCTATCGCAGCCGCATCCGCATGCTGGAAACCCGGCCCGATCCGACCACGGCCGATGCCCTTTCCCACGCCTGCATGACCATTGCGGAAACCATGCCGATTTCCGCCGTTGTGGTATTCACCGGATCGGGCTCCACTGCCCGCCGCGTTGCGCGCGAGCGGCCCTCGGTGCCGATGCTGGTGCTGACCCCCTCGCTCAAGACGGCGCGCCGCACGGCCCTGCTGTGGGGCGCTCATGCGGTGACCACGCGGGACATTGGCAGCTTTGAGGAAATGGTGGCCAAGGGTAAGCGCATGGCCCTGCGCCACGGCATGGGCGAGGCGGGATCGCGGCTGGTGATGCTGGCCGGCGTTCCCTTCGGCACGCCCGGCTCCACCAATCTGCTCCATGTCGTGCGCCTGACCGGCAATGAGTTGGACCGGCACGGCGAGTAAACACGCCGAGGGGCTGGCGCGAAGGGCTATCGCCGCCGCCCTTGGTCTTGTTGGAGATTGTCTGGCCTGCAAAGGCAAGGCGCCGCCGCGCGCATCGGCCAAAGCGCGCTTCGCGGCGCACAACTTCAGTGTTCCCGATTGCCCGCGCCCGTTCTCCCGCCTAATCCTTGGCTATGCCCGATAGCCTTTCGATCACCCTCGCCCAGATGAACCAGAACGTCGGAGATATTGCCGCCAATACGGAGGCAATGTTGAAAGTGCGTGCGGAGGCGGGGAGGACGGACCTCGTCGTGTTCCCCGAAATGCACCTGATCGGCTATCCCCCCGAGGATCTGATCCTGAAACCAGCCCTCATCGAGCGTGCGGCGGCGGAGATGGAGCGGCTGGCGCTCTGCACCGGGGATGGCGGCCCCGCCATGCTGGTGGGCAGCGTCTTCGTGCGCGATGGGGCGCTGCATAATGGTGTGGCCCTGCTCGATGGCGGGCGCGTCACCGCCACGCGCTTCAAGCATGAGCTGCCCAATTACGGCACTTTCGACGAGATGCGCTATTTCACGCCCGGCCCCTTGCCGGAGCCGGTGCTGTTCCGCGGCGCGATGCTGGGCCTGCCGATCTGCGAGGATATCTGGCACCCAGACGTATGCCGCCATCTGGCCGATTTCGGCGCGGGCCTGTTCATCTGCGTCAACGGCAGCCCCTATGAGATCGACAAGGACGTGCTGCGCATTGACGAGATCGCCCGCCGCCGCGCGGTGGATACCGGCATTCCCATGGCCTATCTCAACCGCGTGGGCGGGCAGGACGAGCTGGTGTTCGACGGGGCCAGCTTCGTGATCAATGGCGATGGATCGCTGGCCGTGCAGATGCGCGACTGGGAAGAACAGATCGTCGAGACGAAATGGACCAAGATCGCGCGCGGCTGGAACTGCAACCGGGGCGAGCTGGAAGGGCTGACCGATCAGGCGGAGGAAACCTGGTGCGCCATGGTGCTGGCCCTGCGCGATTATGTGAACAAGAACCGCTTCCCCGGCGTGGTGCTGGGCCTTTCGGGCGGGATCGATTCCGCCGTCTGCGCCGCCATCGCCGTGGATGCGTTGGGGCCGGAGCGTGTGTGGTGCGTGATGCTGCCCAGCCGCTTCACCAGCCAGGAAAGCCTCGACGATGCGAAGGCCTGTGCCGAAGCGCTGGGCTGCCGCTATTCCATCATCCCGATCCAGCCCGCCGTGGAAGGCTTCGACGCCATGCTGGAAGACAGTTTTGCCGATACCAAGGTGGACCTGACCGAGGAGAATCTGCAGTCGCGCATTCGCGGCGTGACGCTGATGGCGCTGTCCAACAAGTTCGGCCCGATGCTGGTCACCACCGGCAACAAGAGCGAGATGAGCGTGGGCTATGCCACCATCTATGGCGACATGGCGGGCGGATATAATCCGCTGAAAGATGCCTATAAGATGACGGTGTTCGGCGTGGCCAAGTGGCGCAACACCGCCGTGCCGCGCATCGGACTCGGCCCTTCGGGCGAAGTGATCCCGCAGCGCATCATCGACAAGCCGCCCAGCGCCGAACTGCGCCCCGACCAGAAGGACGAGGATTCGCTGCCGCCCTATCCCGTGCTGGACCGCATCCTGATGGGGCTGGTGGAGCAGGAAAAGAGCGTGGACCAGCTGACCGCCGAGGGACTGGACCGCGCCACGGTGGAGCGGATCGAGCATCTGCTGAACCTTGCCGAATATAAGCGCCGCCAGGCCCCTCCGGGCGTGAAGCTGGGCATGCGCAATTTCGGGCGGGACCGGCGCTATCCCATCACACATAGCTTCCGCAGCAAGTGAATTGGCGGAGCAAATGACAAGGCCGGGCGAAACGGCTAACGGCGCTGCATGAGCACCGTAACCCGTTTCGCCCCCTCGCCCACCGGGCGCCTGCATGTCGGCAATATCCGCACCGCGCTCCATAATTGGATGCTCGCGAAGAAGCATGGCGGGCGCTTCCTGCTGCGGATCGACGATACGGACCGGGAGCGCAGCCGGGAGGAGTATGTCGAGGCGATCCGCGCCGATTTGGCCTGGCTGGGACTGGAACCGGAGGATGAGGAACGGCAGTCCGACCGTTTCCAGCTCTACCAGATGCAATTCGATTATCTGGAGAGCGAAGGGCGGCTCTATCGCTGCTATGAAACCACGCAGGAACTGGAACTGAAGCGCAAAGTGCTGCTGGGGCGTGGCTTGCCGCCGATCTATGACCGGGCGGCGCTACAGCTGACCGAGGCAGAGCACAGGGATTTCGCGGCAAGGGGCATTGCCCCGCACTGGCGCTTCAAGCTGGACCGTTCCGCCCCCATCGAATGGGAAGACGGCATTCGCGGGCATCAGCATTTCGACCCCGCCCAGCTATCCGACCCCGTGGTGCGCCGGGCAGACGGATCGTGGCTCTATATGCTGCCCAGCGCGATCGACGATATTGAAATGGGCATCACCGATGTGCTGCGCGGGGAAGACCATGTCTCCAACACCGCGCTGCAGATCCAGATGTTCACTGCGCTTGGCGCCGAGCCGCCGCGCTTCGCGCATGAGGCGCTGCTGGTGGGCAGCGAGGGCAAGCTGTCCAAGCGGCTCGGCTCGCTGGGCGCCGATGCCTTCCGCGAGCGCGGGATCGAGCCTGCCGCACTGGTGGCGCTGCTCGCCCGGCTGGGTACATCGCAGCCGGTGGAACCGATTGCCGAGCGGTCCGCGCTGATCGGCAGCTTCGACCTTTCCACCTTCGGCCGCGCCCCTGCCCGGTTCGATGAGGCCGAGCTGGAGCGGGTCAATGCCGGCATCGTCCACCAGCTGGCCTATGATGATGTAAAGGCCCGCCTGCCTGAAGGCATGGGCGAGGAAGCCTGGCTCGCCATCCGCCCGAACCTCGCTCATGTGGGGGAGGCCGCCGATTGGTGGCAGGTCGTCACCGGGCCAATTGAAGCGGCGGAAATCTCCGCCGAGGATCGCGCCTATCTGGCCGAGGCTGCCCGGCTGCTGAGCTGGAGCGACGATCCCTGGCCCGCCCTGACCGGAGCGCTGAAGGAAGCGACCGGGCGCAAGGGCAAGCCCCTGTTCCACCCACTGCGCATCGCCCTGACGGGCCGCGATTCCGGGCCGGACATGAAGGCGCTGCTGCCCCTGATCGGCGAGACGGAAGCCCGGGCGAGGCTGGAGCGGGCTGCGGCGGGCTGAATTCGGCCATCCGTAAAGCCTGAGTAGATCGTCATTGCGAGGGATCGAAGATCCCGCGGCAATCCACGGCGAAGATACGCTGCGCCCTGGATTGCCGCGCGGCTGCGCCGCTCGCAATGACAAAGCAGGCCATCGCCCCAGATCACTCCCCCGCCCAATGAAAAACCCCGCCGGATCGCTCCGGCGGGGTTTTCAATGTCCTGCGAAGGGACCGGTGCGGAGGCTTATTCGCCGTCCGCGCCGTCTGCCGCTTCGGGGTTCAGGTAATCGCCCGCATCGGCATCGCTGCCGTGGGTTTCGCCTTCCACCCGGGCCAGCGCATCATTTCCGGTATCGTCGGCCGGATCGCGCAGCAGTTCCGCCTTGTGCTCCTCTTCCGCGCTGTCGGGAGCGATGATCACTTCCTGCAGCTTACGGTAGGAGGCGCGCAGAGCGGCATCGCGGCTGGAAGCGGCGACGCGGATGCGGTTCATGCCCGCGCCGGTACCGGCGGGGATGAGACGACCCACGATCACGTTTTCCTTCAGGCCGATCAGCGTGTCCTTCTTGCCTTCCACGGCCGCCTGCGTGAGCACGCGGGTGGTTTCCTGGAACGACGCGGCCGAGATGAACGAACGGGTCTGCAGGCTGGCCTTGGTAATGCCCAGCAGAACCGGGTTGCCGCTGGCCGGCTGCTTGCCCTTGGGCAGCTTGGAGTTGACCTCGTTCATTTCCTCGTAGTCGACCTGTTCGCCCGGCAGCAGGGTGGTGTCCCCGCCATCGGTGATCTCGACCTTCTGCAGCATCTGGCGAACGATCACCTCGATGTGCTTGTCGTTGATCTTCACGCCCTGGAGTCGATAGACTTCCTGGATTTCGGCCACGAGATATTCGGCCAGCGCTTCCACGCCGAGCACCTCAAGGATGTCGTGCGGATCGGGGCTGCCCGAGATCAGGTTGTCGCCCTTCTTCACGAAGTCGCCTTCCTGAACGTCGATCACCTTGCTCTTGGGGATCAGGTACTCGACGGGTTCGCCTTCCTCGGGAATGATCGCGATCTTGCGCTTCGCCTTGTAGTCACGGACGAATTCGATCCGGCCGCTGATCTTGGCGATGATCGCGTTATCCTTCGGCTTGCGCGCTTCGAACAGTTCGGCAACGCGCGGCAGACCGCCGGTGATGTCGCGGGTCTTGGCGGCTTCGCGAGTCGCACGGGCGAGAATGTCGCCCGCTTCGACGCGCTGGCCGTCTTCCACCGACAGGGTGGTGCCCGGGGCAAGCATGTAACGCGCCGCCTCGGTCTCGTCCGAACCCTCGTTCAGCAAGGTCATGCGCGGACGCAGATCTTCCTTCTTGGAACGGCTGGCCGAAGCACGATACTCGGTCACCACGCGGCTGGTCATGCCCGTGGCTTCGTCGGTGTGCTCGGTCAGGGTCTTGCCGTCCAGCAGGTCCTGGTAACGCACCACGCCCGACTGTTCGGTGATGATCGGCAGGGTGAACGGATCCCACTCGGCCAGGCGATCGCCTTCCTTCACCTGGTCACCGTCCTTGTGCATCAGGACGGTACCGTAAGGCACCTTGTGGATTTCGCGCTCGCGACCTTCCGCGTCGATCACCACGATTTCGCCGTTGCGGGCCAGCGAGAGCATGCGCCCGCGCTTGTCCTTGATGGTCGGCATGTCGCGATATTCGATGCGGCCCACCGAGATGGCTTCGAGGTGCGAGGTTTCGTTCACCTGCGCCGCGCCGCCGATGTGGAAGGTACGCATGGTCAGCTGCGTGCCCGGTTCACCGATCGACTGCGCCGCGATCACGCCCACGGCCTCGCCGATGTTCACCGGCGTACCGCGAGCAAGGTCACGGCCGTAGCAGGTGCCACACACGCCCTGGGCTGCTTCGCAGACCAGCGGGCTGCGGATCTTGGCCGACTGCACTTCCGCTTCCTCGATGGCCTTCACCATCGGTTCGTCGATCAGCGTGCCCGCCTTCACGATCACTTCGCCGGTCTTGACGTTCACCAGATCCTCAGCCGCGGTACGGCCCAGGATACGCTCGCCCAGCGAGGCAATGGTGGAGCCGCCCTGCACGATGGCGCGCATTTCCAGCGCGTTCGTGGTCTTGCAGTCTTCCTCCACGATCACGCAGTCCTGCGACACGTCGACCAGACGGCGGGTCAGGTAACCCGAGTTCGCCGTCTTGAGCGCGGTGTCGGCCAGACCCTTGCGGGCGCCGTGCGTCGAGTTGAAGTATTCAAGAACGGTCAGACCTTCCTTGAAGTTCGAGATGATCGGCGTTTCGATGATCTCGCCCGAAGGCTTGGCCATCAGGCCGCGCATACCGCCCAGCTGCTTCATCTGGGCCGGGCTACCACGGGCGCCGGAGTGGCTCATCATGTAGATCGAGTTGATCGGCTTCTGACGGCCGTTCTCGTCCAGCGGAGTGGCCCGCAGTTCTTCCATCATGGCATTCGCCACCTGGTCGCCGCAACGGCTCCAGGCGTCGATCACCTTGTTGTACTTTTCCTGCTGGGTGATGAAGCCGTCCTGATACTGCTGCTCGTAATCGGCAACCAGTGCCTTGGTCTGATCGACCAGCTCGGTCTTCGAAGCCGGGATGATCATGTCATCCTTGCCGAACGAGATACCGGCACGGCAGGCGTGACGGAAGCCCAGCGCCATGATGGCGTCGGCAAACAGCACCGTGTCCTTCTGGCCGGTGTGACGATAGACTTCGTCGATCACGTCGCCGATGTCCTTCTTGGTGAGAAGGCGGTTGACGACGTCGAAGGGAACCTTGTGGTTCTTGGGCAGGCATTCGCCGATCAACATGCGGCCCGGCGTGGTTTCATAGCGCACCATGCGCTCCACACCGTCCTCGCCGGTCTGCGGCACGCGGCTGGTGATCTTGGAGTGCAGCGTCACTGCCTTCACTTCCAGCGCCTGGTGCACTTCGGCCATGTCCGACAGCATCATACCCTCGCCCGGATCGCCTTCGCGCTCCATCGAGAGGTAATAGAGGCCCAGCACCATGTCCTGCGAAGGCACGATGATCGGCTTGCCGTTGGCGGGCGAGAGGATGTTGTTGGTGGACATCATCAGCACGCGTGCTTCCAGCTGGGCTTCCAGCGAAAGCGGCACGTGGACGGCCATCTGGTCACCGTCGAAGTCGGCGTTGAAGGCCGAGCAGACGAGCGGGTGCAGCTGGATCGCCTTGCCTTCGATCAGCACGGGTTCGAAGGCCTGAATGCCCAGACGGTGCAGCGTCGGCGCGCGGTTCAGCAGAACCGGGTGCTCGCGGATCACTTCATCCAGGATGTCCCAGACTTCCTTGCGTTCCTTCTCGACCCACTTCTTGGCCTGCTTCAGGGTCATGGAGAGACCCTTGGCGTCGAGGCGGGCGTAGATGAACGGCTTGAACAGCTCGAGCGCCATCTTCTTCGGCAAGCCGCACTGGTGCAGCTTGAGTTCCGGACCGGTCACGATGACCGAACGGCCCGAATAGTCGACGCGCTTGCCGAGCAGGTTCTGACGGAAGCGGCCCTGCTTGCCCTTGAGCATGTCGGACAGCGACTTGAGCGGACGCTTGTTGGCGCCGGTGATGACGCGGCCACGGCGGCCGTTGTCGAACAGGGCGTCAACGGCTTCCTGCAGCATGCGCTTTTCGTTGCGGACGATGATGTCCGGCGCGCGCAGCTCCATCAGGCGCTTGAGGCGGTTGTTACGGTTGATGACGCGGCGATAGAGGTCGTTGAGGTCCGACGTCGCGAAACGGCCGCCGTCCAGCGGAACCAGCGGGCGCAGTTCGGGCGGGATGACCGGCACGACTTCCAGGATCATCCATTCCGGGCGGTTGCCGGAATCGATGAAGCTTTCCACGACCTTCAGGCGCTTGATGATCTTCTTGGGCTTGAGGGCCGACTTGGTGGTGGCCAGTTCCTCCAGCAGTTCCTCACGCTCGCGCACAAGGTCCAGATCCATCAGCATGTGCTTGACCGCTTCCGCGCCGATGCCGGCGGAGAAGGCGTCCTCGCCATATTCGTCCTGCGCGTCGAGCAGCTCGTCTTCGGTCAGCAGCTGGTACTTTTCGAGCGGGGTCAGGCCCGGCTCGATCACCACATAGCTTTCGAAATAGAGGATACGCTCAAGCTGCTTGAGCTGCATGTCGAGCAGCAGGCCGATGCGCGAAGGCAGCGACTTGAGGAACCAGATGTGTGCAACGGGCGCGGCCAGTTCGATATGGCCCATACGCTCGCGGCGTACCTTGGTCACGGTGACTTCGACGCCGCACTTTTCGCAGACGACGCCCTTGTACTTCATGCGCTTGTACTTGCCGCACAGGCACTCGTAGTCCTTCACAGGGCCGAAGATGCGCGCGCAGAACAGGCCGTCGCGTTCCGGCTTGAAGGTACGATAGTTGATCGTTTCCGGCTTCTTGATCTCGCCGAAGGACCAGCTGCGGATACGCTCAGGCGACGCGATCCCGATCTGGATCTGGTCGAAAGTGTCCGGCTTGGCCAGCTGGTTGGTGAATTTCGTCAGGTCGTTCATATTTTCAGTCCCTCTTCAGGGTCAATCTCTGGTGCGAAGCGGCGGGGCCCTGCCTCAGGAAGGCAGGGCCGCCGGGTTCACTCCGCCGCCTCGGCGAAACCTTCGTCGTCCTCTTCGTCTTCAACCGACTTGAGTTCGACATTGAGGCCAAGGCTGCGCATTTCCTTGACGAGCACGTTGAAGCTTTCCGGAATGCCGGCCTCGAACGTATCGTCACCCTTGACGATGGCGTCATAGACCTTGGTGCGGCCGACCACGTCGTCGGACTTCACCGTCAGCATTTCCTGCAGCGTATAGGCAGCGCCGTAAGCCTGCAGGGCCCAGACCTCCATTTCCCCGAAGCGCTGGCCACCGAACTGGGCCTTACCGCCCAGCGGCTGCTGGGTGACGAGGCTGTAGGGGCCGATCGAACGGGCGTGGATCTTGTCATCGACAAGGTGGTGCAGCTTCAGGACATACTTGCAGCCGACGGTGACCTTGCGGTCGAACGCCTCGCCGGTACGGCCATCGAGCAGGGTGACCTGCCCGGATTCGTCCAGCCCGGCCATGCGGAGCATTGCCGAAACGTCGGCTTCCACCGCGCCGTCGAACACCGGAGAGCCCATGGGCACGCCGTTGCGGACGTTCTGTGCCAGTTCCACGATGGCGTCGGTGCCGCGGCTCTCGATCTCGTCAGAGTAGTTCGAGCCGTAGACTTCCTTGAGCAGTTCCTTGACCGCTTCCGGCGGCGCGCCGGCTTCGGGGTTCGGATTGGCTTCACGCCATGCGTCCAGAGCATCGCCGATCTTGCGACCGAGACCGCGTGCGGCCCAGCCCAGATGGGTTTCGAAGATCTGGCCGACGTTCATACGCGAAGGCACACCCAGCGGGTTCAGCACGAAGTCCACCGGAGTACCGTCTTCAAGGAAGGGCATGTCTTCGGCCGGCAGAATGCGGCTGATGATGCCCTTGTTACCGTGACGGCCGGCCATCTTGTCGCCCGGCTGCAGCTTGCGCTTCACCGCGACGAAGACCTTGACCATCTTGAGCACGCCCGGTGCGAGTTCGTCGCCCCGTTCCAGCTTCTCGCGGCGGTCCTCGAACTTGTCGTTGATGACCTTCACTGCCTCGTCATACTGGGCCTTAACGGCTTCCAGCTGGCTCTGGCGAGTGTCATCGGCGACTGCGAACTTGAACCAGTCGTGACGGTCGACGCTTTCGAGCAGCTCCTCGTCGATCTCCACGCCCTTCTTGATGCCCTTGGGCGCGGCCGAAGCGACCTGGCCCGCCAGCATTTCGCGCAGGCGGTTATAGGTCGCACGGTTGAGGATCGCGCGTTCGTCCTCGGCGTCCTTGCGGAGGCGTTCGATTTCCTCGTTCTGGATCGCGCGGGTACGGTCGTCGATCTCGATGCCGTGGCGGTTGAAGACGCGGACTTCCACGATGGTACCGGCAACGCCCGGCGGCAGGCGGAGCGAAGTGTCGCGCACATCGCTGGCCTTTTCACCGAAGATGGCGCGCAGCAGCTTTTCTTCCGGCGTCATCGGCGATTCACCCTTCGGGGTGATCTTGCCGACGAGGATGTCACCGGGGTGAACTTCCGCGCCGATATAGACGATGCCCGCTTCGTCGAGGTTGCGCAGGGCTTCCTCGCCGACATTCGGGATGTCGCGGGTGATGTCTTCAGGCCCGAGCTTGGTGTCGCGGGCCATCACTTCGAATTCCTCGATATGGATCGAGGTGAAGACGTCTTCCTTCACGATCCGCTCGGAGATCAGGATGGAGTCTTCGTAATTGTAGCCGTTCCAGGGCATGAAGGCGACGAGCACGTTGCGGCCCAGCGCCAGTTCGCCCAGCTCGGTCGAAGGACCGTCGGCGATGATGTCGCCCTTTTCGATCAGATCGCCCACCTTCACCAGCGGACGCTGGTTGATGCAGGTGTTCTGGTTCGAACGCTGGAACTTCTGCAGCGTGTAGATGTCCACGCCCGACTTGCCCGGTTCGATATCGCCCGAAGCGCGGATAACGATACGGGTCGCGTCGACCTGGTCCACCACGCCAGCGCGCAGCGCGGCAATGGCGGCGCCGGAATCGCGGGCCACGGTTTCTTCCATGCCGGTGCCGACGAAAGGCGCTTCCGCCTTCACCAGCGGCACGGCCTGACGCTGCATGTTGGAACCCATCAGCGCGCGGTTGGCGTCGTCATTTTCCAGGAAGGGAATGAGCGAGGCGGCAACCGAAACCAGCTGCTTGGGCGAAACGTCCATCAGCGTGATCTGTTCGCGCGGCAGCATCACGAATTCGCCGTTTTCACGGGCGGAGACGAGATCTTCCACGAAACGGCCATTCGCATCGAGTTCGGCCGAAGCCTGAGCAACGGCGTGCTTCTGCTCTTCCATGGCGGAAAGATACACGACCTCGCCGGTCACAGTGCCTTCCAGCACGCGGCGATAGGGCGTTTCGATGAAGCCGTATTTGTTCACCCGGCTGAACGAGGCCAGCGAGTTGATCAGACCGATGTTCGGGCCTTCCGGCGTTTCAATCGGGCAGATACGGCCATAATGGGTCGGGTGAACGTCGCGGACTTCGAAGCCTGCGCGCTCACGGGTAAGACCGCCCGGCCCAAGCGCCGAAACGCGGCGCTTGTGAGTGACTTCCGACAGCGGGTTGGTCTGGTCCATGAACTGCGAGAGCTGGCTGGAACCGAAGAACTCGCGCACCGCGGCCACGGCGGGCTTGGCGTTGATCAGGTCGTTCGGCATCACGGTGGAAACGTCCACCGAGCTCATGCGCTCCTTCACGGCGCGCTCCATGCGCAGCAGGCCGACGCGATACTGGTTTTCCAGCAGCTCGCCCACCGAACGCACGCGGCGGTTGCCGAGATTGTCGATGTCGTCGACTTCGCCCTTGCCGTCCTTGAGGTTCACCAGTTCCTTCACAACGGCGAGGATGTCCTCGCTGCGCAGGGTGGTGACCGTGTCCTCGCATTCGAGGCCAAGGCGCATGTTGAGCTTCACGCGGCCCACGGCCGACAGATCATAGCGGTCGCCGTCGAAGAACAGGCCTTCGAACAGGGCTTCGGCGGTTTCCTTCGTCGGCGGTTCGCCAGGACGCATGACCTTATAGATTGCTTCAAGGCCTTCGTCGCGGTTCTCGGCCTTGTCGACCTGCAGCGTGTTGCGGATCCAGGGGCCGGTATTGACGTGATCGATGTCGAGCAGGTCGAGGCGGTCGATGCCGGCCTTGTCGAGCATGTCGAGGTTTTCGGGGCTGACTTCATCGCCCGCTTCGATCCAGATGCGGCCGGTCGACTCGTCGATCATGTCATTGGCGGCATAGCGACCGAAGATTTCCTCGGTCGGGATCAACAGGTCGGTCAGGCCATCCTTGGCAGCCTTGTTGGCGGCGCGCGGGCTGATCTTCTGGCCGGCGGGGAACACTTCCTCGCCCGTATTGGCGTCGATCAGGGCGAAGCCCGGCTTCTGGCCGCGCCATTGCTCGGCCACGAAGGGGATCTTCCAGCCATCGCCATTCTTGCCCGAAACGCGGGCCCAGGTGATGGTGTTGTAGAAGTGGTTGAGGATTTCCTCGCCATTCATGCCCAGGGCATAGAGCAGCGACGTGACCGGCAGCTTGCGCTTGCGGTCGATACGCACGTTCACGATGTCCTTGGCGTCGAATTCGAAATCGAGCCACGAACCACGATAGGGGATCACGCGGGCAGCGAAGAGGAACTTGCCCGAGGAGTGAGTCTTGCCGCGGTCATGGTCGAACAGCACACCCGGCGAACGGTGCATCTGGCTGACGATCACGCGTTCCGTGCCATTGACGATGAAGGTGCCGTTCTCGGTCATGAGCGGCATGTCGCCCATGTAGACGTCCTGCTCCTTGATATCGAGGACGGAGCGGGTTTCGGTCTCGGCATCCACTTCGAACACGATCAGGCGCAGCGTGACCTTCATCGGGGCAGCATAGGTGATCCCGCGCTGACGGCACTCGGTGGTGTCGTACTTCGGGTCTTCCAGCTCGTAATGAACGAAGTCCAGCTCGGCAGTGCCGGCAAAGTCGCGGATCGGGAAAACCGAGCGCAGCGTCTTCTCAAGGCCCGAGACATAGCCCGTTTCCTTGTTCGAACGCAGGAACTGCTCGTAGCTTTCGCGCTGAACCTCGATCAGGTTCGGCATCTGCACCACTTCGTGGATGTCGCCGAAGATCTTGCGGATGCGCTTCTTGGCGGTGCCGGAAATGGCGGGAGCTTTCGCCTTGCTTGCCATGGAGGGGAGTGCCTCTTCTCGTTGCGCCGGCGCCTCTACACGCCGACTTCATGAATTCTGCCACACGCGAGTGGCCCATATCCGAAACGCCGAAAAGCCGCAGGCATACGCGCCCCACCGGGGCCGCAGCTGCAGCTTGCGTCGCGATTATGGATAGCCGGCGCTTCCTTCCTGAGTGAGCCCCCGCGCAGGGCCCGCCTTGCTCGAAGCGATCCGTCAGGGGTGGATATAGGAAACGGGCCCGATTCTGTCAAACGCTGCGGTGCAGCAAGCGCCCCAGACGGGCCTGAAGCCGCAGGAAATCCTCCATTCCTCGCGAAACGATAAGAACCATATTGTTTATCGATATTATCGTTTGACAATAAATGCGACTCGCCTTATTGAATATCGATATCAGGCATATCGGAGTTCGA
>Ga0209958_1001214_pt1 | contig 22449 bp, 17 predicted proteins | sample ThiBio_inoc_plan_FD_183942 | JGI IMG/M metagenome (GOLD analysis project Ga0209958, IMG submission 183942) | Wastewater bioreactor microbial communities from Cape Town, South Africa - Thiocy_inoc_plan (SPAdes) | ecosystem: Engineered > Bioremediation > Thiocyanate > Unclassified | place: South... | reverse complement strand
GGCGGGCGCGTCGAAGCCCCGCCGCGACAGCCGATCGCGGAGGATCTCGCGCGCCCTGGCCGTGCGGCTGCGCACCGTCCCCGGCGGCCAGCCCAGCTCGGCGGCGGCCTGGTCGTACGTCCGGCCGTCCAGGTGGCAGAGGACCAGCGGGGCCCGATACTTCTCCGGCAGCCGCGACAGCTCGCGGTCGAGAGCCTCCAGCGCGTCGTCCGCGGGCCTCTCGGGCGCGGAGGCGGCCTCGTCGAGGTGATCGGCCCCCGCCTCGCGGGCCCGACGCCTCAGCACGTCCGACCGGGCGCGGGTCGCCACGCGACGGGCCACGCCGTACAGCCAGCTCGACAGGGCGTCGCCGTCGCGCAGGCCGCCCCCCTTCCGGGCCAGGACCAGGAACGTCGCCTGGAATGCGTCGTCCACGTCGGCCGGCTCGCGGAGGTAGCGCCGGCAGAGCGCCAGCACGAGCGGCCCGTGGCGCTCGACGATCGCCCCGAAGGCCGACTCGTCGCGATCGACCCGGAACCGCTCCAGCAGCCGCGCATCCCCGGGCGGGTCGACCCCGTCCCGGAGCAGCCGCTCCACGTCCTTCTCCGCCCGTCGCCGCGATCCCAACATGCCGCCTCGCCCCTCCTCCCACGGAGGTTACTGCACCGAGGCGGCCGATAGGTCCGGAATTCTGGGGGACGAGGGATTTCGCCGCGGGGACGGCTCAAGCCGCTCCCTTGAACCAGATCCCGGGCGGGACCGAAGCTCGCAACTCGCGAGCGCTCCGGGCCTCGAAGGGCCTGGGGTCGTCCGACGGAGGCGAGGCGAGCCGGGCCTCATAAACCTCGCGGTTCCGACGGGCCCGCTCGTTCGACGGATCCAGCCGGACGGCCTCCTCGAACGCCTCCCGGACCATGTCGGGCGGGAACCTCAATTCCGCGCGGGCGATGGCGATCCATTCGGACAGCTCGCTCCGGGTGGAGTCGGGACCATCGAACTTCAGGGCGTCCGCGGCGAACTGGAGGCATTCCCGGAATCGCCCCTCGCGGAAGCGATGATGAGCCAGGAAGTAGTACGGCCAGATGTAGTCGACGCCGACGCGGACGGCCCGCTCCAGGTCGCCGACTTCGCCCGGTCGCGATCCATACCTCAGCCCCCCCCGCGCCGCCAGGAGCAGGGCGTTGTCGGGATCGATGGCCAGCCCTCGGGTGTAGGCTTCGGCCGCCGCATGGGTCTCGCCCAGACTCTCGCGATTGAGCCCCAGGAAGAGGTAGCCGTGACGACGAAACCTGGCGTCCAGCGACGAGTCCGCCTCGGTGGATCGACCCAGGACCCGTTCCAGAATCTCCGCGAACCTACGGTAATCTGCGACTGTGCACGACTCCACGGAACGACCTGCCGCGCCGATCGAACTGACGATCAAGCTCAGCGGTTGCGACTCGGCCTCGTCCAGGGCGCGATCGATCTCCGGCCGCACCCTCGCCGGGTCGGCCTGCGCGACATAGGAGGCGAAGTAATGCGTGTGGGCAGGCTCCAGCCGATGCGCCCGCTCGAAGAACAGTGCCGCCGACTCCCGATCCCCGGCGTCCCGCCAGACGGTCCCCCTCAGGAACGCCAGGAGCGGAGGCGAGATGTACTTCGCCCACCGTCGTAGCAGCGCCAACGCCCGGTCCCAATCGCCGCGCTCGCGGGCCTCGTAGAATTCGTTCAGCTTCGATTGAGCTTGGGGGTTCATCGGCAGGGCTTCGGACGGAGGCTCGATGAGGGTGTCCAAATCCCCCGACAGGCCGGCGGCTCGCGTCTTTTCGATCTCGGACAGGGCATACCACGGCCCGTCGGACGCCTCGCGGATCTCATCGGCCTCGGGAGATTCCTCGCGACCCTCCGCGGCCAGGTGGTGGAGTTCGCGCACGCTCCTCGCGAATTCCGTGTACGCCGGGGAGAGGGTCCAGGGTTTGGGGTTCATGATCAAGCCTCGTCCTCGACCCAGTTCGACCGGGTCGCCGCCAGGGCCGCCTGGTAATCGGCCAGCGGCATCGTCTCGGAGGGAGCGACTCCGTGGGTCTTCGAATCCGGAACCAGGATCAATTGGTCCGCGAAAGCTGCTCGCTCGAACGGTCCATCCCCGAATCGGAAGAAAAACCGGCTGTTCGGCGCTGTCGCACCGTAGACCTTATCTTTCACAGACGCTTGGGGATCATGTTGATGTTCATCGCCCGCCAGTGCGGATTGACGGACATCCCCTTGTCGTTGGCCAGGGCGATGCCGTCAGCATCGACGTCGACGTCAGCACCCACCCGCACGCCAAGCCCGCTGCCCGACTGCTCCACGACAGGCAGACCATCCTCAGCCTTCCGCATCAGACGATAAACCCGCGGCATACCGACGGCTCCAGTCCCATTCGAGGATCGACCTCACGCCATTATACCAGTCACGACACCGCCGCCGGATGCGACGTCGGCACGACGCGGACGACGACGGACTTGGACGACGGGGTGAGGCTGCGGGGGTCGACGTCGTCGCAGGCGATGAGGGGATTGGTCTCGGGGTAGTAGGCGGCGGCGGAGCCCTCGGGGATGTCGTGGACGACGACGGCGAAGCGCGGGCAGACGCGGTCGACGCCCGCGTGCTCGCCGATCAGGTCGACGACCTGGCGGTCGACCAGGCCCAGGCGCGCCACGTCGGCGGCGTTCATGAAGACGACGCGGCGGGCGTGGTAGACGCCGCGGTAGCGGTCGTCGTATCCGTAGATGGTCGTGTTGAACTGGTCGTGGCTGCGGATCGTCGCCAGCAGCAGGCGGTCGGGGGCGGGGCGGGGATCCGCGGGGATGGCGTGGGTCATGAACCGGGCCTTGCCCGTCTTCGTCACGAACCGACGCTCCGCCGCCGGGTTGATGAGCGTGAAGCCGCCGGGCCGGCGCACCCGCTCGTTGTAGTCGTGGAAGCCGGGGACCGCCCGCTCGATCAGGTCGCGGATCCGGTCGTAGTCGGCGGCCAGGGCGTCCCAGTCGACGGGGTCGGCCGGGCCGAGCGTCGCCTTCGCCATCCGCGCCACGATCCAGGGCTCGCTGCGGAGCATCGACGAGCCCGGGTTCAGGACGCCGTGCGAGGCGTGGATCACGGACATCGAGTCCTCCACCGTCACGAACTGGTCGCCGGTCGCCTGGCGGTCGATCTCGGTGCGGCCGAGGCAGGGGAGGATGAGCGACTCGCGGCCGTGGGTCAGGTGGCCGCGGTTCAGCTTGGTGGCCACATAGGCCGTCAGCCGGCACCGCGACATCGCCTCGGCCGTGTACTCGGTGTCGGGCGAGGCGACCGGGAAGTTGCCCCCCATCGCGAAGAAGACGCCCACCTTCCCCTCGTGCATCGCCCTGATCGCCTCGACCACGCTGTAGCCGTGCTCGCGGGGCGGTTCGAAGCCGAAGGCGTCGCGGAGCCGGTCCAGGAACGCGGCGGCCGGGCGTTCGAAGATCCCCATCGTCCGGTCGCCCTGCACGTTGCTGTGCCCGCGCACCGGGCATCCCCCCGCGCCGGGGCGGCCCATGTTCCCGCGCAGGAGGAGGAAGTTCCCGATCGACTGCACGTTGGCCACGCCCCAGCGATGCTGGGTCACCCCCATCCCCCAGCAGGCGATGACGCGATCGGCCTTGATGTAGACGTCGGCCGCCTCTCGGATCGCCCCGCGCGGGACGCCCGACGACGCGAGGATCTCATCCCAAGGCGTCGCCGCCAGGTCGGCCGCGAACTCGTCGAAGCCCGACGTGTGATCCCGGATGAACGGCAGGTCGATCACCTGGCCGGGGTTGCGGGCCTCGGCCTCCAGAACCTCCTTCATGATCCCCTTCAGCAGCGCGACGTCGCCGCCGACCTTCACCGCGATGTACTGCGAGGCGATCGGCGTCCCGCCGCGGAGGATGTCCATCGGGTGCTGCGGGTGCGCGAACCGCTCCAGCCCGCGCTCGCGCAGGGGATTGACCGCCACGATCTTGCAGCCGCGCTTCGCGGCGTTGGCCAGCGTGGAGAGCATCCGAGGGTGGTTCGTCCCCGGGTTGTGGCCGAACGAGAAGATGGCGTCGACCAGCTCGAAATCGTCCAGCGTCACCATCCCCTTGCCGACGCCCAGCTGCTCCTGGAGCCCGAAGCTCGTCGACTCGTGGCACATGTTCGAGCAGTCGGGCAGGTTGTTGGTGCCGAACCGCCTCGCGAACAACTGATAAAGGAACGCGGCCTCGTTGCTCGTCCGCCCGGACGTGTAGAAGACGGCGTCGTTCGGCGACCCCAGCGCCTTCAGCTCGCGGGCGATCAGGTCGAAGGCGTCGTCCCAGGAGATCGGCGCGTAGTGGGTCGCGCCGGGGGCCAGGTGCATGGGATGCGTCAGCCGGCCCTGGTTCTCCAGCCAGTGGTCGTCCTTCGCCCGCAACTGCTCGACGGACCACTTGCGGAAGAACTCGGGGCGGACCTTCCAGACGGTGGCCTCGGCGGAGACGGCCTTCACGCCGTTCTCGCAGAACTCGAACGTCTCGCGGCGGTCCTCGCCGGACTCGGTCCACGCGCAGCTCGGGCAGTCGAACCCCTTGATCTGGTTGATCTTCAGGAACATGTTCGCCGACCGCAGCGGCCCCATCTGGGGGAGCGACATCGACATCGAATGGACGATCGCCCCCATCCCCGCCGCGGCGTGGTCGTACGGGCGGACGTCGACCTCCGCCAGCTCGACGGGGGGGCGGGGGGCGGGGGCCGCCGACGCCTGATCGACCGTCTCCGGGGGCGACTGCTCGCGGTCCGACATCGGCGCTCTCCTATCGATCGGCCCCCGGGGCGATGCGCCCGGGGTGGGAATAGATGTTGAAGCGATCGCCGCGGAGGAAGCCGACCAGGGTGATCCCCAACCGGTCCGCGACCGAGATCGCCAGGCTCGACGGCGCGGAGACGGCGCAGACGATCGGCGCGCCCGCCGCGGCCGCCTTCTGGAGGATCTCGAAGCTCGTGCGGCCGGAGACCATCAGGATCCGGCCCGAGAGGGGCAGCTCGCCGTCCAGGAACGCCCGGCCGACGACCTTGTCGACCGCGTTGTGCCGGCCGACGTCCTCGCGCACGGCCAGCAGCCCGCCGCCCGCGTCGAACAGCCCGGCCGCGTGCAGGCCCCCGGTGCGGTCGAACGCCCGCTGCGCGGCGCGCAGGGCCCCCGGCAGGCCCAGGATCGTCGCGCGGTCGACCGTCGGCCCGGCCTCGACGGGCCCGCAGCGCACCGCGACCTGGTCGAGCGTCGCCTTGCCGCAGACGCCGCAGCTCGACGTCGCGAAAAAGTTCCGCCGCAGCGACGAGCCGTCGAACGGCCGCGCGATCGCGACGTGCGCCACGCCCCCGCGGGCCCAGCAGTCGGCCTCGACCACCGCGTCGTCCGGCCCGATCAGCCCCTCCGTGCGGAGGAACCCCACGGCCAGCTCCAGGTCGGCGCCGGGCGTGCGCATCGTCACGGCGACGCTCGCCGGCCCCTGGCCCGGGCCCGAAGCCCGGATCTCCAACGGCTCCTCGACGGCCACCCAGTCGAAGTCGTCCGTCGCGCCGGCCGGGCCGTCGACCCGGACGCCCACGCGCCCCACCTCCCGCGCGGGATGGGTCGCGACGCGACGCCGGGCGTCCGTCAGGCTCGGTCGTGCTTCGCCCATGATCGCTCCGAGACCGACCGCCGGGCCCCCTCCCGGCGAGGAATCTCCGCGCGGGCCGGGGGACCCGTACCTCATCGCGGTTGGCAGCGACCTGGAATCTTAGGGGACCCGACACGGCCGAGGCAACCATCCTCCACCGGCGGAGCGGGCCCTCGAGCATCGGCGCCGGCGAGCGGCCCGTCGACCGTCCGGATCCCAAGGCCCTCCGCCGGCCGGCTGTACATCTCGAAGCGAAGGCGGCCCCCGACGCCGTCGGGACCTCGCCCCGCTTCCTCCATCGGGAGGCGTCAAGCTCGTCGGACGAGGATCCGCCTGGGATCGGCCGAACTCAATTGGACGAGCCCCCCGGCCTGGCTCCATCGCCAGAGCCCGAAGGAGCCGAAGTCGAGGAAGGCCGACGAGTCGCCCGCCGTCGCGAACTCCTGGACGTCCGCGGAACTCAGGCGCTGATAGCCGAGGGCCGCGGACCATCGCCAGAAGCCGGACTGGCCGAAGTCGATATAGAGGAACCCATCGATCGACGTCGACATCTGCCCCGGATCGGCGGCGTTGATCTTCGCGAAGCCCGCCCCGGCGTTCCAGGTCCACAGCCCGAAGGCCCCATAGTCGACGAACAGCGATCCGTCGACGCCGGGCTCGACGGCCTCCGGGTCGGCGATGTTGAGCAGTTGGAAACGCGCCGAAGCCGACCAGCGCCAGAGGCCGGAGGGGCCGAAGTCGAGGTAGACGTAGCCGTCCCGGGCGGCCTTCATCCCCTCCGGATTCGCCCCGTTGAGCTGACGAAATCCGCCGGCCGAGGTCCACGACCAGAAGCCGAACGGCCCGTAATCGACGTACAGGACGCCGCCGGGCCCCACGGCGAGGTTCTCGGCGTTCGCATCGTTGATCTTCCTGTAGCCGGCCGTCGTCGACCACGACCAGAGCCCCTGGCCGCCGAAGTCCAGGAAGAGGCTGCCCCCGCCAGCATCGACCATCGTCTCCGGGGCGGCCGTATTCAACTGGGCGTATCCCGCGTCCGCCGACCACGACCAGAGGCCCGACGGGCCGAAGTCGAGGTAGAGCGAATCGCTGTTCACGAGCGATCCCCCAGCGGGGACGACCTTGAAGATCACCCGATAGGTCCCCTCGATCGACTTGCCGGTCGCCGCCCTCACACCCTGGCCGCCGAGGCTGTAAGATCCGTTGGTGTTGGCCGAGATCCCGACGTAATACACCCCGTCGACGGCCCGCTTGTTCGGCTCGAAGGAGAACGAATCGTCGACCTTCCTGCTCTGATTCGGCGCGCCTCCCGCGAAATTCGGGCCGATGATCCGGATCGAGCCGCGGAGTCCTCCTTCGCGATCCGTCGCATTCCAGTTCGTGTCGAGCAAGGTCACGATCAGCCGGTCCCCCGCCTGGAGCCGGATGGCGTAAAGGTCGACGTCGTCGTCGCCCGGGCTCTCGATCTCGCTCGTGTAGCCGCAGCTCGACAGGTAGTTCCTGTCGAGGACGAACGCCCGGGAAGCCTCGGCCCCCCCCAGCTCCGGAACGGGGACCGGCGCGCAGACGGCGTCTCCGGCCATCGCGATCCGGCTCTCGCAGGCTTCGACCCGGGGACGAAAGCTCGAACGATCACGTCGCCTTAAGAAGGTCCCCATCCGATTCGCGATATTCATCATCGACGCCGGCCCCCGCCTTTGGATTCGACCGAATTTCGAACGGGCATTCCTTTCAGAGACGAACAAGACGACCTCGCCCGACCAAGCTAGGGGACGTCCCGCATGCTGTCAAGCGGCGCGGAAACCGCGCGAGATCGCGGCCGTCTTCGCCCCCTCCGCCGGCCGCTCGTCCCCGCGCGAGATTTTCCGGCGATTCCAACGGTGTCGGATCGCCTCGGGCGTCGATCGGCCTACAATACGGTTCTCGGACGTCTGCCGCAGGTCGTCGCGTCGCCGATGGCCCGCCGCTTGCAATGAGTCCGCCGAGGGGCCCGCCGGCTCCGCCCGGCCGCATCGACCGCATCGCCTTGCACCGAGGACCGCCCGCGATGAGCAACCCGCGCCCCAAGGATCCCACGCCGGACGGCCCGGACCTCGACCTAGAGACCGACTCGCGGTTCCCCTCCGGGCCGTGGGTCGGCTACTTCCTCCAGAAGGAGCTGCCCCCCGGCAAGCACGGGATGGAGCTGCGCCTGACGTTCCGCCGCGGCGTCGTCACGGGCGAGGGCCGCGACCTCATCGGCGAGTTCATCATCCGGGGCAAGTACCAGGTCGAGGACGGCAAGTGCTGGTGGACCAAGCGGTTCGTCGGCAAGCATGACGTCGCCTACCAGGGCTACAACGAGGGCAAGGGCATCTGGGGCGTCTGGGAGATCCCTCCCTCGTGGAAGGGGGGCTTCTACATCTGGCCCGAGGCCATGGGCGACCCGACGAAGCGCAGGCTCCACGAGTCCATCGAGGAGCCCTTCAACGACTTCATCGAGGCCGACGCCCCCGCCGTCGAGCTGGTCGCCGCCGCCGACGCCGAGCCCCAGGCCGAAGAACCGCTGGCGTGAGCGGCCCCGTCGCCGGACGCCGGCTCGCCCCCGTGCAACGGCTGCTCGGCCTCGCCGGGCCGACGCTCCTCGCCCTGGACGTCGCGGCCCTCGCGGGGTTCCTCGTCCGCGACCGCGCCGCCTGGCTCGCGCTGCTGATGTACCTCCCGCTCGCCCCGCCGGGCCTGGCCTCGGCGGGGCTCGACCTCGCGCGTCGGGGCCGGGGGGCGAGGGGGCCGCGGTTCGCCCTCACGGCCATCGGCCTGGCGGCGACCGCCTGCTCCTGTTCCGAAATGATCGGCCTCGGGCCGACGGCCTCGGCCCCGGGCGGCGAGACGATCCGCCTGCTCCACTGGAACGTCCTGTGGGGCGGCCGACCGAGCACCGACGCGAGCTGGACCTCCATCGAGGACGACATCCTCCGCCGCGCCCCCGACGTCGTCATCCTCAGCGAGGCCCCGCCCGACGCCCGGCTCGACTCTCTGACCCGACGTCTGGGGCCGGACTGGACCTCGACGCGGCTGGAGCACGCCCCGGGATCCGCTTACTGGTACAAGCTCGTCGCCCTGTCGCGCTGGCCGGTGCGCGACGGCCGCCCCGTCCCGATCCGCAACGGCGCGGCCCTGGACGTCCGCATCGACCGCCCCGGCCGCCCGTTGCGAATCCTGGTCGTGGACGGTCAGAGCCGGCCGACGCAGCTCCGCACGCCGATGCTGGAAGACGTCGCTGCGGCCTGCCGCCGCGCCGCGGACGAGGGCGAGCCTTACGACGCCCTCGCCGGCGACTTCAACGCCGTCGCCCGCAGCCTGGGCTTCGACGCGATCCGGTCCGCGGCCGGCGGCTACGAGGCGGCCTCGCGATCCGCCGCCGGCTGGCGCGGCACCTGGCCCATGCCCCTGCCGATCTACGACATCGACCACGTCTGGGTCCGCTCCCCCCTTCGCGTCCTGCGCTGCGACCTCTTCGCAAACCTCGCCTGCGACCACCGCGGCCAGCTCGTCCTCCTCGCGCCGCCGCCCGCCGCCCCATCAGACGTCGTCGGCCAGTAGCTCCCCGGGGCGTCGGCGACAAAACGTCCGAACCGTCCGAAATCGACGGGCGAAACGTTCTCCAAAAAACTACTGCTCCCCTCTATCCATGCCCCTACCCGTCCGATATACCAACAGACATCAAGGAACAGGCGAACCCTTGACAGACAAGGCTTCGCCGGAGCCCGTGCCTCGGAACCTCAACGATCGTGCGACGGCCCGGCGTCGAAGACGACCGCCGGACCACCCGCCGCCCGGAGGACCCCTCTCCATGGCCCCCGAAACGTCCGATCCCCGCCGCTGGTACGCCCACACGCTGGAGGGCCACGGCCCCGAGCACTGGCAAGACCTGATCGTCCACCTCCGTGAAGTGGCCCGGATGGCCTCCGACTTCGCCGCCGCCTTCGGCTCCTCCGAGTGGGCGTCCCTCGCCGGCATGCTCCACGACCTGGGGAAGTATGCGGAGGATTTCCAGGATTACCTCCTCAGCTTCCGAGACGACGCGGAGGTGCTGGACGCCTCCATCCTCGACGCCTCGGCCCGAGGGCCGAACCACCCTCGCGTCGACCACTCGTCGGCGGGGGCGGTGCGTGTGTATGAGTTGTGCGACGGTCGAATCGCGCAGAACGGCGATATGCCGTCGGCCGAGGCCGCCCTCGCGATGGTCATCGCGGGTCATCACGCGGGCCTCCCCGCCAGGCAGAAGGACGATGGCTCCTTCGTCGACCTCCGCTTGAAGAAGGCCGAGAAGCAGGCCCGCCTCGACGCGGCCCGTCGCAACGGCAAGCCCGAGATCGATGAGCCGATGGGGCTCAAGCCGCCCGCGATCCCGGCGATGTTCGCACGACAGCCGATCGCCTACGGGAAGGGGCAGGATGCGAAGAAGGACGAATGGTGCTTGCGATACGAATTCTGGACCCGCATGCTCTTCTCGTGTCTGATCGACGCCGACCGCCTCAACACCGAGGAGTTCGAGAGCCTAGCCCGCGCCGAGGAACGCAAGGCGTCTCGCGCCGAGGACGTCGGCCTCCAGACGCTGCTGGACCGGTTGAACCAGCATCTTGAGGGCGTCGCCGGCAAGGCGCGAGGCCGACTGGAGAATCTCTCGGCCGAGGCTCGTCCCGGGGCCGAGGCCGTGCTCGGCATGCGCGCCGACGTGCTGGCCGACTGCCGCAAGGCCGCCGAGGGCGACCCGGGCCGATACTCGCTGACCGTCCCGACCGGCGGCGGCAAGACCCTGGCGGCGCTGGCGTTCGCGCTCCGACACGCGATCAAGAACGACCTCCGCCGGGTGATCGTCGTCATCCCGTTCACGAGCATCATCGACCAGACGGTTCGCGTCTATGAGGATGCATTCCGGGACCTGAAGCGCGCCCTGATCGAGCACCACAGCAACATCGACCCGACGCGGGAGACGGTCCACAACCGCCTGGCCTCCGAGAACTGGGACGCGCCGGTGGTCGTGACGACCAGCGTGCAGTTCTTCGAGAGCCTGTTCGCCGACCGCGGGACCGCCGCGCGGAAGCTGCACAACATCGCCGGGAGCGTCGTCGTCTTCGACGAGGTCCAGTCGCTCCCGCACGGCCTGCGCGAGCCGATCTTCGACGCGCTGAACCGTTTGGTCGACGACTACGGCGTCTCGATCCTCTGCTGCACGGCGACGCAGCCCGTGCTCGATATGGACACGGCCAACCGCCAGGCGTTCCCGCACCTGGCCGGCGTCCGCGAGGTCGTCTCCGATCCCTGCCGCCTGTTCGAAATCGTCAAGCCCCGCGTCACGGCCGACTTCTCACGCGCGACCGCCCCCGTCTCCTGGGAGGCGATCGCCGCCGAGTTGAAATCCGACGAAAACCGCCGCTCGCTGGCGATCGTCGAGCGTCGCGACGACGCCCGCGACCTCTGGGAACAGTTGAAGGACCAGAGGCCCTATCACCTCTCCGCCCTGATGTGCGCCGAGCACCGCCGCAAGATCCTGGCCGAGATCGCCGAGGCGATGAGGGATCCGACCCGCGACTGCCGGGTCGTCAGCACGACGCTGATCGAGGCGGGCGTCGACCTGGACTTCCCGGTCGTCTACCGCGTCCTCGGCGGCGTGGATGCGCTCGCCCAGGCCGCCGGTCGTTGCAATCGCTCCGGCGCCCTGACCGACGCCCAGAAACGCCCGATTCCCGGCCGCCTGATCGTCTTCCTGCCCCCCACCGACGCGCCCCGCGGCCTCGACGTCGGCCGGAAGACCACCTCGGGGATGCTGAACGACCCCAGCCTCGAACGCCTCGACCTGTTCGATCCGACGACCTATCGGATCTACTTCAAGCGATATCTGATGAACAGGAACGTCGACGAGCGGGACGTCATGAGGGCCCGCAAGGACCGCGATTTCCCCGAGATCGCCAGGCGCTTCAAGATGATCGACGACCAGGGCCAGGTCGCCGTGATCGTGCCTTACGGGGACGCCGAGAAGCGTGTCCAGAGCTATCGCGACTATCCCTGCCTCACCACGCTGCGGGCGCTCCAGCCCTACGTCGTCAACATCTCGCAGCGGCAGTTCTGCGGACTCGTGAAGGGGGGCGTGATCGAGACGATCAACGATCAGGTCCACTGGGTCGTCCGCGGCCCCAAGCAGTACGACGAGCACTTCGGCCTGATCGTCGACGGCGTCGCCGCCTATGACCCGAAGGACCTGTGGTGCGGCGAGTAATCCGCCAAGGGCATGGTCCGTCCACCGCCCGCCGCTTCGGTCGACCTCAAGAAGCCGACGACGGCCGGCGGGGACGAATCCTTAAAAGGCCGAACCGAGTAAACATCGGACCACACACCGCACCTCGATCGATGCAGCAAAACATGGGCGAACTCATGACCGGATCAATCGAAGCAAGTCCCTGGCGTCCCGACAGCTTACGACGAACGGGCCGAGTGAATTTTCGGATTTCTTATGTGAGTGTCGATGAGATTCCGGGACCCACGTTGTACTTGTAACTGAGACGAGCGACGGCGATTCGGAGAGAGGAGGGTCCCGATGTCGACGATGCAGTTCCAGGCCGAGGTCTTCCCTTCGTCGTTGCGGGAGTTACTCGGACTTGCACGGGTGCAAGACGTCGTCTTCGGCAGCATTCGGAGGCAGTTGGAATCGTTCGAGCTGGGTCGTCGATCTCAGCGGGCGATCGATGAAGACGCGAGGGAATTGCTCCAGGATGTCATGCTGAGAGCGCTGACGAAAGAATCGACCTTTCGTCCGGAGGATGGGGGGGTCGGCTGGCTGCTAATGATGGCCCATCGACTGGTCTGCACCCGATGCCGCCGGCTCCGCAGGAAAGAACGATGCGGCGACGGGCTGTTCGATTTGATCGCCGACCTGATCCCGACTCCGACCATCGAGGATAGGAGTTGGGTCTGGGAGGTCGTGGACGGGCTGCCGTCGACCTACAGCGAGGTCCTGCGGCTCCGCTACGACTGCGAGATGACCCCCGCGTCCATCGCCGCGAGCCTGGGACTCGCAGACGTAAGGACCGTGTCGGATCGCCTGTATCGGGCCAAGGCACTCTTCCGGGAAGCGGTCATGACCACCCGCCCGGAAGGTATTGAGGTCCGTGGGTTGAAACTTATGTGAGTGTCGCCGCGCGATCCCCGCCGCGCCGCAGGCCCGGCGGGGGGACGCAGGTTCGCATTCGGCATCAAAGTGAGGTAGTGAACATGAAATTACCAGGGAGCGAGACGACGTACCGCGTCCGGCTCCGCGGCGAGTGGGCGTGCTTCACGAGACCTGAGCTCAAGACCGAGCGCGTGACGTACCACGTCATCACGCCGTCGGCGGCGAGGGGCGCGGTGGAGGCCGTGTTGTGGAAGCCGGCGATCCGCTGGCACGTCCGGCGCATCGCCGTGCTGAGCCCGTTCAAGTTCGCGACGATCAAGCGCAACGAAGTGTCCAAGGTCGTCCCCGTCCGCAACGCCCGCGCCATGATGCGGGGCGAGGACGTGCCCGACTACTTCGCCGACGAGGACCGCTCCCAGCGCAACGCCCTGGTGCTGCGCGACGTCGACTATCACGTCGACGTCGCCTTCACCATGACCCGCCGGGCCGGGCCGGAGGACAACCCTCTGAAGTTCGACGAGATGTTCCGGCGTCGGCTGGAGAAGGGCCAGTACCACATGGCCCCGTACCTCGGCTGCCGCGAGTTCCCCGCGATCGTCGAGCCCGCCCGCGACGACGATCCCACGCCGATCGACGTGAGCATGGACCTCGGCCGCATGCTCCTCGACATGGACTTCGGCCGTCCCAACCGGCCCGTCTTCTTCAACGCCGTGATGACGAAGGGCGTCATCGAAGTCGCCCCCATGCCCCGTCGCGAAGACGGCCGGGAGGCGTCATGATCCTCAAGGAACTCGCCGACCTCGCCCGCCGCGACGGCCTCCTCGAAGACCCCGACTTCGAACCCAAGCCCGTCCGGTGGGTCGTCAACCTCGGCCGGGGGGGGAAGTTCCTGAACGTGACCGAGACGATGGGGACGGATGCGAAAGGCAAACCGCGCCCCCAGGTCGCCCAGGTCCCCATCTCCAGGGCGAGGACGAGCGGATCGGTCGCCTGCTTCCTGGTCGACAAGCCCGAATACGCCCTGGGCTACGACCCCGACGACAACCCCCGGAAGGTCGCCAAGCTCGACTTCCACCGCCAGTTGTTCCGCGAGTTCGCCGAGAGCGCCCTCGAACCCTCGTCGAACGACCCGGGGCTCAAGGCGCTCGTCGCCTTCCTGGGCGACGACGCGGCCGTCGCGAAGGCCGTCGAGGAGATCCGCGGCAAGGCCGCCTCCAACGACATGGTGGCGTTCTGCTACATCGCTGGCGAGGATGCCGAGCGGATCCACGACCGGCCGGCCGTGCGAAGCGCCTGGAAGACGATGCGAGGTTCGGCCGGGAAGAAGGCCGAGGATCAACCATCCTGCATCGTCTGCGGCCGGGCGTCGGCCCCCGCCGAGAATCTGCCGCTCATCAAGAGGATCCCCGGCGGATCGACCGGGGGGATCGCCCTGGTGTCGGCCAACGCCGCCGCCTTCGAATCCTTCGGCCTCACGATCGACGACAGCGCCCCCATCTGTCAGCCCTGCGCCGACGCCTTCGGCAAGGGGATGAGCCGGCTGTTCCACCCGGAGTACACCGCCCCGGGCGGCGGGACGCTCCCTCGCCGGATGTTCCGCCTCTCCGAGGACACCGCCGCCGTCTACTGGTCGTCGGGGGCGAAGGAGCACCAGTTCGTGAACGAGTTCGGCGAAATCGACTACGCCGATGCCGAAAAGGCCGCGCCGTTCTTCGCCGCCGCTGCGAAGGGGAAGGATCTGCCCACGGACGATCCCACGCCGTTCTACGCCCTGATCGTCACGGGCGGTCAGGGGAGGGCGACGCTGCGTGGCTACTACCAGTCGACCGTGGGGGAGGTCGCGAGGCACGCCCGGCAGTACCTGGACGATATCCGGATCGTCCGCCGCTACCCGAATTCGCCCGAATATCCCGCCCTGTCGTGGCTGGTCCGCTCGCTCGCGGCGCAGGGCAAGTCGGAGAACGTCGACGCCGACCTCGCCGGCCGGCTGTTCCTGACGATCCTCGACGGCTCGCCATTCCCTCGCGAGGTCCTCGCCGCGGCCGTCCGCCGGATCCGCTCCGAGCGCGAGGACTCGCGCGGCGGCAAGCACTCGCGCGAACGCCTCGCCCTGATCCGCGCCACGCTGAACCGGTGGGTTCGGCGTGGCGACCCGCGAATCAAGCTCCCCATCCAGAAGGAGGTATCCGAAGTGCTCGACGTCGAATGCACGAACAACGCGTACTGCCTCGGCCGGCTGTTCGCCGCCCTGGAGAAGATCCAGGCCGATGCCATCGGCAAGCCCAACGCCACGATCACCGACCGCTTCTACGGCGCCGCGTCGGCCACGCCGGTCGTCGTCTTCGCCCCGCTGCTCCGCAAGGCGCAGCACCACGTCGCGAAGTTCGAGGAAGGGCTCCAGACCTATTGGGGCAAGACCATCCAGTCCATCCTCGCCCTCCTCAAGCCGGCCGATGCATTCCCATCGACGATGACGCTGGAGGAGCAGGGCCTCTTCGCCCTCGGCTACTACCACCAGCGGGCGGCGCTCTATCAGGGCAAGCCCGCGGAAAAGACCGCCGAGACCCCGGCCTCTGAGTGACCATCGCCCGAATCAACGTCCACGAATCAGGAGCCTCTCGATCATGGCCAGCGACGCCGCTCTCCTCGACAAGCGCTACGAGTTCGTCCTCTTCTTCGACGTTCAAGACGGCAACCCCAACGGCGACCCCGACGCCGGCAACGCCCCCCGCGTGGATCCCGAGACGGGCCAGGGGCTCGTCACCGACGTCTGCCTCAAGCGCAAGGTCCGCAACTTCGTCCAGCTCACCCAGGCCGAGGGCGTCGGCGAGGACGCCGCCCCCAAAGCCGGGTTCGAGATCTACGTCAAGGAGAAGGGGATCCTCGCCCTCCGCCAGAAGCGGGCCTATGAGGCCCTCAAGCTCCAGCCCGACAACAAGCCGTCGACGGTCAAGGAAACTCGCGCCTGGATGTGCAAGACGTTCTTCGACGTCCGCGCCTTCGGGGCCGTCATGAGCACCGGCAAGGCGGGCGACGAAGACGTCGAGGAGAAGGCGGAGAAGAAAGAGAAGGCCGAGGCCGACAAGAAGGAGAAGAAGAAGCCCGCCGCCGGCGCGCAGAAGCTCTGGAACTGCGGCCAGGTCCGCGGCCCGATCCAGCTCTCGTTCGCCCGGTCGGTCGAGCCGATCCTGGCGCTGGAGCACGCGATCACCCGCGTCGCCCTGACCAACGCCTCGGACACCACCCGCGGCCAGGAGGTCGGCGGCGAGGAGGCCAGCAGCGGCCAGATCGGCCGCAAGTCGACGATCCCCTACGGGCTCTACCGCGCCCACGGCTTCGTCTCGCCGTACCTCGCCCGCGACACCGGGTTCACGAAGGCCGACCTGGAGCTGTTCTGGCAGGCCCTCGTCAACATGTTCGACCACGACCGCTCGGCCTCGCGCGGGCTCATGGCGGCGCGTCGGCTGATCGTCTTCGAGCACGACTCGGCCCTCGGGTCCGCCCCGGCCCACAAGCTGTTCGACAAGGTCGCGTGCAACCGCAAGGACGCCGACTCGAAGAAGCCGGCGCGGTCGTTCGATGACTACGTCGTGACCGTCGACGAGGCCCCGGTCGCCGGCGTGACGGTCCACGAGCGGATCTGATCCCGCAACCCGCCGCCCGCGGCCGGGCGCCGAGCAGCCCGGCCGCGGCGACGTCCTCGAAGGGGAGGGCAGGGGATGGAGGTCGACGATTTGGTGCCGCTCTCGGGGCTGCAACACCTGATCTTCTGCGAGCGCCAGTTCGCGTTGATCCACGTCGAGCAGGTCTGGGACGAGAACGCGCTGACGGTCTCGGGCAAGTTGCTGCACGAGCGGGCCGACCTGCCGGGGGTTTCCGAGCGGGCCGGGGTCCGCACGGCGCGGGCGATGGCGCTGAAGTCGGACGCCCTGGGGCTCTCGGGCAAGGCCGACGTGGTGGAGTTCCATCGCGAGGAGGCCGCCGACGGCGCCGTCGCCTGGCGGCCTTTCCCGGTCGAGTACAAGCACGGCCGGCCCAAGTCCAACGGGGCCGACGAGGTCCAGCTCTGCGCCCAGGCGATGTGCCTGGAGGAGATGCTCGGCCTCGACGTCCCCCGCGGGGCCCTCTTCTACGGCAAGACCCGGCGTCGCAAGCCGGTCGAGTTCACCCCGGCGCTGCGGGCCCGCGTCGAGGCCGCCGCCCGGCGCTGCCGCGAGCTGATCGACGCCCGCGAGACGCCCCGCGTCGCCCGCCACAAGGGCTGCGACAAGTGCTCGCTGCTGGAGACCTGCCTCCCCGACGTCACCGCCGCGCCGGCCGTCGCGGCGCCCCCACGCCTCGCCGAGTGGCCCGCGGAGAAAACCTGACATGAGCACCTATCGCAACACCCTGTACGTCACCACGCCGGGCGCCTACCTGGCGAAGGACGGCGAGAACGTCGCCGTGCGGGTCGAGCGCGAGACCCGGCTGTCGGTCCCGATGCACCACCTCGCCGGCGTGGTCTGCCTCGGCCCGATCTCGGCCAGCCCGGAGCTGATGGCCGCCTGCCTGGAACGCGGCATCGGCGTGTCGTTCCTGGACATGAACGGCCGCTTCCTGGCGCGAGTGGAGGGGGAGGCGTCGGGGAACGTCCTGCTCCGCCGCCGCCAGTACCGCCTGGCCGACGACCCGGCGGCGACGGCCGCGCTGGCCCGGTCGTTCGTGATCGGCAAGGTCTCCAACGCCAGGGCGCTGCTGGTGCGCTCGACCCGCGAGCAGCCCGACCCGCCGCCGGCCCTGCGCGAGGCGTCGGCGAGGCTGGCCGAACGGCTGTCGGACCTGGAACGCCTGGGGGCGACGACCGCCGACTCGGTGCGCGGCCACGAGGGGGGCGCCGCCGCGACCTACTTCGGGGCCTTCGGGTCGATGATCCGCTCGCCCGACCCGGCCTTCCGCTTCGCGACGCGGACCCGACGCCCGCCCCGCGACCCGGTCAACGCGATGCTCTCGTTCGTCTACGCCCTGCTCCGCCACGACTGCCAGTCGGCCCTGGCGGCCGTGGGCCTGGACCCGGGCGTGGGCTACCTGCACGTCGACCGCCCCGGCCGGCCGGGCCTGGCGCTCGACCTGATGGAGGAGTTCCGCCCCGCCCTGGCCGACCGCCTGGTCCTCGCCCTGATCAACCGCGGCCAGGTCTCGCCACGGGACTTCGTCCGCGACGAGGCCGGCGGCGTCTCGATGTCCGGCGACGCGAGGAAGACGGTCGTGGTCGCCTATCAGGAGCGCAAGCAGGCGTCCGTGACGCACCCGACGACGGGCGAGGCGACGACCTACGGCCTGACGCCGCACATCCAGGCCCGGCTCCTGGCCAGGGCGATCCGCGGCGACCTCGAAACCTACCCACCCTTCCTGGTCAGGTGACCCGCGCGCGAGGCCGCGATGTACATGCTCATCTGCTACGACGTCTCCACCCTGACGCCGGAGGGCCGCCGTCGCCTGCGCAAGGTGGCCCGCCTGTGCAAGGACTACGGCCAGAGGGTGCAGAAGTCGGTGTTCGAGTGCGACCTCGGCGACGTCCAATGGGCGACCCTCCGCCCCGCGCTGCTGTCCACATTCAACCCCGACGAAGACAGCCTGCGCTTCTACAACCTGGGCGAAGACCCGACCCGACGCGTCGAACACCACGGCGTCCGCCCCTCCATCGACTTCGAGGGCCCTCTGATCGCCTAGCCCGATCGCGGCCCCCCAGCGCGCGCCCTCCCACCGGGGTCCCCGCGTTTCGCCTCAAAGAGGCTCTCGACAACAACTTGCCCCCACCCGACGTCCCCCCGCCACATCCCCCGCCCGACTCGCCACCGAGGTCCGCGTCCCAGGCCCCGCAACCACCTGGACGAATTGATCTTAACAACGCCGCGGTTCCCCCCGTCGTGACGACGGGGGGCGGGTTGAAACGTGATGTTGGTCCCGCACCTGCGGACGTGGCCGAGTTCCCCCCGTCGTGACGACGGGGGGCGGGTTGAAACACGACCCATCCCCCGCCTTCGAAGGCCCAGACGGTTCCCCCCGTCGTGACGACGGGGGGCGGGTTGAAACAATCAAGGCGGAATCCCCATCGTCGGAGATGCGGCGTTCCCCCCGTCGTGACGACGGGGGGCGGGTTGAAACATCTTGATTCGCCCTCCAGGACGCATTTCAGCACGTTCCCCCCGTCGTGACGACGGGGGGCGGGTTGAAACCAGGTCTCGGAACGCTATGTGAATGAGGCCGAACGGTTCCCCCCGTCGTGACGACGGGGGGCGGGTTGAAACCTCGCGGAGGAGTCGGCCGGAAGGCTCATCCGCGAGTTCCCCCCGTCGTGACGACGGGGGGCGGGTTGAAACCTGGGCGATTTGGATCATTGACGACACACCCGGTTCCCCCCGTCGTGACGACGGGGGGCGGGTTGAAACAGCATCCACTCGCGCTTGCGACCGGCGGTGGTTCGTTCCCCCCGTCGTGACGACGGGGGGCGGGTTGAAACCAGGCGTCGCGGGCCTCGTCCATTCCGTAGCGGAGTTCCCCCCGTCGTGACGACGGGGGGCGGGTTGAAACCGCCGCCGTCGGACGCATGGATCTCTGGCTCCCCGTTCCCCCCGTCGTGACGACGGGGGGCGGGTTGAAACACCCAGGCGTTCCGGACGCTGGTCAACCTCGTCGGTTCCCCCCGTCGTGACGACGGGGGGCGGGTTGAAACTCGGGCTCGGTCGGCTCGACCATGCGGACCCTCGTTCCCCCCGTCGTGACGACGGGGGGCGGGTTGAAACGTGTACGCCGCCCCGTCGGTCCCGGCGTTGCCGAGTTCCCCCCGTCGTGACGACGGGGGGCGGGTTGAAACTATGATTGCGTCGATGTTGGGGTCATCCCAGTCGGTCGTTCCCCCCGTCGTGACGACGGGGGGCGGGTTGAAACCTCGGCCTCATCGCCCATCACCCTCATCTGGTCGGTTCCCCCCGTCGTGACGACGGGGGGCGGGTTGAAACACGACGTTCGGCTGCCCGGCGCTCCAGGCCCAGGGGTTCCCCCCGTCGTGACGACGGGGGGCGGGTTGAAACTTCCAGTTGGCCGACCACGCGACCTGGGCGTAACCGGTTCCCCCCGTCGTGACGACGGGGGGCGGGTTGAAACCGCCGGGGCAAGTACGCCATCGACGCCATCGCCCTGTTCCCCCCGTCGTGACGACGGGGGGCGGGTTGAAACAGGAACGCCCTGGCGGAATCGCAGGACGTCCGCGGTTCCCCCCGTCGTGACGACGGGGGGCGGGTTGAAACAGCGCCTCCAACGCTCCGAGACGCGACTGTTCGGTTCCCCCCGTCGTGACGACGGGGGGCGGGTTGAAACTCGGTCGGTCCAGAGGACGGTCGTCGCGACCATGTTCCCCCCGTCGTGACGACGGGGGGCGGGTTGAAACGTCACGGCGACAACCCGATGCTGGCCTATTGCGGTTCCCCCCGTCGTGACGACGGGGGGCGGGTTGAAACCGCCACAGGTAGCGGATCAACCTGGCGTCCGAGCCCGTTCCCCCCGTCGTGACGACGGGGGGCGGGTTGAAACCTCGACAAGGTCTTCGAGGGGGGCGTCTATGTCGTTCCCCCCGTCGTGACGACGGGGGGCGGGTTGAAACCATGTGGATCGGGAGGACCGTTGGCGTCTCTGGCGTTCCCCCCGTCGTGACGACGGGGGGCGGGTTGAAACACCCGGACGGCGCACCGGGGCGTCAAGGTCGACTCGTTCCCCCCGTCGTGACGACGGGGGGCGAGTTGAAACACCGGGGCGAGGACCGGCCGAGGCGGGAAGACCGTTCCCCCCGTCGTGACGACGGGGGGCGGGTTGAAACGGCAAGAGAGGGGAGCAGAGGGGAGACCGCCTCTGGTTCCCCCCGTCGTGACGACGGGGGGCGGGTTGAAACAGCGAGGCCGTCGCGACCTCGGGCGGGCTGCCGGTTCCCCCCGTCGTGACGACGGGGGGCGGGTTGAAACTGCATCCAGACGGCCGGCGGCGGGGAAGCGTACCGTTCCCCCCGTCGTGACGACGGGGGGCGGGTTGAAACCCGTCGACGATCGAGGTCGCATGCGGCTGGGCGCGTTCCCCCCGTCGTGACGACGGGGGGCGGGTTGAAACGGCGAGATGGTCAGGCAGACGTCCTACGCGACCGGTTCTCCCCGTCGTGACGACGGGGGGCGGGTTGAAACGAGGGGACGGTGTCGGTCGCCAGGTAGGGGCGGCCGTTCCCCCCGTCGTGACGACGGGGGGCGGGTTGAAACTACTCACAGTGGTCATTTGTGTCGAAACACTGTAGTTCCCCCCGTCGTGACGACGGGGGGCGGGTTGAAACCTGGACATGCGGTCCCCTACCGAAACCGTCCTGAGTTCCCCCCGTCGTGACGACGGGGGGCGGGTTGAAACCCCTCGCCTTGTCCCGATGACGGGCACGGCAACAGGTTCCCCCCGTCGTGACGACGGGGGGCGGGTTGAAACGGGTTGGGTCGGGTCCTGGATCGGCCTGGCTGGCGTTCCCCCCGTCGTGACGACGGGGGGCGGGTTGAAACATATCGGCCGTGTTGTAGCTCTGCCGATACGCCGTTCCCCCCGTCGTGACGACGGGGGGCGGGTTGAAACCGTGCTCCGGCCGTCGACGGCGGCGGCCCCGTGTTCCCCCCGTCGTGACGACGGGGGGCGGGTTGAAACCGGCACGGCTGGGTGACGGACGCGCTGGTGAAGGGTTCCCCCCGTCGTGACGACGGGGGGCGGGTTGAAACTTCGCGGTCCTGGCCATGACGGCTCCGTTGGCAGTTCCCCCCGTCGTGACGACGGGGGGCGGGTTGAAACAACAAAGAGTCCGCCGTTTATATGAACGGGGCCAGTTCCCCCCGTCGTGACGACGGGGGGCGGGTTGAAACGGTCACTTTCTCGCGCGAGAGCAAGGCCGCCGGCGTTCCCCCCGTCGTGACGACGGGGGGCGGGTTGAAACCTCAGATTGAGATTAATGAACAGCTAGAGTCTGGTGTTCCCCCCGTCGTGACGACGGGGGGCGGGTTGAAACAACCTCGGCACCCTGGCCGACTGGCCGGAGATGGGTTCCCCCCGTCGTGACGACGGGGGGCGGGTTGAAACGTCGAGCGCCCGGTAGAGCGGGCTTTCCGTCAGCGTTCCCCCCGTCGTGACGACGGGGGGCGGGTTGAAACGGCGATGGGTCGGCGTGGGACGGGTACGGGGTCTGTTCCCCCCGTCGTGACGACGGGGGGCGGGTTGAAACCTCCGTGAGCGTCGGGCATACCTCGCCAAACGCAGTTCCCCCCGTCGTGACGACGGGGGGCGGGTTGAAACCTGGAGCACAACGGCCACATGGCGGGGGCGGGCCGTTCCCCCCGTCGTGACGACGGGGGGCGGGTTGAAACACCGACGGCCCGAACTCGATCCCCGAGGCGAACGGTTCCCCCCGTCGTGACGACGGGGGGCGGGTTGAAACGGGCGCAACTCGACGCTCGGGGTCTGGCTCCCCCGGTTCCCCCCGTCGTGACGACGGGGGGCGGGTTGAAACGATGATCCGATGCGCCTCGCGACCCCACATTTGCGTTCCCCCCGTCGTGACGACGGGGGGCGGGTTGAAACACGTTCGGGCTCGCGGCCGTCGCCAGCGCGGCGTCGTTCCCCCCG
>Ga0209958_1001211_pt1 | contig 22485 bp, 24 predicted proteins | sample ThiBio_inoc_plan_FD_183942 | JGI IMG/M metagenome (GOLD analysis project Ga0209958, IMG submission 183942) | Wastewater bioreactor microbial communities from Cape Town, South Africa - Thiocy_inoc_plan (SPAdes) | ecosystem: Engineered > Bioremediation > Thiocyanate > Unclassified | place: South... | reverse complement strand
TTTGGCTGCTAAATTTTGGATCTGGAAGGATCTCACGAGCAGCGACTACGCGACGTCTTGGCATTTTAATACACCTAATAATATGACACTTCAGGATAATCCAGCAGTTTGTACAAGTGTCATGTACACGACGCTGGCCTTACTATACGTCGCTTGAATTACAAATCTATGAAGAATTCAAACAAGCGAAACGCTAAAGGGTTGCTTGGGCAAGTTTCCTAGAATTACTTCTTAGGACGCTTAGCACCGTATTTAGAACGTGACTGGTTACGATCTTTAACGCCAGCACAGTCTAAAGAACCACGAACGGTATGGTAACGTACACCTGGTAAGTCTTTAACACGACCACCACGGATAAGAACAACACTGTGCTCTTGTAGGTTATGACCTTCACCACCGATGTAGCTAGATACTTCAAAACCTGAAGTTAAGCGAACACGGCAAACCTTACGCATTGCTGAGTTAGGTTTTTTAGGTGTAGTAGTATAAACACGTGTACATACACCACGACGTTGCGGACAAGCCTTCAACGCAGGAACTTTTGATTTTTCAATCAAAGTCGTACGACCCTTACGGATCAACTGATTTGTTGTTGCCATTTGGCAATTCTCCCGTTATTAAACAACCTTAAAAAGAAAATAACCTCTTTTTAAGGGCACATAATTGTAAGCTAAGAAGTAAAAATGGTCAACATTGCGGGACAAGGCAAGTGTTGACCATTTCTATAATTTTGTTGCTTTTCGATATCAGTGACTTCACAACATCGTATTAACTGTGTTTTGTGGACGCCGGTTCAATATCTATTGATTTGGTTTCGGTACCAATTTCCGCGTCATCTTCAGCCAATAATTCATCTGACTGATCCTTTAAAGCAGGTTGCTGTTCACTATACGGATGTTCAACCACATGCTGCTCAGCCAACTGTTGAATGCCCTCTTCTACCTTATCATCAACTGAAACAAGAGAAGGTGTATTGGCCTTGACTTGAACACTGACTTTGGTAATCACATCATTCTGTTCATCTGATTGAACTTTGTTTGTTTCAGGCGCATTGGCACTTAATAACCGTGGACTCTTTTTCGACATTGCTTCTGCTTTGAAGTATGCCTCTAAAGGTGAAAGCTTTTCTTGAGAATGTTCATTGATATAGAAGCGAGCCGCACCAAAAACCGATTGAGATTTGTGCCCAACATCTTCTAACAATCTCCAACTATAGAAACCACCGAGAGCAGCACCAGCAACAGGTGTTAATTTACCAATCACTGATGCTTGAGGAATACGATTTAACCAACTCCATTTAAACTGACCACTTTCATCCACCAACCATTTTTTCACTAGCTCAATATCATTATTTGAACCCAGTAGTTGTTGGAATTGCTGTAAATCATGGGTTTCCAACATAGACTGCAGCGCTTTTAATGCAACCAATAATGTTTGTTTTTCTGCAACTAAACTCAAATCAATTTCTTTGAAAATAAAAGCAACAATCTCTTGATCTGCATCTTCAGTTAAATCAAAACCATGTGAACGCCCTGTCTGATAAATCGTTCTCAAAGCCAACACAATTGAAGCAGGAATATCAATTGCAGCTCCCCAGACACCAGTTGCGCCTGTAATTGCACCTTGAACCGCTGCAAGCAACTTATTCTGTTCAATTAGGGCCTGACTTAGGCGCTGAGAACGGCCTGTGTCTTGAGTGAGTTCGATAATGTCCTTCACTCCTGCTTCTTCCAGAATTTTTTCAGTCAGAGAACTATTCGAACTAAACTCATTTAACCATTGAAATAAATAATCGGAAACCCGCTCTCCCAAATCTGGTGAGACAAACGAAGCTACACTATTCACTCGATTATAATGACGACCTAACAATTGATGAGATAGTTTTGGAAATTGTTGACGCAACATTTGTTGTGGATTTTCATATTTTTCTATTTCAAAAGGGCTTTTGAACCGTGCTTTTCCTTCAACAATCTGTGACGAATTTGCAAGTTCTGCACCCGATGTGGTTGGGGCAACTTGAAGTTTCTGTAATTCAGAACTGAGCTTTTTAGCCACTCCAAAGGCTTGTGCAAATAAACCTGAAGATTGCTTGTTTTTAGATTTTGTCATCAAGTACCTCTGTCGTGTAATCTGTGCATGTCTAGGTAAATACTAGGTTGAATGCAGATTTATCTCAACTTTTATCTGTGTACTTTCATTTCGTTTCGTCACAACATCGCGAATATTTACGAATATTTACACAACTGGAAATAGGCATAAAATTTGCCATAAGAAATAAAAAACCTTTCTGCTATCATGGTGTCATTCACTCATAAGCCATTTTAATCGTTATTTTTCTCCTGACTTGTATTCATAGCGAGATGCACAGGCTTAGTATTACCATAAAAGGGATCTGTAAATGAAACGTGTTGTAATCACTGGTATGGGCATTAACTCATGTATCGGTAACTCTTTAGAAGAGGTCACTCATTCTTTAAAAAATGGAATCTCAGGCACACGTTTAAACCCAACTTATGCAGAACTGAATTTCAAAAGCCATGTCAGCGCTGCGGCTGAACAGGATTTTGATGGCATTGATCGCAAACTTAAACGCTTTATGGGTGTTTGTGCGATGTATGCTTACAACGCGGCAGTTGCTGCAGTAGAACATGCTGGACTAAAACAAGAAGATTTGGCAAACAACCCACGTTACGGCATTGCTGGCGGTTCTGGTGGTAACTCAACTGCATCTGTTGCAGAAATGATCAAACTGTTAGAAGAAAAAGGCGCACGTAAAATCGGTCCTTTCTTTGTACCTCGTAATATGAGTAACACCATCACTGCGAATGTGGGTGTGGCATTTAAACTACAAGGTGTGTCTCACTCGATTACCAGCGCATGCGCAACCTCTGCCGATGCGATTGGTTATGCCTACAACCTGATTCAATTGGGTAAACAAGATTTAATGCTTGCTGGCGGCGGTGAAGAAGATCACTGGTCACAAAGCTTATTGTTTGATGCGATGGGCGCATTGTGTTCAAAATACAATGACACACCTGAAACTGCATCACGCCCATACTCAAAAGACCGTGACGGTTTCGTCATTGCTGGTGGTGGTGGTTTCGTGGTGCTTGAATCACTTGAACATGCGCAAGCACGTGGGGCCAACATTCTAGCTGAAGTGATTGGCTATGCTGCAAACAGTGATGGTGCTGACATGGTTGCACCAAGTGGCGAAGGCGCAACACGTTGTATCTTGATGGCATTGGATGAAGCCAAACAACACGGCGTAGAGAATATTGACTATGTCAACACCCATGGTACCTCAACACCAGCAGGTGACGTGACTGAGCTTAAAGCCATGGAACGTGCATTTGGTGAAGGTCAAGTTCCTCCACTCAGTTCAACCAAGTCAATGACGGGTCATAGCTTAGGCGCAGCGGGTGTGCAGGAAGCGATTTACTCGGTATTAATGATGCAAAATGATTTTATTGCACCAAATATCAACGTGACTGAGCTGGATGAAGGCGCACAAGGTTTCGATATTGTACTTGAAAAACGTGATGCAAAACTGAATACTGTCATGAGTAACAGTTTTGGCTTTGGCGGCGTCAATGCCTGCCTCATTTTCAAGAAGTGGGATGCATAATCCTGCGTAGGATTATCGATGGATGCACCTTCTGATGCTTTCTTGTGGGTAAAAGCATTACATATTATTGCTGTGGTGTGTTGGTTCGCTGCTTTATTCTACTTACCACGCCTTTTTGTTTACCATGCCATGAGCGAAGATGCCGTCAGTCATCAACGCTTTGAGGTGATGGAACGCAAGTTGTATCGCGGTATTATGTGGCCGTCTATGATTGCCACACTCATTACCGCGCACTTTTTGGTTGATTGGGGCGATGCAACCCGACATTACCATGAAGCTTTATGGTTTTACCTCAAAGTCGGTTTGGTCGGATTATTGGTGATTTACCATTTTGTGTGTGGTTATTACCGTAAAAAACTGATTGGCAATGCGCATTATAAATCGCATAAGTTTTGGCGCTTCTTTAATGAGATGCCAACCCTGATCTTGTTTGCCGTAGTCATTTTAGTCGTAGTAAAACCTCAATTTTAACTCAACAGAACTCTTCTTTTTCTAATGCTGTAGCTTAGACTACAGCATTAACCCCAATCCAAACTACAAACAGCTTATCCCCTTCAAGTTTAAAGACACTTGCTCAAAGTGGGTCTGTTTTTTTGTTTTCAGATTTCGATAGCTTGCACCATAAAGAATATAACCTTGCGTCATAAAGGTATATTGCCCTGTCACTTTACCATCAATCAGCTCGTTCATGGTCCTGTAAACTTCAGGTTGCGCGAATTCGCCCATCTCAACCTCTTCAATATGGACTGGAGCAGAAAGCTTGATATTTTTGAGATAAGGATAATACTTAATCGACTGTATCTTTTGATATTCTGGTGAAACCAATAAAATTGATTTTTTGCCATCAGCAAAACAGTAATATTCATTACTTGCATAGGCCTGTACGCACACAGATAAAAATAGGCACAACCATAAAGTTTTTTTCATCATTCATTTCATCTCTTGCTAGCAATGACTGCTCTATATTTCTGCTCTCATCTTCAGATTATAAATATTTCTTTATTCTTAACGGGACTTTGTTGGATAAGCCCAACTTTTTCATTTGATCAGCATACATCATGTAATTTTTTCTGGCTTGTGCTTTATTTTTTAATGCTAAGTAAGTATCCGCTCGATTTAAATAAGCGACAGTTCTATTCGGATCTAACTGAACAACCTGATTTAATACCTTTAGCGATTCAGCATAATACTCAAATTTGTAGAGTAAAAATGCAGCATCATTTAGCTCCGCTACATCCTGTTTTTGGTAGGTAGGTAATTGACAATCAATACTTTCAATAATTTGCTCTATCTCAGTCGCATCTCTTTTATTGAGTTGCTTTAACTGTTCCGAGGATAAATAATGAAAATAGTTAACCCCATCTTTTCCCCCACCAATATCGGCCATCCAAACGGGTGTATGACTTTTTTTATCCCATTGTCCGCTGCAACTATTAGAAATCATGCTGGGTATCGTATCTAAAATCACTTTTCGACTTATATCAACAATAAGACACTGCGTCATTTCAGTTTCAGATGCATCCAAGATTGCAGCATAGTTGTATTGATTATTTTTATAAGCATCGATGGTTAAGAAAATAAGCCTGGAATCCACCTGTAACGCTTTTAATGGTGATCCCGTACAATTTTTATAGTGCTGTATATCTAAATTTGCATAAGCGGTGCAGTTCATCCAGCAGAGTGCAAAAACAATTAATTTAATGCTTCGCATACCAAAATTCACCCTACTCAGTTCGCTTTTATTCTAGAATAAACCAGATTTTCACGTTTTTCAGACGCATAGTTCAGATGAACACACCCTTTCAGTACGCCATACAAAAATTGAAAGCTCGATTCATTTCCAGCCTAATTTTTTACCTCAAAATGAATCAATTTCAATATCGTGGTTTGACGTCTGGCGAAATCGAAATGGCACGTCCAGTCTTTGGTCATTTAATTGACTATGCAAAAATCAAAATCTTTAACATTCCCTACTTGCCTTGGCAACCGGTCAATATTTTTATGGCACCGAATGGCAACCTGTTCGTCCATCAAAAATATTTCAGCCCAGATTACTCAACCTGCTCCATATCCTTGCAAGGAATTTTCATTCACGAACTGGCACATATTTTACAGTTTCAACAGCACACTAATGTAATTGTTAAAGGTGCAATTCTTCAGGCAGGCTATTACCTCAGCTTTAAACAATATAACCCTTATCAATATCACTTGATCCAAGGTAAAACTTTTTCTAGCTATAACATAGAGCAACAAGGTGATATTGCGCGCGATATCTTTTTAAACAAAATCCCCAACATTATTCTAGAAAAATAAAAAGCCCTGTAAGTTTTAACTACAGGGCTTTTTAAGTAAGCATTGTGCAAGAAGAATTATGCAGCAGTGCCTTTACCAGTTTCAGTTGGGTGTTCATGACTATCATCCATATCAGTCGAAAAATCTACGCGCATTGCATCCTTAACAATGGTACCTATACGCCCTACACCAATGGCCAAACCAAAGGCAATGACAGGCAATAAAATTGTTGAAACCATAATGGTCTACCTCTTATTGAAATGAATAAATCAAGATTATTGATCTTGCTCACGGAACATTACTGTGCCAATACGACCAACAACCACTGCTAAACCAAATGCAACCACTGGAAATAATAAAACCGACATTGTCTTTACCTCATGTATGAATCAATCAAAATTGAGTGATCAATTAAACTTGCTGATCTTTTTCTTGGAACATTACGGTGCCTACACGACCAACCACAACAGCCAATCCAAAAGCAATCACAGGAAATAATAAAACGGACATTGTTGTTACCTCTTCATTTTCGTGTTTGAGTACACTGGATTAGCATCAAAGTGTACGCCTGTTCACATTAATTAAGATAATAGCAGTGTACAAATGTACACTCAAGTGTCGCAAAGATATTCCCGACAAACGGTATAAAAAACGCACAACAAATACATAATACAATGAATTAATTTACTTTTTAAAAAAGTACATATGTACTCAATATTCTTATAAAGCACATAAAGACGTGAAAATAATTACTTTTTCTCAGATTTTTTATATTTATCGACTCTGTAATTGATGTGTCACAGCGAGATGCGAAAATGACATGAAAAAAACTTTATATTGCTCTATTCAATTTATTCACAATCATGCACCATAATCACGCAAACATTGAGAAATGTTGCTGTTTTATACAGAAAAACTTGTTATTTTTACGCAGAAAAATGCGCATTTAGTATATATTAGTAAACTTGTCATTTTTCTTTAAGATATAAAATGTTTGGCGCCATGATATACACTTGTTTTTAATAACTATACCCATATAAATCAAAAACTTGTATATCAGAACTTGTTAAGACTTAGGATTAGGTTTGAATGAAAAATTTTAAAGTTGCCCTTGCTCAATTCTCTCCGCACACTGGCAATATTGATGCAAATACTCAAAAGATGGTTGAGCAAGCAAATTTAGCGAAACAACAACAGGCTGATTTGATCGTCTTCCCTGAACTTTCTACGCTAGGTTACCCTGCAGAAGACTTAATACTTCGCCCCAATCTACAAAAACGCACTCAAAAAGCGTTTGCTCAACTCAGCGAAGTGAAAGATATCCTAATGGTGTTCGGTTTTGTGCACCAAACTGAGGATGGTCATCGTTATAACTCGGCTGCGGTAATGAAAGATGGGCAGGTTTTAGGTGTTTATAACAAACACAACTTGCCCAATTATGGCGTGTTTGATGAAAAACGCTATTTCCAAGAAGGTCATCAACACCTTGTATTTGAATATTTAGGTCACAAATTTGGGGTGCTGATTTGTGAAGATGTTTGGTCACTCAATACCGTCAAACAACTCAGTCAGCTTAATGTTGAAACCGTGTTGGTGTTAAATGCTTCACCTTATGAAGTAGGTAAACCACAACATCGTATCCAGACCTTAAATGAACTGGCAAAACAGTTAAATCTCAATCTGATCTATGTCAACCAAGTCGGTGGTCAGGACGATCTAATTTTTGATGGTTCAAGTTTTGTCAGCAACAATAATGGTCAACTTGCGTTGCAAATCCCAAGCTTCCAAGAAGCACTTGTCTATGCTGAATATGATGCAGAACAAAAGCAATTTAAAACAAGTGAAGCGATTCCAGCATTAGAAACCTTTGCTGAAATTTATCAAGCATTGGTGATGGCAACCCGTGACTACGTACAACGCTCAGGTTTCCCAGGTGTCATCCTAGGTTTATCGGGTGGAATCGACTCTGCCTTAACCTTGGCGATTGCTGTTGATGCGATTGGCGCTGAGAAAGTCCAAGCGGTGATGATGCCATATACTTACACGTCACAAATGAGTGTTGAAGATGCGACTGAGCAAGCACGTCGTATGGGGGTCACCTTTGGTATTGCCGAAATTCACCCAATCGTGAACAGCTTCATGCAAACCCTGTTCCCATTCTTTGGCAACTCACCCGCTGACGCAACTGAAGAAAACCTGCAAGCTCGTACTCGTGGTACTCTATTGATGGGCTTATCAAATAAGTTTGGCAATCTGGTGCTCTCTACAGGCAACAAGTCTGAAATCTCAGTGGGCTATTGCACCCTGTATGGTGACATGGTCGGTGGTTTCTCAGTCCTCAAAGATGTATACAAGACCATTGTATTTGAACTGGCAAAATACCGTAACACGCTAGAAGAAACACCTGTGATTCCAGAGCGCGTGATTACACGTCCACCATCGGCAGAACTTCGTCCAGATCAAAAGGACCAAGATTCATTACCTGCTTATGATGTACTTGATGCCATCTTATATGCTTATATTGAGGAAGATCTCAGCCAAGCCGATATTATCGCCAAAGGCTACCCAACCGAAGTAGTCGAGAAAGTGATTCGTTTGGTGGATCGTAATGAATACAAGCGTCGTCAGGGCGCGATTGGACCACGTATTAGTTCACGTGCCTTCAGTCGTGAGCGACGCTACCCGATCGTCAACGGATGGACCGCGAATGACTGAAAAAATTGTTTCTGAAAAGTCACAATTACTTGCTCAAGCTTTAATGCTTGAGCAAGTTGCATTTTATAAAAACCAACTCACTACCCAACTTTCTGCTGATTTTTTCCAGCAATTTATTCAACTGTTTCTGCAACATGCGCCTAATATTCAACTTAAGGAAGTGGTTGAACTCGCGCAAATTCAGGCTGTAGTAAAGCGCTATGCCTTTGAAATGCAGCTCGGTGCAGGCTTATTAGAATTTATTGGAGAAATTGCGCAGAGACTGCATGTGTTTTCGCTGCAATCCTCGGCACAGTTACAAGACGTATTCTCAGATCACCAGTTTGAAATGTGGCTGTCCAAGTTTTTAGAGCTAGAAAATATCCGCCATTATTTAAATCAGTTTTTAAAAGAAAGTCCTTCGATTCAGCAGTTGTGCCAATACATCGCCACGACAACACTACAAAACAAATTACCGAAACTGTTTACGCAATCGGATGAAGAACGCATTTCTGAAAGCAAATATGAATGGCAACAAAAACTCAAAAGCTTTTCGTATCGCCAACAACAACGTATTGAACAAAAAATTGAAGAAAGCATTGGTCGATTCATTCAAGAACAGCTGGTTGATCTCAGCTTGCTTTCAAATGATGACCTTGAGAGCCTTGCACGCAATATCTGGGACGATAACAAAGCTCAGCCCCTATCTGAATACACCAAACAAGTGACACCACTCGACGTCGAAGAATTCTTTGTCATGATTTATGAGTACTGGAAAGAATTACGCCAGTCCACGTTCATACAAGACTTAATTTTATATGGCGTGAAAGTATTTTATAACTTCTATAAAGATGAAAGCCTAGCCGACGTCTTTACAGCAATTGGCTTGGAAGAAACTGACCTGCTGAATGAGGCTGTGCGATTCTATCCCAAAGTTGTGAAAGCTTTAGATGAACACGGCGTATTAGAACCAATCATTACGCTGATCCTAAAACCGTTCTATGAAAACCCACAAACCCTCGCCAGTATTGAAAAGCATCTATAAAATAAAGCCTGTAAATGAAAGACTCATTTACAGGCTTTTGCACATCTGATGAATTATTTTTACCCAATAAGCAGATAAAAAGAAACCACGCAGGAGCGTGGTTTTTAAAATGGTGGCTATGACGAGACTTGAACTTGTGACCCCCGCATTATGAGTGCGGTGCTCTAACCAACTGAGCTACATAGCCGTAAACTGTGTGCGCATTATCTAGTGTTCCGCACAATGGGTCAAGTCTATGATCTTGAAAATATAGAACATATGGATAGTTTTTAGGCTTTTAATCTTTAATTGATCAAATTTCAACACATCTATACTTTAACGACGAGATTGTAGATACGCTTGAACTTTTATTCGAATAAAAATAACCAGAAAAATTAGCGCCAAAAAGATTATTTTGAAGATCACAAAAACTGCAGATAAAAAGAGACCACGCAGGAGCGTGGTCTATAAAATGGTGGCTATGACGAGACTTGAACTTGTGACCCCCGCATTATGAGTGCGGTGCTCTAACCAACTGAGCTACATAGCCGAAAACTGTGCGCGCATTATCTTAACTTTCAATACACACGTCAAGCACAATTTTAAAAAATTTGAGAAGTGGGCCTATAAGCCGGGTTCTGTCGAGGACGATCATTCCTCTAGGCGTACAATCACTCATACGCTCAAGCGACCTACCCGAATCCAGCACGGGCCATGCCTCAGGATTCCTATTTGGTCTTGCTTCTGGTGGGGTTTACCTTGCCGTGAACTGTTACCAGACACGCGGTGCGCTCTTACCGCACCCTTTCACCCTTACCGAATCCTACCTAACCTCCCTTTATTAAAGGGATGAACGGAGGGATTGGCGGTCTACTCTCTGCTGCACTTGCCGTCGGCTTTCGCCGCCCAGGCGTTACCTGGCACCTTGCCCTATGAAGCCCGGACTTTCCTCCCCTGCTTCAGTCACGGAGACCTCCACAGCAGCGACCGTCCGGCCCACTTCGTGGCGCATCTTATCAAAGTTCGCCGTTAATTGCTCGTATTTTTTTGCGCAGTCAACTTTTTGTATTTCGCCATCAAGTCATCATGTGATTCGACATGTTGGGGATCGAGCGGAATACAATCCACAGGGCAAAACAACTGACACTGTGGCTGATCATGGTGACCGATACATTCTGTACAGAGTGCAGGATCAATCTCATAAATCAGCTCACCCATATAAATGGCTTCATTGGGACATACAGGTTCACAGACATCACAGTTAATGCATTCATCTGTAATATATAAAGACACGCTACCAACCTTGTTGATGTTTACGTTCAAAGGCCTCAACCACAACGGCAGGCACAAATTTGGTCACATCACCTTTTAAGCGAGCAATTTCTCTTACCAAAGTCGATGAGATAAATGAATATTGCTCAGAGGGAGTTAAAAATACCGATTCGAAATGTGGATCAAGCTGACGGTTCATATTCGCCAGTTGAAATTCATATTCAAAATCTGAGATTGCTCTTAAACCACGGAGTACGGCTGTTGCCTGTTGTTCACGAAAAAAATTGACCAGCAAGCCATCAAAACCCACAAACTCAACATTGTTCAAATGACTGAGTGATGCTTTTGCCAACTCAACACGCTCTTCTAAACTAAACACTGGATTTTTATGATGACCAATCGCAATTGCAACCACAACTTCATCAAACATTTTTGATGCTCTTGCAACCAAATCAACATGTCCATTGGTTATTGGATCGAAAGTCCCCGGATAAATCACACGTGTTTTAGACATGCGGTGTACTCTAGTTAATGAGATAAGGAGCGTATTTTAACAAATGTTGGCTCTAAACGCGAAATTCCTAAACATTGGAAAAAGGTTGCGTTTTACGGCACAATAGAGCTAATTGTGGAAGTTTAAATTATGGCGCAAGCAACAGTTGTAAAAAAACATAATGGTGGCACGATTGCTCAAAATAAAAGAGCGCGCCACGATTACTTTATCGAAGAAAAATTTGAAGCAGGCATGTCCCTACAAGGTTGGGAAGTAAAGTCTTTACGTGCTGGACGTATGAGCTTGACTGAAAGTTATGTCATTTTTAAAAATGGTGAAGCTTTTTTATTGGGCTCACAAATTCAGCCCTTATTGTCTGCTTCAACGCATGTGGTTCCAGAAGCAACGCGTACGCGTAAATTGCTGCTCTCTCGTCGTGAGTTGGAAAAGCTTATGGGTGCAGTGAACCAAAAAGGTTATTCATGTGTACCGTTGGCATGTTATTGGAAAGGCCATTTGGTCAAACTCGAAATTGCCTTAGTGAAAGGTAAGCAATTACATGACAAACGCGCGACTGAAAAAGACCGTGACTGGCAACGTGATAAATCGCGGATGCTGCATAAATAATAAAGAACCTCCAATTGGAGGTTTTTTATTGCAGATCGATTAAACAGCCACGTGTTTTAATTGTAATTCAGCCAAATATTTCCCAAACTTGCGCGCAGTTTCCAGATCCCCTTCAGGTGGAGTGACTTCTACGCTAGCATTATCCGACTGGGTCATGAGACCTAAAAAGCTCGACATACGGTTAATATCTGAAGGACTTCTTCCTGTTGGCATAAACGGTAAGCCTGCCCACAACATGCCATGTTGCATCGCAAATAAATTAATTTGCTGCAGCACCGCCAACTTATCGCCACTAAGGCCACCACCATTAGTAAAACCCGCTGCCAATTTACCCTGCCAAGTACGCGCCAACCAACGTTTAGAAGAATCCTCCATAAACTGCTTCAGCGCAGAGGTCAGACTTCCCATATAAGTCGGACAGCCCATTACAATGACGTCAGCCTGATCGAGTAAATCCCATTGTGGCGCAGCCACCGAAAGTAGATGCACTTCTGCACCCGCCTGCTCTGCCCCCTGAGCAATGTATTGCGCAACTTTGGCGGTATGCCCATAAGGGCTATGATAAACCACACAAACTTTAACTTGGGAAGGAACTTGCTCTATTACAGACATGGAAAATTTAAAAACCAAGGAATTAGATCAAGTTTAACATTTTTAAATGCTGCAAGGCGAATCAAGCGTGTAAAGCCTGCAATTTATTGCATAAACACCAAGCTTGCCATTCGTCCCGTTTTCGCATCACGGCGATAAGAGAAATAGTCTTGGGACTGCTGAAAGGAGCATTGATCTCCGCCCAAAACAGTCTCGATGCCTAAGCGATTGAGAATAAAGCGAGCAATCGCATATAAGTCAGCATGGTATTTCCCTTCAACTTCGCCAGCAATAAATGCAGAAGCTAATTCAGGATATTTGTCACAGAAAGCGGCTTTGACTTCAGCCCCCACCTCAAAACAAGGCTGGCTGATCGCTGCGCCCAACCATGCCCAACTCGGCTGAGACTGCATTTCAGCGACGGTATTTTCGACAATGCCGTTGGCCAAGCCACGCCAACCGGCATGTAGGTTGGCAACTTCTGTACCTTCGGTATTGCCCAACACCACAGGCAAACAATCAGCCGTCATCATCATTAAGGCATGGCCTGCTTTTTGGGTGACCAGACCATCACCCTCAAGAGCAACAAATGGAATTTGTTCATTCACGGTATGGCAAATGGTGCTATGTGTTTGCGTCATCCATGTAATTTTATCTACACCAAATGCAGATAACTGATTCAGTAATATCATGCGATGCTGTTGAACACGTTGTGCCTCATCATTGACATGCAAAGCCAAATTAAATCCTGATAAATTTTGATTCGATGTTGCAATAGTTTGAGGATGTTCAATCCGCGTTTGAGCCACATAGACCCCTTTCGGCAGACCTTGTACAAATTCCATAAATATCTCCTGAGCTATATTTTTTTACCGTCAACCTCTCCTAAAAGGACAGGGAATTTAAAGCACTGTAAGACATTGAATTGAAAAGCCTCTCTCCTTTAAGGAGAGAGGCTTAGCGGGAGGTAGAGCTTTACTTAATACGCTTCATTTTCACTGCGCAACACTTCAAGCAACTGAGTAAAATCCTCTGGCCAAGGGGCTTCAAACATCATTTCTTCACCTGTACGAGGATGAACCAGTCCCAACTTTGCGGCATGCAGTGCCTGACGTTTAAAGTTACGTAACATATCCGTCAATTTTTCTGAAGCACCTGCGGGGAAACGTACACGATTGACATACACCGGATCGCCCACTAAACCATGACCAAGATAGCTAAAATGCACGCGGATCTGATGAGTACGACCAGTTTCAAGCTGCGCCTGAACACGAGTAAAATCTCGAAAGCGTTCTTTCACGTTGTAATGTGTTACCGCATCACGACCACCTGGTAAAATCGCCATTTTGATACGATCCACAGGGTGGCGTTTAATCGGTTCATCAATGGTCCCACCTGCAATGATGTTGCCATAAGCAATCAAGTCATAAACACGGTAAACTGTTTTTTTAGCCAATTGCTTGCTGAGCGAAAATTGCGCTTCTAAATTTTTCGCAACCACCAATAAGCCACTGGTATCCTTATCAATACGATGCACCAATCCTGCACGAGAAAGCTCGGCAAGTTTCGGGGCGTGATAAAGCAAGGCATTGACTAAGGTTCCGGTTGGGTTACCTGCGCCTGGATGAACCACCATGCCGACTTCTTTATTGATGACAATAATATCGTCATCTTCATAAACAATATTTAAGGGAATATTTTCAGGTTGACTTGAGGTTTGTGCTTCGAGTTCTACTTCAAGTGTAAGTAACTCATTGCCTTCACAGCGGTACTTTGGCTTAACAATGTTACCATTTACCAACAGATGACCATCTTTCATCCATTGCTTGAGTTTTTCACGAGAAAACTCGCTCCAAACCATTGCGGCAACCTGATCAATACGTTGACCTAAATAGTTTTCATCAAGTTGAATTTGCAACGATAAACGTGTTGCAGTTGAGTCGGAATTATGATTATCTGCATCGACAGAATCTTCGAGTAAGAAATCTGTTTCAGAGAAGTTTGAATTGGAAGATTGTGCTGAAGTCATTTGATGATCGGTACAAAAATGGTTTAATAGCACCATTGTAGCTCATTGCCCAGAATAACAGAGGAGTTTTTATGTCGCTACCACGTTATAAAATTACGGTGCTTGCACTATCTTTAGGTGTAGCGTCTGCATTTGTGGGCTGTAGCAGCAATCCAAGCAAGAAAGAAGTGGTCGATAAAGGACCACAATCGAGTGAACAAGTTTATTTTGAAAAAGCGATCAAATCACTTGAACGCAACCAATATACGGATGCCGTCAAGTCACTCGAAGCTTTAGACACCTATTATCCAACGGGGCAATATACGCAACAGGCTCAACTTGAGCTGCTTTATGCGAAATTTAAACAAAAAGATTATGAAGGTACGATTGCACTTGCAGATCGTTTCATTCGCTTAAATCCACAACATCCAAATGTTGATTATGCCTACTATGTTCGTGGGGTAGCCAACATGGAAATGAACTACGACAGTTTGATTCGTTATACCTCTTTACAGCAATCACACCGTGATGTGAGTTATGTCAAACTGGCTTATCAAAACTTTGTCGAGTTAATCCGTCGTTTCCCAAGTAGCCAGTATTCTGTGGATGCTGCACAACGTATGAAATTTATCGGTCAAGAATTGGCTGAAAGCGAAATGAATGCTGCACGTTTCAATATTGAACGTAAAGCATGGCTGGCTGCGGCTGAACGTGCACAATGGGTGATTGAACACTATCCACAGACTCCGCAAACACCAGAAGCCTTAGCCACTTTGGCGTATAGCTATCAAAAGTTGGGCGATCAAGCGACCTCTCAACAATATATTGATATCTTAAAACTCAACTATCCAAACCTAGTCAAATCAAATGGTGAAGTGAATTTACGTGCTGCACGTAAAGAAGGCAGTTGGGTCAACCGCGCAACACTCGGTTTGCTGGGACGTGAATCAAAAACTGTACAAGTCAAAGACGAAGCGAATAGCGATACTGAACAACGTAGCTTAACCAATCGCCTCAGCTTTGGTTTGTTCGATAAACCAGAAACAGAACAAGCGGCTCCAGCACCTACTGCTGCCCCAGAAGCACCAGCGGCAACAGAGAATAAACCCAGCTGGAAAAACCGTTTAAGCTTTGGTCTATTCGATAAGCCAGAAGCAAACAATTCATCTGAGGATGATGCTGCAAACTAATTTGCAATCATCTGATACATCAAACAGGCAAGTCTTCCTTGCCTGTTTTTTATTTTATGCAACAATGATTCCTGACATTTTTGCAAAGCAACAATGTTCTACTCCCCGTCTTAAATGGTTAAATACACATGGCAATTCCACAACATACGATTGATCAAATTTTAGATCGAACCGACATTGTCGATTTGATTGGTCAGCGTGTGAAGTTAAAAAAGACGGGACGTACTTATTCGGGCTGCTGTCCTTTTCATCAGGAAAAATCTCCCTCTTTTCATGTTTATCGTGATAAACAGTACTTTCACTGCTTCGGCTGTCAGGCCAATGGCAATGCCATTCGCTTCTTGATGGATATTGATGGTCGTAATTTTGTCGATGTGATGAAAGAACTGTCGAATAAGACAGGTATTGAGTTACCCAAAGATAATCAAGATAATAAAAAACTCTCTTATAAACGCAGTCCCCAACAAATTGCGGCACCGCAACCAACGGTTGCAGCTGTCGCCGAAAATGCTGCGCCAGCACCTGTGACTGAGGAATTTATCGATGGGCATTTTGTCGATATGGATCGTTATATGGATGATCCTTTTGCCCAATTTGATCCTTCATTCAATATTATCGATGAACAGGTCCAGGAAGGAAATCTCTACGACCTGTTGGAAAATGTCGCTCAGTTCTATGAACGCCAATTGCCCAATAGCCAAAAGGCACAAAACTATTTTAAACAACGTGGTTTATCTGCACAAACCATTCAATTTTGGCGTTTGGGTTATGCGCCTGAAGACTGGCAACATTTAGAAAAAACCTTTCCGCAAGATATTGAAGGTTTAAAGCAACTTGGCTTAATTCGTTCCAGTGACAGTGGGCGAGATTTCGATTTATTGCGTGAGCGTGTCATCTTCCCGATTCGCGATCACAAAGGCCGTGTGGTAGGTTTTGGTGGTCGTGCCTTAAATGATGAAATTAAGCCGAAATATATCAACTCGCCTGATTCTGAAGTATTCCATAAGAACCAGCTGCTTTATGGCCTATACGAAGGCCGCAAACTTAAAGCCAATGACTGGTTGATGGTCGAAGGTTATATGGACGTGATTGCGTTACAGCAATATGGGATTAATGGTGCTGTGGCAACCTTAGGAACCGCCAGTAATGCCGATCATTTAACCACCCTGTTTAAACAAAATTCTCGAATTACCATTGCCTTTGATGGGGATGCTGCTGGACAGAAAGCAGCACGACGCACCTTGGAAATTGCGCTGCCCTTACTCAATGATGGTCGTGAATTAAAATTCTTTGTGCTTCCGAATGAACATGATCCTGATTCCTTAATTCGTCGTGAAGGCTTAGAAAACTTTCAAAAACTCTTACATCAAGCGCCGCTTTTATCTGACTTTGTGTTTGCCCATTTAACAGGACAACATGATGTCAGTACGCCAGAAGGTAAAAGTCTGGTCATGGGTGAACTGCGTGAATTAACGGAATTGTTACCTAAACATGGCTCATTTCGTTATCTACTGAGTCAGTCTTTCCGAGAGAAGCTCGGTCTGGGCAAACGCTTTACCCCGCAAATCAGTCATGATGCATCTTTATCTTTTAATATTCAGACCAAAGATGAAGACTTTGCAGTGGCGATTTTGATGCATCACCCATTCCTGTATATTCATTTTGAAGAGCTGCGTGCGGTGATTGATCAGAATGAACTGTTGGCCAAGATTCTGGCAGCCTTGAATATTGTGTTTGATGACTTGCCGGATGATCAGGAATTGGCAACCTATTATGTACTGGGTGCATGTAGCAGTTATAGTCATGAACTGGCGGATATCATGCAACGAACCAATATCCAGTCGCTAACCCAAGCACCTGAAATTGCAGATAAACTTGCGAAAGAATATGCGCTGGGGTTACAAGAGAAATATTTGCGCTTAAAACTAAAATCGCCAATTTCTTTAATTGAATCGCGTAATTTGCGCCAACAACTGAATGAATTGACCAAACAGATTAGCTTGCGTTTATTGTCTTAACAATGATTACTGGCGTGGCTTACGCTCGTGTTCAAACACATCTTGCAAGTGCTGCTGTAGCCATTCGAAATAATCTGGATTTTCAGCTTTCGCCGCTTCTCTGAGTAGAATTGAAGTGGGATGCATCAACTTTTGCGTCAGGCGATGTGCAAACTCTTGCATCACCTGTTCTGCTGCATGACCATGTTGCAGTGATTCTAAAGCATGCGCCAACTCTTTTTGACTGACTTCTTCACTATGTTGACGATAAGCTTGAATGGTACCACTGGCTTCTTTGACCTTTTGTTGGGTCATTAATTGGGTCGCCAATTGATTGACCATGATTTCAGCTTCAACTGCGGCCTGACGACGTTGCGCCAAGTTCTCATCAATCACGCTTTGTAAATCATCAACACCATACAAATACACGTTATCCAATGATTCAACTTTAGGATCAATATCACGTGGAACGGCTAAATCGACCATCAACATCTGTTGATAGCGACGCTTTTTCAATGCAGCTTTAACGTCTGAATATTCAATCACTTGATGCAAACTACCTGTACAACTAGAGACCACATCCGCTCTATGCAAGTTTTGTGCAAGCTCAGCAAAGGGAATAATTTCCACATCAACTTGATGGGCAATTTCTTGTGCCAAAAGATCTGCTCGCTCTCGACTACGGTTACAAATCAAGATTTTAGCCACGCCCATTTCGGCCAAATGTTTGGCAACCAAGGTATTCATCTCGCCTGCCGCGACCACCATTACCGTGAGTTTTTCAGTGTGACTAAATACTTGTGAGGCAAGCTGAGCAACAGCATAACCCATTGAAACCGCATGACTTCCTACTGAAGTTTCAGAACGGACACGCTTGGCTGCATAAAAGGCATATTCAAAGACGCTATTTAATTCAGGCGAAACGGTTTCTGCATCTTTGGACAGGGCCAATGCACTTTTCACTTGCCCCAAAATTTGTGGCTCACCCAACATCAGCGAGTCTAAACCACTGGCAACACGCATCAAATGTGTAACTGCTTGGGCATTCTCGTAACGATAAACATGATGAATTAACTGTTTTACATCAATATTATTCACTTGGGCCAGCCAAGTCAGAACGCTATCCGCATCTTCTGTCATGGCATAGACTTCGGTGCGGTTGCAGGTTGACACCACCACCAAATCATTCAGCGATGAATGTTGGTTTTGTTCAAGCAATAGCGCAGCTAATCGCTCCGCATTGAAAGCAATTTGTTCACGAAGTTCAACAGAAGCTGTTTGATGGTTGACGCCCAATGCAAAGAAAGACATATCAGATCATCATTTCGCTAAATTTATGTTATTGTGCAACATCGGTGTCATAAAAAGCATTACTTTGGATCAATAAAAATTGCGTCAGCTATATCGCCGTACCCTTTTTAGCGGCAAGACGATTAGACGGTATTCTACCACAATCTTGTTGTTAGGTAGCATGAGCTCCTATGTCTCTGCACAAGCAATACACGACATGTATGCGGACAAGAGCTTTGAGCATGCCCTGCAACAGAGTATGGTGGCTGAATTTTCCCTTGCTTATGACGATATTGCAACCGCATTACACAATTATACGGTACTTGCGATTCGCAGTAATTCAACCACAATTAAACAGCGCGCCTTAGACATTGCTTTAGAATATAATGACTTACAGGCAGCTTTAAACATTGCCACGCATTGGGTTGAACAAGAACCGAAAGATGTTCCTGCACTATTTTATTTGTCTCATATTGCCCTCAAGACCCATGAATACGAGTTGGCAGCAAAAACACTAGATAAGATTCTTAATATTGACCCCACCGCCGATCTGGAAGAAATTTTAGCGGGGATTGCTCCTGAACAAGCCCAAGATCGCGAGATTTTACTGAATGCACTCCGTGCCAGTGAGGAGCGTAATAACCCTTCTATTCTGGCCTTGATTGCAGGCTTGGAAGCACAAGATGGATTGTATGAACAAGCACTGAATAATATCAATCGGGCATTGCGCAAACGCTCAAAATCGACCAGTTTTATTCTGATGAAAGCCAACCTGTTAATGGCTTTACAAAATGATGAAGAAACCAAAGAATGGTTTAAAAAAGCCAGTCGCAAAAACAAGAACAATGTTGATGTGCGGATGGCAGAAGCACGTTATTACATTCAAATCAATCAGCAGCAAGAAGCCTTGGATAAACTTGAAGATATTATCAAGGATAATCCCAAGGCAGAAGAAGCTTTGTTTATTGCAGGCCTAACCAGTATTGACTTAAAACAATACGAAAAAGCCGAACAATATCTGGTTGAATTACGCTCATCAGCAAAATATCAGAATGAAGCGTATTACTACCTTGCGATCAATGCGCAACGTAAACAGCATTATGAAACTGCAAAAGCCTATTATCGTCTGGTGGATGGTAGTTTATATATCGTTTCGCGACGCAATATGATTTCGATTTTTGAGAAACAAGGGCAACTGAATGATGCCTTACGCTTCTTAACCCAGGAACGAGTGAATTATCCACAACATGCCAGTTTTTTGTATCAGGCACAGGCCGATATTTTAAAGAAGATGGATAATAAAAAGGCGGCTTTGGCCTTGCTGGATGAAGCAATTAAAAGCCTGCCCGACGATCCAGAGTTGATTTATGCTGAAGTGTTATTGCTTGATCCTTATACTGATCGCGATAAATTAGACAAAACACTCAAGCAACTTTTGGCGCTTGAGCCAAATAGCCCTACCTATCTGAATGCCTATGCCTATACATTAGCACTGCAAAACCGTCGTCTCAAAGAGGCACGCAAATATGCAGAGTTGGCACTGGATTTCGCCCCTGAACAGGCCTCAATTCTCGATACTTTAGGCTATATTGCCTTTCTGCAAAATGATTTTGATACAGCGGCCAAAGTTTTAGGCCAAGCCTATTCATTGAGTGAAAATGTCAATATCGGCATTCGTTATGCCAAAGCCTTGTATATGCAAGGAGCACTCACGCAATTTAGCGAGGTGTTACAGCAATTGAAACAAAAACATGCCAATGCCCCACAATTACAACAACTTGATAGCTTAATCTTACCCATCACCGTAAAAAAGAGTTAAACCCATGCGCTTGTTTTCAAAATTATGCGTCGCGGTATGTAGCAGTAGCGTTTTATTATTAACGGGCTGCCAACATTTAAGCCAGCCGAATAAAGTCATTGCCTCGCCTCAAGTGCAAGATGAAAATAACTTTAGCTTACAAGGTAAAATTGGTGTGCGTACCCCACAACAATCTGGCAGTGCTTTTTTTACATGGGTACAGCAACAAGATCAATTTGATATTGAGCTCACCGGAATTTTAGGGGTTGGTAAAACCCAAATCGAAGGTAAACCAGGGCAAGTTACCTTAAATAGCGCTAAAACAGGCCTCATTACAGCAGAAACACCAGAAGAATTACTTGAGAAAGCGACTGGTTGGCAAGCTCCGATTATGCATCTTGCATATTGGGTACAAGCGAAGCCGGCAACTCAAAATGCCCAAACCAGCAAAGATGAAAGTAATCGTCTGAAGCAATTGGTTGAAGATGGTTGGACGGTTGATTTTAGCTATAACGATGCACAACCTCTTCCCAATAAACTTTTGTTGAAGCAAGCGCTTGCCGATGACAAAGAAAACCGTATTACAATGGTTATTCAAAACCGATAATTTAGATTGTGTATATGATTAGAGTGCCTTCTCCTGCCAAATTGAATTTATTTCTGCATATCACGGGTCGTCGTGACAATGGTTATCATGAACTACAGACCATTTTCCAACTCATTGATTTATATGATTGGATGACGTTTGAGCCACTTGCAGAAACAACCATTCACATTGAAGGTCTAAGCGAAGTCGCTCTTGAACAAAATCTGATCTATCGCGCAGCACAATTGCTCAAGCCGCATGCAAAAAAAATTTGCGGCTTAAACATTACTATTGAGAAAAATATTCCAATGGGTGCGGGTCTCGGTGGCGGGTCATCTAATGCCGCCACCACCCTGATTGTGCTCAATCAACTCTGGCACTGTGATTTAAATGAACAACAATTGGCCGAGTATGCGGTAGAGCTAGGTGCGGATGTTCCAATCTTCGTTTTAGGGCGAAATGCATGGGCTGAAGGCATCGGTGAACATTTATCATTCATAGACTTAGCTCAAAAAAAATTCATAATCTTAAAACCTGACTGTTTTATCAGCACTCAACAGCTTTTTTCGCAAAAAACATTGACAAGAGATTCTAAGATCACTACATTTTGCGCCTATCAGTTACAACCTTCTAATTTTGGAAATAACTTTGAACCTCTGGCTCGACAGTTATATCCTGAAGTAGATGAAGCAATGCAATATTTAGATCAATTTGGTCTAGCAAAGCTTACAGGTACAGGTGCTTGTGTTTTTACTGAAGTAACCGATGAAATGGATATAGAGCAAATTTTGCAAAACGCGCCTTGTAAAGCTTACTTGGTTAACAGTTTAGCAGAATCACCTCTAAGACATTTTGAAGTTACCTGATAGGGGCGTCGCCAAGTGGTAAGGCACCGGGTTTTGATCTCGGCATCCGTTGGTTCGAATCCAGCCGCCCCTGCCAATTTTCACCTGTAGATGTATGTAATATTAGGGGCGTCGCCAAGTGGTAAGGCA
>Ga0209958_1001210_pt1 | contig 22494 bp, 14 predicted proteins | sample ThiBio_inoc_plan_FD_183942 | JGI IMG/M metagenome (GOLD analysis project Ga0209958, IMG submission 183942) | Wastewater bioreactor microbial communities from Cape Town, South Africa - Thiocy_inoc_plan (SPAdes) | ecosystem: Engineered > Bioremediation > Thiocyanate > Unclassified | place: South... | reverse complement strand
GCGCTTCGGCCACCGCCGACCCCAGGCGCCCAAGCTGCCCGAGGCCGCCTGGATCAACCAGCCCTCACAGGAGGCCCTCATACAGACCGCCTGACGGAATCTGTCTCACCCGCCTTGACACTTTCCGGTGGGGTGACCGAGGAGATCCTTCCCTCCTTCCCGAACTGATAGACCGTGCCACCCTCGTCGGTGAACACCACCCACCCGTTGGTATCCAACGACACCGTCCCATACTCATCCGCCGGGGGCGTGTACCCTCCCGTCGAAGTGCGAGTGTAGGTGTGGGCCTTACCGGTCGCGTCCGTCAGCACAACAGCAGAGGTGGACTGCTGCGCGGACACCCACGCGGTCGCATCCCCCGCGATCGGCGTCGACGCGGACCACCCCGCGGGCATCGTCTGCACCCGTTTCGTGAACCAGTCCGGCGGAACCACGAACTCCTGGCCGCCGACCCGTACAAGCAGTTCCGCGCCTGCTGAACCCGCGTGTTCGTAGTACTCATACTTCACGCTCATCGCCGACCCACCGTAGGTACGAGACGGACCCCAGAACGCGATCCCTGACGTGTGGGACCACTCGTTGAGAACCTGCTCCCCAGCGATCCACAGCCGAGCGGCGTCATCTTTTCGCACCCCGAACTGCACGGGCTGACCGACGTACTGGGGAGGGAGGGTCACGAAACCGGTCCAGCGGGCCATGAAGAAATCAGCGGGCACCGCATCCGCAGGCGACCCCTCGCCCCAGTCGAAAGACACCGCGGGATCGGTACGGACAAGCAGCGGGACCTTCCCGTCGAACGTCGCATCCGCAGGCACCGCTCCGTTGACCCGGGCGTCGAAGTACTCGCCGACCAGGCCGCGGTTGGCGTCCTTGACTTCCTGCGAGTTGTAGGTGAACGACATCCCCATCGGTCCGCCGAGGGTCTGAACCGTCGGTGAGGCGAACGAGAGGTTCGCGTTCCCGTTGGCAAGATTCACCGTCACCGGCCCCGCGGTATCAAACGGTGACGGGCCCGAAGCGCCCAGACGTAGGTCGACCTTGAAGCGTTTGACCCAGTCATTGAACGTGTTCGTGTCAGACCCGTCCCTCGACGCCACCCGCCAGGTGTACACGCCACCGTCTTGCACAGTACCCGGTGGGACCTGCCACGACACGTTCCCTCCCGCATCCGGACTCAACCACCCCGAGGTGACAACCGCCCCCGAAGCTGCGTCAGAACCCGTAGCGAGCTGGAACCGGTACTGCATGCCCGCGTTCGAATCCGAATCCGTCGTCGGAGCACCCGCCAACGCAAGGCTCGGCGTGAGCGTCGTCAGCGTCTGCGGCGCCTCCGTGACAGGGTTCCCCGGCGACCCGGTCCACGCGGCGGGCAGGGGCACCTGATTGGTGGTGAACGCGTAGGTAGGGGTGACGCGGTAGGTGGACTGCCCGAGATGCCCGTGGACATCGTCGATAAGGTGCGCCCGCCAGTAGTACTGAGCGCCCGGTCGGAGAATTCCCTCCGGGACAGACCACGTCATCGACCCGAGCCATCCGGATGCCGCGACAACATTGGCCATCCCCGGGTCGGTCGCCACCTCAAACGCGTACTGCTGTGCACGGCCGCCCGGGTTGGTGGCACCCACCGCGAGCGTCGGGGTCAAACCCACCCCCTGGTAGGGGTACAGGTGTCCCCAAACGCTCGGGAAATCCCAATACTCAACGAAGAGATTCGAGACGATCCGTTTGTGGCTGTAGACACTGTTCTCGTTACCCTGCACGATGAAGGTGGGTGTCATGTCCCCAGCGCCCATCCAGTTCACCAGACGCTGCGCAACTGACCACCCGTCCGTCCAGGTCGCGCCCGACCCGAGGCTAAAGCCTGTCACCCACTCGCCCAAACAGTTGTAGCCAAGGCATGACGCTCGACTGATCGCACCGCCATGGGATGCAGCAGAACCCACCCCGTCGTAGGCGAGTCCGATCTGCGCGTTGGCGATGAACTTCCCCGGAACATCCCCGTACGGATACGACACCACCGAACGCCAGAAAACGTTCGCATTCGATTGACGGGTGTTACCGATGTGCAGCTGACCCCAGTAGACAGCACCGTCGCTCTTGAACGAGTTGTTGTACGAGGTTGGGACCTGGATCGTCGGATCCACATGGACAGGAAACACCCGATCCGCCGAGGTGAGCCAGGAACGCGACAATGCAAGCGCATACGACCACTCAGAGCCCTGCACGTGGCGCAGCGTAAGCCGAGGGTTCGTCACGGCATCCGATGACTTACCCGGCTCTCCCGACGAATCCCACGCCACAGGCGACGGGATCACCGCAACAACCTGGCCTGCACTATCCACGAGCTCAACAGAAGCTTCCGCCGCTAGCCGAGGTGTCAACTCGCCCACGTCGATTCGCCACTCCCACCGCGCGACGCCATCCGGCATCTCGTGGAGAACAACAATCTCCTTCACAGCATCCGCGTGAACCTCATACTTGAGATCCACCCCCGGCTGGACATCGCGATACGTCAGGCCGCGCGGCGCTGAGGACCGCGGGAGCCGGGGTGCAAGTGTCCCCGGCATCGCACCGACAAGCCCGAAAGAAACCTCATGACCGTTCCGAGTGACCGACACGGCCTCATCGGCATCCGCTGTGTCAGCAAACTCCGGAGACAACGGATGAGGACCGCTCTCCCACCCACCGGGAGTCTTGACAAGCCCGGTCGAAACCTCCCTCCACACCCCCGAACCGTCACGGGCATTCAGGGCGACGGCCCCCATCTCTCGGATCATCGACCCATCATCACGCTCGTACGTCGTGGAAAACTCGTCCCGCAACACCACATCGAGGTTCTCAACCTCCTCAGCCAACGAAGCCTGAGACGACCCCAACTCGCCACCACCCGGCACGTCTAAAGGCGGCAAATCCAGCGACACCGAACCAGAACCTCCAGACACCGTGTCCTCAGGCACGTCAAGATCACCCGCCGGAACCTGAGGCTGATACTCCGGAACAGGAGAAGACGGCAACGCGGGCGACGGTGTCGACGGCACCTCTTCCAGACCGGGCTCCTGCGCGAACACCGGACCGACAAGCCCGAACACCATCGCGCATACGGTCACAAAAGCGAGAAAAGCCCAACGACCGACAGTGATCACCGCTACCGCCATAGCCCCCGGCGCGGGTCTCCCACCACCCCCGGGAAAGACCTCACGCACGCCGGAGATCAGACCCGGCGTGCTCACAACCTACACATACGCCCCATACAGGACAAACTCAGCTCGCGGCAGCGGCGCGCTCCCCCTGCGTGGCTCCGATCGACCCATCCCAAAGGACGAGCAACGAAAACCAGCACACCGGACACGGCAACAGCGCCCATACGGTCCCAGTCCTCGGCGATTATTCGAGTAAGACCAGAGTCCTCTCCCCCGAAGTAGCAGGAGCGGGGCTTGAACCCGCGACCTCACGATTATGAGTCGTGCGCTCTCACCAACTGAGCTACCCTGCCGCACGGCATCCGTCGGTCACGAGATGGATGCTGCGAGCCCCGAGTCAGGATTGAACTGACGACCCCTTCCTTACCATGGAAGTGCTCTGCCACTGAGCTATCGGGGCGAAGCCCGACGCGCGGGCAACTAGAAGAGAATATCAGAGCGCTGTGATCCGCAGGAATCGACAGCCGGAGTCACTACTGGTCGACGGTTGCGGGAGCGTCGGGCACGGTCACCACTGTCGATGCCACGTTGTGCGCCGCAAGCCACGCCATCGGCTCGGTGGGGGTCTTGCCGTTCAGCAGCACTTCGAAGTGCAGGTGCGGACCCGTCGAGCGGCCCGTCGTGCCCACGGTTCCGACCACGTCACCGAGCTTGATGACCTGCCCGGCCTGGACGCGAAGCGAGCCGTACTGCATGTGCGCATAGTTCGTCGAAACGAGCTCGCCATCCACGATGCTGTCGATCACGACGTGGACGCCGTAAGCGCCACCGGCCTCGGTAGCGATGCGGACGATACCATCAGCGACAGCGTGGATCTCAGCCCCCTGCCCGCCGGGCGCGAAGTCGACGCCCTCGTGCATCCGGCCCCACCGCATGCCATACGGAGAGCTGATCGGAACGCCGACCGTGAAGGGGTACTGCACGGCAGCCGCGGCGTTGTTGACGTACGTCGAAGCAACCTCACGCACGCCGGCTTCGACGGCGAGCTCGGCCATCGACACTGCCGAATAGCCCTCCTGCCGACTGAGCGCAGCCGTGGATGCCTCCGCCGGCGCGACATACGCCTGAATGTCCTCTTTGGGCGCCGCTGTCGACTCAACATCGCTGAGAGCGACGATGGAAGCGGTGGGGCCTTGGCCGCCGCTGGCAGCTGCAACTGCTTCGACAGGGGTCGTCATGCCGACGGCGAGCAGGCCGACGATGCCCATGACGCCGACCGAGAACGATGTGGTTGCAAGCTTGCGCACGGATCCGACGCGGAGACGGCGGTGCGCAACGTGCGCGGGTTCGGGCGACTCTTCATCCGCAGCCGAAGACTCCGTCGTCGTCGAGGCACGCGGCGTGAGCGTGGGGTTCTCTCCCGTGGCACCGAACGTGCGCACGACTTCTTCGAAGAGGTCACCGGTGCCGTCGCTTGCCGGTGTGCGGGATTCATCGGCAACCGAAGCGTGCCCCACCGCTGGCTGGTCGGGCGCAGCCGCAGCCGGCTCGTCTTCCGCAGCGGGCGAAGCGGCGTCGGTGTCGGTGTCGGCAAGCGCGGGCGCAGCGTCTTCGGGGTCGTCGCCAACCGAAACGACCTCGATCACCTGGTCGGACACGACCGTCTCAGAGACCGAAGAGCTGGCAGCGACACCGGCACGGCGGGCGCGCCGAGACAGCGGCGCGGTCGGGGCAGCGACCTCTTCGGCAGCCGCCTGCTCAGCCGGGCGGGGAGAATCGAGTCCGGCACCCGAGAGGGCGCCTGCTTCGGCATCTGTCAGCGGAACGTTGTGCAGCCGTGACCGCAGGCCTGCCGGCCTCGGGGCGAGCTCGTCAGCGCTCGAGTACCCAGCCTCACTTGCGGGCACGTCGACGCGGCGTCCTCGGCGCAGATCCGCGCGAGAAGAGCCCGATATCTCCGGCGCCGACGAGGGCGCGGCAGATGTGCGACTGGAGCGGCGCGTTGGCGCTGCGTCAGGCGCAGGAGTATCGGGGGTCACGGTCTCGCTCTCGGTCGTTCGGGTACGACACGGGTGTTTCGGATGGTACTCACCATGCTCCGCGCGGGTTTCCCGGATGCGCAGGGAAGGTAACGATACGGTAAACGCTACCTGCTCCCACCTGAGAAAGCCATGGGCGGTGCCCCCTTCTGCGGATTCCACAGTGGTATCCGCAGATCCGTTGTCAGGGTTGCGCGAGCGTGGCCAGTCGATCGAAGACCCCGGGGATCGCGGCGACCACGAGCACGCGGCCGGTCTCATCAGCCGGGAAGAGCTCGAAGCGTCCCCCCGCCTCGGTCACGATGAGGCCCGCGGCGGCGTGGTCCCAGGGCTTCAGCCCTCGCTCGAAGTACCCATCGACCCGGCCTGCCGCTACCGAACACAGATCGATGGATGCCGCGCCCATTCGGCGGATGTCTCGAGCGATCGGCATCACCCGGGAGACACGGCCCAGATCACCCGCGTGGGTCGCGGGGTCGTACCCGAAGCCGGTCGCCAGCAAAGCGCCGGCAGCCGAAGCGTCAGCCTCCACATGCAGCGGCCGCGCGTCCAGCCACGCGCCCGCACCCCGCGCCGCATGGAACATCTCATCCAGGGATGGCACATAGACGGCGGCAGCGAGTGCCGTCCAGGTCTCCGGGTCGGCGCTCCCGTGCACCGCCGCGATGCTCACGGCGTAAAACGGGATGCCGTACGCATAGTTGACGGTGCCATCGATCGGGTCGACGACCCACGTGATGCCGCTGGTGCCAGGGTCGGCATCCGACTCTTCGCCGAGAAAGCCATCGGCCGGCCGGGTTTCTCGCAGCCTCGAGCGAATGAGCGTCTCGACCTCGCGATCGGCTTCGGTGACGATGTCCGCCAGGGCTGACTTGGTCGCGGCGATCGAGACACCCTCGCTCCGTCGCTGTCGCGCCAGAGCGCCAGCCTCGCGGGCGAGGTTTACAGCGATGCTCTCGAGTTCACGCGGATCGGTGTCGGTCACCCTTTCACGCTAGCGCGCGATCAGGGCTGCCGCGGCGGCTCCGTGGGCTCGGCGGGAGCCTCCGGTGCCGACTCCGCGACAGCGCCGGCACTCGCGTCCGAATCGACGGGCACTGAAGACTCGGATGCACCATCATCGGCCGTCGGCGCAGATGGTTCGGCTTCGGGAGTCGGTGCAGGAGCGCTTGGCGCGGGCGGGGCTGACACCGGAGCGAAGATCTGCGCGCCGGGCGTGGGATGCCCCGTGTAATAGGCGTTCCAGTCGGGTGAGCCGTCGGGCAACATCGGCAGCGGTGTCACACCGTCGATATACATCGGCCAAGGGAGCAACTCGCGCTCCGTCTGCGCTGCCGCGGGTGCGGGAGCGACGGGCGCGACCGAAGCAGCCCCTTCGGGCCGAGGCGCGAAAAGAAGATTGAGCAGGGGCACAAGGGCTGTTCCGACCGCGGCGAGGATCACGACCGCCACGACCACCCGCCAGTAGAACTCCGTGAAGTAGATCCAGTCACTGAAGATCAGCGGCATGAGAAGAAGCAGCGCAAGCACCGCGACCAGCCCGACCGTGACGGGAGCAAGAATGCGATTCACGGCCGTCACGTGCCGGAGGGCAGCGCGGAGAAAGAACCGGGCATGCAGGAGGGCAAGCTGCAGCACGAGCACGACGAGGAGGAAGCGGAGGAACCGTTCGGGTCCGACGAAGCCCCACCCGTAGAACGACCACGGCTCGGGCATCCAGATCAGGATGATTCCCGCGAGCAGTGCGACGACCCAGGTAGCAATGCTTGCGATGGCGAACCATGCTGGGCGGCGCGGCGCGAGTCGCGCTTCCATGATGGCGATGCCCGCGAAGCCGGCGAAGAGCAGCACGGTGAGGAACGCGCGAACGATGGAACCGGCCTGCGGACCAACCAGGACCCAGACCACGCAGATGAGTGCTGCCGCGACGAGTGCGCCGACGGCAACCCAGATCGCGGCGCGGGCGTAGGGCGACCGTGCGGCGAAGGACTGCTCGGGGGCTCCGGCCTCTGGAGGCGGCGAGGGGACATGTGGCGCTTGGGCGTCAGGCTGCGGCGTGGTCATGAATCCTCCCGAGGATCGATGTCGCTGTCATCCTCGCACGCGAACCTCAGATCGAGACCCCCGATTCGCGTCAGTTGTGGAGACCCTGACTGCCGCCGACAGTTGGCGAGGGACACGATTTCTGGGAGCCCGTCACTCGCTGTAATATTGCTAGTCGCGCCTCCGGTCGACTGTACAAGCTGGGCGGGTGCGCACTTGGCAGGTTACCCAAGCGGCCAAAGGGATCTGACTGTAAATCAGCCGGCATAGCCTTCGGGGGTTCGAATCCCTCACCTGCCACAAATTGTTCAAGGGCTCTCGCGAAGCGGGGGCCCTTGAACAATTCTGGGGACTGCGGGTTCGAACCCTCGGGTGGGCCCACGCCGCCAGAGGCTCCACGCGCTGCGCAGCAGCGTGTGGAGGGGCGGTGGGGACGAATCCCTCACCTGCCACAAATTGTTCAAGGGCTCTCGCGAAGCGGGGGCCCTTGAACAATTCTGGGGACTGCGGGTTCGAACCTTCGAGCTCAGGTGCCGATGCGGTCCATGTCGTCGCCGGCGAGCGCCGCCGGGGTGCGCAGGAGCGCGCCGGGGAAGCGGCAGGTCGCTGCGGCGATGTCCATCGCGTCCGCGAGTACGTCGGTCCACTCATCTGCGCTCGTGGGGTCTTGCTGCACGATCCCTGCGACGAGTGCTGCCAGCGAAGCATCCCCCGCGCCCATCGTGTCGACAACCGCGCCCGGAAGCAACGAGACGGGCTTACTCACTGTTGCCTCGTCGGTGACCAGGGTCGCCCCGGCGGCACCCCGAGTGGCAAGAACCGTCGGCACGCCGAGCTGACGCATCCGGGCGACCGCGGCATCCAGGTCCGTCTCGTAGAGAAGCGTCGCGTCATCATCACCGATCTTCACGACACCGGCCCCGTCGGCGAGCGCTTCGAACCCGCGACGGAACTCGTCAAGGTCCTTCATCATGCCGGTGCGAGGGTTCGGGTCAATGACGAGGCGATCGGATGCCGCGCCTACCGCATCGATGAGCGACGCCGTCGGTTCGGCGTCGTCGAACGGATAGCAGCTGACAACGACGCGATCGGCATCCGCGATAGCCGCTCGCTGGGCCTCATCGAACGTGAGATGACGGGCCTTGGCCGCATCGTTGAAGGCGTAGGTCGGTTCACCATTGACACGCACGCTCACAGCTCGCGAGCTTCCGAGCGGTGAGGGAGAGGCGAGCAGACTGACGCCGTAGTCGGTGAGATAGGCGCGGATCTTCGCACCGGCCTCGTCGTCTCCGACCATCGCGATCAGCGTGGTCGGAACACCCAGTCGCGATAGTCCCACCGCCACGTTCAGGGCTGCGCCACCGACGAACTCCTTGACGCCAGTGTCATCACGCAACTCATCGATCAGCGCGTCGCCGATCACCACGACCGAACTCATGCCGGGGCCTCTCCGTTCTCGAGCACACGCGCGACGAACGCTTCGGTGCGGCGCCGTGTGCCATCAATTTTCAGATCGACGCTACCGCGCATCTCACTGGGCGCGAGCGGTGCGGCCAGGCGCACGTTGTCGTGGCACGAGAGGTCGGTGCAGATGTAGGTGCCGACGCTGTCACCGTGAGCACCGGCATCCCCGGCGCGGCGCGCCGTGAACAGCGAGACCTGGTTGCCGGGCTGCATCGTGTGGCAGAGGTTGCACATCGCCGCGCGCGACCGTGCCGAGCTCTCGGATGCCCGAAGCACGACTCCCCGCGGCTGGCCATCAACCTCGGCAACGAGGTATCCGCGGCCCCGGAACTCGGGGTCGCGCCAGGCGAGAAAGTCGAAGTGATACCAGTCGGTCGTGCGGGCACTCAGCGGAACCTCGATCACGCGAAGCTCATCGGGTGCAGCGTTGACGAACGACGCGCGAAGTTCCTCTTCGGTCAGCGGACGCATGCCACCTCCTCCCCCGACATCCTACGAAGGGGCGTCCCCGCTGTCTCCCGGCTCCGGCACATCGACACCCGGGAGGACCCAGGCTGCGAAGGTGGCGCCTGTGGCTCGGATGCCGGCACTGCCGTCCGCTCCGGCTGCCAGCGCCGCATCACCGAAGAGTGCCTCTGCACGGTCGGCGCCGAGCAGCGCTGCTGCGGGAAGCGTGATGTCGGCATCCGTCGTGGATGCCAGCACGAGGATCGATTCCTCAGCGCTCTCGCGCACGAACACGACCGCGCTCTGGTCGACGTGCACCCAGCGCAGTCCGCCGGTCGCAAGCGCGGGGTGCTCACGCCGAAGCGCAATTAGCTGCCGGTACAGGTCGAGCCTCGCGGCAGCTGCGGGCTGTGATTCCGTTCCCCACGGCATCGGCGTGCGGCTCGCTTCACCGTCGGCGCCGACGAGACCGAACTCGTCGCCGGCGAACAGCACCGGCATCCCCGGCAGTGTCATCGACAGGCCGACAGCCAGCGGGATGACCTCCGCCGGTGCGTTGGTCGCGAAGCGGGCGGTGTCGTGGCTGTCGAGGGTCTGCATGTTGCCCAGTCGCACGCGCCACGGAATGCCCGCCGTGAACCGTGTGACCGCGCCGACGAACTGTCTCGCGTCATAGCGCGGGATGCCGCCGACCGGCTGACCGAAGAACCACGGCTCGGTACGCTCCTGCCCTTCGCCGGTCAGGTACGGCTCGCCTGTCGGTTCGCAGAGCCATGCCCACAGCGGACGCGCGAACGAGGGGTAGGTCATCGCGCCATGCCACCCGTCCCCGGTGAGATCACCCGAGGCGTCATTGGTGATCTCGGCGATGAGGATCGTGTCGGGGTTGGTTTCGATCATCGTCTGGCGGGTGAGCTGACGCACCTCGGCGTTCAGGTCGACATCTCCGAGCCGCCCCGTCATGTTGGCGACATCGATCCGCCAGCCATCGAGCGAGAACGGGGGCTTGAGCCACTGCGCGACGACCGAATCCGGCCCTTCGATGAATCGGCGACGCAGCTCCGGCGAGGCCCAGTTGAACTTCGGCAGAGTGGGGGTGCCCAGCCACGACTCGTAACGGGTGTGCGCTGCATCCGTGAAGTAGTAGAACTCGCCCTCGGGCGCTTCGGGATTCCCGAGCGCCGCCTGGAACCACTCGTGCCGGTCGCCGGAGTGGTTCGTGGTGAGGTCGCCGATGACACGGATGCCGCGCTCATGCGCCGCCTCGACGAGACGGATCAGCGCCTCATCTCCGCCGAGCAGGGGGTCGACGCTCGTGAAGCTCGACGCGTCGTAGCGGTGGTTGGAGGCTGCCGGAAAGAAGGGAGTGAGGTAGAGGAGGTTCACGCCGAGGCCGACGAGGTGGTCGAGGTGCTCACGGATGCCGTCGAGGTCGCCGCCGTAGAACTGCTGCGAGCGCCCGGGCATGACGGGGTCGACCGGCTCGTCCCATGTCGCCGGGATGGCCCAGTCGGGGGTCGGATGCCGATCCGCCGCCGCCGAGCGGGCGAACCGGTCGGGGAAGACCTGATACATGACGGCGTCGTACATCCACTCCGGCGGGGCGGGGTGGGCGATGAGGGCGAAGTCGTCGGCGTCGCGGGTCTCAAGGTCGGACAGGCCAGCCTGGTTGAGCCACTCGACGCGGCCGGATTCGTGGACGAGCAGCCAGCGGTAGCCGTGCCGACGGTTGCGGACGACGATCGGGGCCTCCCACCAGGTCCACCCGTCGGCGGTGCCGAGTTCGGTCGCCTCGGTCCACGCAGGCTCGTGGTCGGGATTGGAGAGCGTACGGACCGCCCGCAGCGCGGGATAGTCGACGGGAACTCGCAGGCGAACCCGAACGAGATCACCGAGCGCTGGCGTTTGGGTCGACACGTGGAGCGGGGACCCATCGTGGTGGGGAAGAAAGTCGGGCGTGGTCATGATCGGTCCGTTTCGAGATGTCGGCGCGGTGCGCCGTCGGTCGGGGAATCGTGGTTGCACGGCCGCGGCCATGACAGAGCCCTCAGGTTGTTCTTCAGTTGTGGAGTCCGGTTTCGTGGTCAACGCCTCGAGCCGAGATGGATGGCGGCAGCAGCACCCGGCTCGAGGTCGAACACGGCGATGCCACCGGACACGGCGTACTCAGCTCCGGCGCACCCGCCGTCGCCGGCGGCATCCGGTCCCCCGGTGATGACATCACAGTAGGCACCGTCTGGCATCGTCGTGGGGACCTCGATGCGCTGCATGTCGTCGCCGACGTTCACCGCAATGACGCCCCGGCCTTCGCGCTCGAAGCCGTAGGCATCGCCGGAGTCGACTCCCGGCATCCGGGGGGCCTCCCCCGCTATCGCACGGAACGCGAGCATGCCGCGGATTGCCGGCCAGCTCTGCACGCACGTGCGCTCGCCGTCGGCGAGGTCTGCGGTGGGACCGATGGCGTCAGCACAGCTGGCCTCGAGGACGCGACCGTCGGCATCCGTGGGCGCCCCGGCATCCCGGTCGGTGAAGGCGTATCCCGAATAGAGGACGGGGGTGCCATAGTCGTCGGCGAGCATGAGCGCGTTCGCGATGACGTAGAGCTGCGGATCACGCGCTGTGACGTTCGCCTCGCCCCGCTCGGTGTCGTGATTGTCGACGAACACGATCGCCGCCTCCGAGGAAACCTGTTGCGGGCGGTCATCGGAGAGTACGGGATCGGTGAAGACCCCGTTCTCGAGGGGTGGCGTGAGCTCGCGGGCGTAGGTGAACTCGAAGACCTCGCCGAAGGTCACGTACTCGTCGGGGGTGATCGGTTCGCCGGCTCCTCGGATGACCTCGCTCATGATGCGGGTACCCTGCGGCAGCTGCGAGACGATGGCCTCGACATCCGTGGCTGGAATGTGTTTGGCAGCGTCAATGCGGAAGCCGGATACCCCGAGAGAAATCAAGTCCTTGAGGTAGGCAACGATTGTCGCCTGCACGGTGGGGCTCGCGGTGTCGAGATCGGCGAGGTTCACGAGCTCGCAGTTCTGCACCTGCTCGCGGTCCTTGTAGAGCTGGATGTCGTCGGTTGCGGTCAGGCCGCAGTGGTGGAAGTCCGACTCCGCGTACAGGTCCGGGTAGTCATAGTGCGCGTACGCCGCGCCGGCGTATCCGACGCCGGGTTCGCTCTGCCCCGTCATGTGGTTGATCACGGCATCGGCGATCACCGCGACTCCCGCGGCGTTGCAGCGCTGCACCATGTCGGCGAACTCGTCCCTGGTACCCAGGCGCGACGCGAGCTGATAGCTCACCGGCTGGTACGAGGCCCACCATTCGTCGGCGGCGATGTGCTCCTGCGCCGGCGAGAGCAGCACCCAGGCGATACCCGCGGGTGCGAGGGTCGTCTCGCACTCCTGCGCCACAGACGTCCACGGCAGCTGGAAGAGCTCGATGCCGACATCCGGTGCGGCAGCCTCGGGCACCTCGATCGAGGCCTGCGTGCAGCCGGCGAGCAGAAGCACCACAGCCGAGACTGCGGCCACCACCGCCCCGGCGCGGGCGCGAAGGCCCGGCATCCGTTACTTCACGCTTCCCGCAGTCAGGCCCCCGACGATGTAACGCTGCAGCGCGAGGAACAGGGCAACGGGCAGGATGGCGGCGAGCACCGCGCCGGCGGCGAACACCGACCAGTTCTTCGAGAACTCGTCCGAGATGAACTTGTACAGTCCCACGGCGAGCGTCTGCTTGTCGGGGTCGATCAAGATCACGCTCGCGAGCACGAATTCGCTCGAGGTTCCGATGAACGACAGCAGCCCCACGACCGCGAGGATCGGTGCGACCAGGCGCAAGATGATCGTGAAGAAGATGCGGGCGTGACCTGCCCCATCGATCTTGGCTGCTTCATCGATTGACGACGGAACCGTGTTGAAGAACCCGTACATGAGGTAGGTGTTCACCCCGAGCGCGCCGCCGAGGTACACCATGATCAGCCCGATCTGGGAGTTCAGTCCGATCGCGGGAAAGATGTCGCCGATCGCGACCATCAGCAGGAAGATCGCGACAACCGCGAGCAGCTGCGGGAACATCTGCACGACCAGGAGCGTGGTGAGACCGACGCGACGACCCGTGAACCGCATGCGCGAGAAGGAGTATGCCGCGAGCGCGCCGAGGAACACGGTTCCTGCGGCGGTGATCAATCCGATGACAAGCGTGTTCACGAACCAGGCGCCGTACGGATGCTGCGCACTGGTGAACAACGAGACATAGCTGTCGAGACTCAGCCGCTGGAAGAGGCCGTTGGCTGTCAGCAGCGTGCCGTTGGGATTGAAGGATGCCGAGATGACGTACAGCAGGGGGAAGATCGCGAAGATCCCGACCACGATGCCGATGAGGTGGCGCCATCCGGTCTCGCGGAAGTAGCGGCGGAACGGTCGACGGGGCGCGGGCGCGCCGCCGGGGACGCCGGCTCCCCCGCTGCCGCCGCGACTCGAGGTGATCTCGGTGTCTTCGTCGGCGACCTTCTCGAGAAGGCCCTTGGCTGCCGGAGCGCCGGGACGGAAGTCGCTCATGTCAGTTCAACTCCTCGAGTGCCTTGGTCTGTCGGAACGCGATGATCGAGATCGTGCCGACGATGAGGAAGATGATGATCGAGAACGCGCTCGCCAATCCGTAGTCGGCTGTCGAACCGACGAAGGCGACCTTGTAGACCATCGTGATCAGGATGTCGGTGGCACCGACGTTGACGCCGGCTGTCGCATCCCGGGGCCCACCGCCGGTGAGCATGTAGATGAGGCTGAAGTTGTTGAAGTTGTAGGCGAACGAGGCGATCAGCAGGGGCGCCACGGCAACGAGCAGGAGCGGGAACTTGATACTGCGGAAAACCTGCCACGCGTTGGCCCCGTCGACCCGGGCGGCCTCCTGCAGATCGTCGGGGATCGACTGCAGCGCACCGGTGCAGATGAGGAACATGTAGGGGAACCCGAGCCAAAGGTTCACCAGGATGATGCTGAACTTCGCCAGCCACTCGTTGGTGAGCCACGGGATGTCGGCACCGCCGAAGAGCACGACGTTGATGAAGCCGAACTCCTGATTCATCATGCCTGCCCACACGAGCGCCGAGAGGAACCCGGGGAACGCGTACGGGAGGATCATGAGCACCCGGTAGTACTTCTTGGACTTCATCCGTGGATCGTTGAAGACGATCGCAAGGAACAGCCCCAGCACGAAGGTCGTGGCCACCGACAGGAACGCGAAGACGAACGTCCAGGCGAGCACGGAGAAGAACGGGCCGCGGATGGACTCTTCGGTAAAGGCGCGCGTGAAGTTGTCGAAGCCGACGAAGATCTGCCATCCCGGCAGCAGCTCCGTGCCGTCTTCGGCTGTGAAGGCGCCGGTTCCGATGTCGTAGTAGACCGTTCCCGTGCGGGTATCGGTCATTGTGTCGGCCTGCTCGTCATAGACGAGCTTCGACAGGTAGACGTAGGCGCTGGAACCGTCGGGGGTGCGCAGGGATCCGTCGTTCGGGTCGTCGCTGAGTGGGACCGCCATGGCGGCGATCTCTTGCTGATTCGCGACGATCTGCGAGAAGTTCAGGCTGTTGTATCCGTCGAGACCGACAGCCTTGCTGCCATCCATCTCGGCGTTCTCGACCGGCTCGAGCGGGTTGTCGTCGTTGCCGATCTCAACGACCCCATCGGGGTCGGTGACCAGGAACGAGAGTTCCCCGAGACGCTCGACGATCGTGAGCTTGTAGGCGGGGGAATCGGGCACCCGCTCCTGCGCCTGGAGGAGGAGCGCGTTGACCGCGGCATCCTTGTCGCTGTTGTGGCCGGTGCCGTAGTTCGTGAAGGCGACGTAGGCGGTGTAGCCAGCCGCGAAGATCTGGAAGACGAAGAGGAAGATGAGCCCGGGGATGAGGTACTTCGCAGGCAGGTTTCCGCGGCTGAAGTAGATGTAGTTCGCGAAGCCCGTGATGAGCAGGATGACGACGATCGGAATCCACTGCTCGCTCTGCATGAGCACGAGCACGGAGTACAGCGCGAGCGCGTCGATGATCGCCATCGCGACGATCTTCAACAGCAGCACTTTCCAGCCGACGCCGGCGGAATCCGCTATGCGGCGCGCGCGTGCCGAGTTCTTGCGACGGCGCGGGTCGATCGCGGGATCGCGATTCTCGGTGGTCGGAGCAGACATCCTCATCCCTCTTCCTGGGCGGGGCACGAGGTGGGGTGGCGCCTGAGCACCACCCCACCTGCGCGGATCGGATTACTCGATCGCTGCCTGAACGTCGGCCGCCATCTGCGTCCACAGCGCCGGCGCGTCGCCGCCGTTGATGATCGCAGCTTCGGTCACGCCCCAGTACTGCCAGACGGAGCCCATCTCGGGGATGCTCGGCATCGGCACGGCGTTGGCGCCGACCTGACCGAATCCGGCGACCACGGGGTCGCTCGCTTCGACCTGGTCGAAGGCGGCGCTCAGCGCGGGCGCGCGGCCACCGACCTCGTAGAGGGCCAGCTGAACATCTTCGCTACCGATGTAGTTGACGAGGAACTCGTTCGCTGCGAGGGTGTTCTCGCTCTCCGAGCTCAGGAAGAAGCCCTGCACACCAGCGAACGGCTGTGCGTCCTGGCCACCGGCCGAGGGGATCGCGTCTACGGAGAAGTTGATGCCGGCCTCTTCGATCGCCGGGACGTTCCACGGGCCCGTCAGGAAGAACGGCGACTTGCCCGAGGTGAAGTTCTCGAGCGCGAGGTCACCAGTGATGTTGGTGTTCAGGATGCCGGCAGCACCCTGTTCGCCCAGCCAGTTGGCGAACTCGACGCCGCCCTCATTGCCGATCTGCAGGTCGTCGGCGTTGTAGCTGCCGTCGGCGTTCTGACCGAAAACCGGCGCACCGAACGAGGTCTGGAACGGGTACAGGTGGTACGGGTCCGCGGCCTCGGGGTCAAGGCCCACGAGGAAGGGGTACTCGGTACCGGCGGCCTGACCCTTGGCGATCATGTCGTTGTAGTCAGTTGCAGCCTCGGACACGAGATCCGTGTTGCGGATGAGGGCGATGTTCTCGATCGCGTAGGGAACGGCGTAGGTCTGGCCGTCGTAGGCCCAGGCGTTGATGGCGACATCCTCGAAGTCGCCGGCCTTGTCGCCGAGCTCGACCGGTGCGACGACGCCGTTGGTCACGAGGGTGCCCAGCCAGTCGTGCGCGCCCACAGCGATGTCGGGGCCTTCGCCGGTCGGAACCTGCTGGACAAACTGGTCGCGGATCTCGCCGAACTCCTTCTGGACGAGGGTGACCTCAACGCCGGTCTGCTCGGTGAAGTCGGCAGCGGCCGCTTCGAGCACGCCTGCACGGTCGGCGTCGACCCACACGGTGATGGAGCCGGACATGTCCGGTGCCGTGGTCTCGCCACTGTCTGAGCTGCCCGCGCAACCGGCGAGGGTCAGAGATGAAATCGCAGCGATCGCGCCCAGGGCGACGATGCTCCTCATGTTCACCTTCATTGGTGTGTGCCTCTCTTGAGTGCTGATGTGATCGGCCGTCGCGAGTGTTCCGCGTCGAACCAGTGTGCTCGCGGTTTCTGCAAGCGCTTACATTTGTAACATCCCGACGTGGATGACGCGAGACCTATCCCCAGTATCGAGACCAGTTTGTGATCGTCATCCCTATGGAAACGCTTCCACGAAGGAGGCGTCGTTAGAATTCCCCCATGGCTGATTCATCGTTCGACATCGTGAGCAAGGTCGACCGCCAGGAGGCCGACAACGCCCTCAACCAGGCACGCAAGGAGGTCGAGCAGCGCTACGACTTCAAGGGCACTGACGCCTCGATTGCCTGGAGCGGTGAGCAGATCCTCATCAAGGCCAACTCCGAAGAGCGCGCCAAGGCTGTACTGGATGTGTTCCAGTCGAAGCTCATCAAGCGCGGGATCTCGCTGAAGAGCCTCGACTCAGGCGAGCCGACGGCCAGCGGCAAGGAGTACCGCATCGTCTCGAGCCTCAAGGACGGGATCTCTCAGGAGAACGCGAAGAAGATCGGCAAGATCATTCGCGACGAAGGCCCCAAGTCGGTGAAGTCGCAAATCCAGGGTGATGAGCTGCGCGTGCAGTCCAAGAGCCGGGATGACCTACAAGAAGTCATCCGGATCCTCAAGGCCGCCGATCTCGACGTCGACCTGCAGTTCGTCAACTACCGGTAGGTCCCTCTGCCCGGGTGTTCCGGTTTCGGCCCACAGGGGTCCGCGGAATCGAGCGTGACTGCGCTGCTCTTGATTGATCAGCTGCCCGCGAAGGGGTCTGAATCATCTCGTATTCGGCGAGGCGAAGCCATCTCCCTCAGCGCGCGCAACGGCTCGGCTCCTACGTAGTAGCGACCCCGGCGCTCTCCAAAAGGCACGAGGAGCCCGCTGTCGGTGAGTGCCTGGAGATCTCTCGTGGCGGTCTGCTCCGAAATCTCCTCATCGATCTCAGCGAGGGTCGCCATGTAGGTCGATCTCCGCACACGCAGGCCGTACGCCGCGTCGAAGAGAGCGCCAATGGCACGCTCAGGGAGGCGGTGGCTTTCCTGAAGTTTCTCGAGCTCCACCCAGAGCTGCTCACTGGCCCTGACCCGGCGCTGCAGCGTGGATGCCTGACGTAGGTGGGCGGTGAGCATGAATCGAACCCAGGGCCTCGCGTCGTTATTTGGGCTCCATGTTCCACCGCCAACCTTCGCCAAGACGTCGTAATATGCCTGCGTGTTTCGCCCGAGGTACTCCTCCACGCTCATGAACACCGGCGCGAGAATACCGTCTGCTGCCAGCACAAAGCTCTGCAGGCAGCGCGCCATTCTGCCGTTTCCATCTCGGAAGGGGTGGATCATGACGAGATTCAGATGTGCCATCGCTGCAGCCACCAATGTGGTCTCTGCAGGCTCATTCATGCTCGCAATCAGGGCCGACATGAGATCTGGGACACGTTCGAGGTCGACACCCTCGTGGACGATGTCACCAGTCCTCTCATCCTGAACGTAGATTGCGCCCGCCCTCCAACGACCAGGCCGGTTCTTGAGGTCGTAGCTGGTCATCATGAAATGAAGACTCTTGATGAGGTGCTCAGAGACAGAGATCTCCGGCTCCTGCACAATCTGAAGCACGTATGTCATCGCGCTGATATACCCCTCGAGCGCGAGCCGAGTCTCCGTACTCGCGTCGAGTGGTTCCTCTCCAAGAGCGACCGCTGCCGCGTCATCCAAAGCGGCCTCGTAGCCCTCGATGCTGTTCGACCCCTGAACATTTCGCGCGAACGCCATCCGCCGGAGCGCGCCGCTCCACCTGCGCGGCTCGGTGAGCTGGAAACGTAGGCTCTTCTTCAGGGACTCAATCTGAGAGAGCACCTCAAGCTCGCGCTCGTCAAGCGTCGGAGCAACGAACAACATGTTTGTAATTTCTTTCTCTGCGCTCATGGTGAGTATTATCACCTAGCATCATGATGTTTTACAAACATCAATGACTCATTGATGTTTGTACTGGTGTCAGCAGGTTCGTCAACTACCGGTAGAGCGCCCCGAACACCACCGCGGTGACGGCTAGGCGGATGCCGAGTCGTGGGGCTCGGCCGACTCGTCGAGCTGACGCAGGCGTTCGATGAGGTCGGTGACCTGCGCCTCGGAGAACAGGGCGTCCGGCCCTCCGGGAGCGACTCCCGTGAACGGGTCGTCGTAGAGCCGCCGCGGGTCGAGGTAGCCCGCGATCGTGAGCTGCTCGACGATGAGATCGACGAATACGTGCTGGCGGTGTGTGAAACCGGATGCCGCCACGAAGTCACCGAGCGCGGCTTCGGCCGCTGAACGATCGAGCCCCACGATCGAACGGATGAGTCGCCCGAGGCCGCGTGCTTCGTCGGCCTGAGCTCGCAGCTGCTCGGCATCCACTCCCCCGACACTGACGAGGATCGCCTCAAGTTCGGCGAGATCGACGGAGGTGAGTTCGCGGCCGGTCCGAAGCTTGCGCAGCGCGAGGTTGTCGCGATGACCCTCGAGGAATCCGAGGACCTTCTCGCGAAAAGCGCGACGGTCCAGTCCCGGCATGACCCGCACGATGTCGATGTCGCGGCGCTCGGCGATCGTGTCGACGAAGTCCGTGTAGATCGGATGCTGACCGCGCGCATCGATGAGTCGCACGAGCCCGCGCAGGCCGACGCGCACAGACTCCAGAAGGGTGAGGCTCGCGGCATCCCACCACTCCGGGTCGCTGATGGCGCTGAGCAGCGCAGCCTGCTGATCGACGGCCGGGATGCCGCGGCGCTGAAGCAACGCGGCAGCGACATCGGCAACCCGTGCGACGATCAGCTGCGGCACCGCGTCGCCGCCGGCAACAGCGACCTGCGCCTCGAGCAGGAGCAGGTCGAACCTCTTCGCCGCTTCGTCGGCGTCGATCTCTGACGCCGTCGGCAGCCCAGCGAGAGCGGCTGCGTCATCCACGTCGGCGGATGTGAAGTGCTGCCACGCCCGGGCGGGGGTGAACCGGTCGACGGCGCGCAGGTGCTTGCGGACGAGGAAGTTCTGGCGGTTCATACCACCCACCGCGGCGTGAAGGCGCGTCGCGAGCTGGTCACGCAGCGGCGCAGCATCCGTGTCGTCGCGACCTGCGAGCAGTCCGAGCAGTCGCAGGCGCGCGAGGAAGGCGCGCTCCGAGACGGATGCCATTCGATGACCGGATGCCTCGGGAATGTCGGCGTTGAAGTACTCGATGTTGCCGCATACATCGAAGATGATGAAGTCGGTCTTCGGCTTGCCGGGGCCGTACAGGTCGGGACGCAGGCGGGTGCCGCGTCCGACCATCTGCCAGTACTTCGTCTGCGAATGCACCGGCTTGAAGAACACGAGGTTGACGACATCCGGGATGTCGATGCCGGTGTCGAGCATGTCGACGGAGATGGCGATGTGGGGCTTCGCGCCCGGGGTCGAGAACCTGTCGATGAGGTCCTGAACGTAGGGCCCCGAGGCGTGCGTGATGATTGCCGCCGTCTGGCCGCGTTGCTCGGGGAAGTTCGCGTCGAAGCGTTCCTGGATGAACTCGGCGTGCTTCTGGCTCTTCGCGAAGATGATCGTCTTGCCGAGCACGTCGCCGCCCTGGACGTAGTGTCCCTCATCGACGAGGATCTCGAGGACCTTGTCGACGGTGTCTTCGTTGAACAGCCATCGGTTCAGAACTGCGGCATCCACCTCGTCGGGGATGTCGCCGTCCTGCCATTCGAGGGCGTCCCACTGCTCGCGTTCCTCGTCGCTGAGGTCGGCGTAGCGGATGCCGCGACTCATGAACCCGAGGTCGATGACGCGAGCTCTCGGCGGCACGAGGAAACCCCCCGCAATCGCGTCGTCGAGTTCGAAAGCGTCAGTGGGGACTCCGTCGTCGAGCTCGAAGAGTCGATACGTGTTGTGGTCGATGTCGGCTCGGGGCGTAGCGGTAAGACCGACGACGAGCGCGTCGAAGTAGTCGAAGATCTCGCCGTACCGGTTGTAGATCGATCGGTGCGCCTCGTCGACCACGATGAGATCGAAGTAGCCGGGGCCGAAGCGGCGTAGGTTGTCGTCTCCCGCGTCGATGAGGTTCATCACCGTCGCGTAGGTGGAGACGAAGACACGACCCTCGCTATCGCGGTCGGTAAGCAGATTCACCGGTGCACTGTCGGGCAGGTGCGTCTTGAAGGCGCCAACCGCCTGGTTCACGAGCGCGGTGCGGTCGGCGAGGAACAGTACGCGCTTGACCCAGTTCGCGCGCTGTAACACGTCGACGAGCGCGATCACGGTGCGGGTCTTGCCGGTACCGGTGGCCATGACCAGCAGCGCTCGACGCCGCTTGTGCTCGAATGCATCGCTCACTGCCCGAATGGCACGCAGCTGGTACGACCGCTCGACGATTTCTCGATCGACCGCGACGGTCTCGAGTGGTCTGAGCGTCGTGCGCCGCTGCACGGCCAGCAACAGTTCGTCTTTCGTGAGGAATCCTGCGACCTTGCGCGGCGGGTAGCGCCGGTCATCCCAGTACCAGGTGTCGTACCCGTTCGTGTAGAAGATGAGGGGGCGCTGGCCGGTGTCGCGTTCGAGGGCATCCGCGTAGATCGCGGCCTGCTCGCGTCCCTCTTTCGCGCTCTTCGAGGTGCGCTTGGCTTCGACGACGGCGAGCGGCTTTCCGTCGTCGCCCCACAGCACGTAGTCGACCTTGCCGGCTCCCGACGGGCTCGGGATGCCGGTGACCGGCCACTCGCGGTCGCGGGCATCATCGAGCGGCCAGCCCGCTTCGTGGAGCAGCAGGTCGATGAGCTGTTCGCGAGTCTGGGCCTCGGTCGCGTCGGTCGGATCCGCGATCTTGTGCGCGGTGTTGCGCTGGATGTTCTCGGCCTTGAGCCGCGCGATGTCTGCGCGTAACTCCTCAATTTCGGCCTGCGCTTTGGCGCCGAGCGCCGCCGCTTCGCTCAATTGCGCGCGGGCGTTGTCGAACTCGGTTTGGATTGTGAGGAGTTCGCTACGTGCTTGTCGTACGACCGACTCGGGTGCCGGTGGCACTCGATCAAACGCGAACGGCTCCGGCTGCGGTGCTGCCGGGTCGCCATAGCAGTGGTGAAGCCAGAGGCACACGCGGTGAAGCTGCTCGAGGGAGCCGCGCGCCCGCGCAAGCGTCATGTCGTCATCCTTGTGGACGGCGTCATTGCCGACGAGACGGATGATCCTGAGGCTGCCGCAGATCGAGTCGCCGACGGTGTCGCGGAACGACCTCTGCGCGGTCAGGTTGGCGAAGGTGTCGTCGTAGGGGCGCTCGAGGTTCTCGGCGGAGTAGATCCAGGCGGTGAAGAGTTCGGCAGCGCGCCGAGCGTAGGTGGCGGATGCTCGCGGGTCGGCGCGCAGATAGGCTTCGGCGCGCGCAGCGGCGTCACCGACCTGCGGCCACTCCTGCGCGACGAAGTCGAAGTTCCCCACCGAACGGCTCCTCTGTCAGGAGTCGCCGGCCGACCCCTTGAGCCGATGCTACTGGGACCGTCAAGCCGCGTTGGGGTAGAAGGTGGGGAGGTGTCGTTCCGGTTTCACGACATACCGGCGCCCGTGCGGGGATACCCATTCGAGCGACCCGTCGTCGAGGTGGGTGACCTGCCACCCGCCGTGATGTCTCACGGTGTGGTGGCCTTGGCATAACGGTGCCGTGTTGGTCACGGATGTCTCCCCGCCGTCAGCCCACGCAACGTTATGGTCGATCTGACACTGCGACGCCGGTTTCCCGGGGGTGTCAGATGGTCTGTGTGAGTGGGGTTCACCTCGAAGGAGAACATCATGGAGACCATGGCTATCAGTCCGGAGCGCGAGGAGCGCAGGCGTCGGCAGAAGGAGCTCGCTGATCAGTTGAAGT
>Ga0209958_1001209_pt1 | contig 22504 bp, 17 predicted proteins | sample ThiBio_inoc_plan_FD_183942 | JGI IMG/M metagenome (GOLD analysis project Ga0209958, IMG submission 183942) | Wastewater bioreactor microbial communities from Cape Town, South Africa - Thiocy_inoc_plan (SPAdes) | ecosystem: Engineered > Bioremediation > Thiocyanate > Unclassified | place: South... | reverse complement strand
AACTGTGATCTCAGACGAAGAGTTCTGGACGGTTGATATGGACATTCTGATTCCTGCGGCATTGGAAGGCCAGATTACGGTTGAACGTGCACAAAAACTGAAAGCGAAAATCGTACTTGAAGGTGCGAACGGCCCAACTTATCCAGAAGCAGATGATGTATTTGTAAGCCGCGACATTACTGTTGTTCCTGATGTGATCTGTAACGCAGGTGGTGTAACCGTCAGTTATTTTGAATGGGTTCAAGATATGGCGAGCTACTTTTGGAGCGAAGACGAAATCAATGAACGTCTTGATAAGTTGATGATCCAAGCCATTGCTGATGTTTGGAACACGGCAGCACAGAAGGAATGTAGCTTACGTACCGCAGCGTATATTTTGGCATGTGAACGTATTCTGAAAGCGCGTAAAGAACGCGGTATTTTCCCAGGTTAAGTCATTTATAAAATTAAAGTGAAAGGGCTTGTTGAGCATTTAACAAGCCTGAAAATTAAACAGGAAGTGAGTAAATAAAATGAGCGAAGTCGCAATTACACGTAGCAATTTTAATGATTGGATGGTTCCAGTTTTTGCCCCAGCAAATTTCATTTTAGTACGCGGCGAAGGGTCACGTCTTTGGGACCAGAACGATAAAGAATATATTGATTTTGCAGGTGGGATCGCGGTAAATGCCTTGGGTCATGCACATCCTGTTGCAGTCAATGCCTTAACTGAACAAGCGCAAAAGCTGTGGCACATTGGGAATGGTTATACCAACGAGCCAGTATTACGCCTTGCGAAACAATTGGTGGATAGTACTTTTGCGGACAAAGTCTTTTTCTGTAACTCGGGTGCAGAAGCCAACGAAGCTGCATTAAAACTGGCGCGTAAAGTTGGTTTGCTCAGTGGTAATGCAAATAAGAACCAGATTGTTGCATTTAAGAATGCCTTCCACGGTCGTACTTTGTTTACCGTAACGGCAGGTGGTCAGCCAAAATATTCTCAAGACTTTGCACCATTACCGGGTGGCATTGAACATACTGCATTTAATGACCTTGAAGCAGCAAAAGCAGCGATCACTGAAAATACTTGTGCCGTGATTGTTGAACCGATCCAAGGTGAAGGTGGTGTTCTGCCAGCGGACATCGAATTCTTAAAAGGCTTACGTGCACTGTGTGATGAAAAAGGTGCGGTACTGATTTTTGATGAAGTACAAACGGGTATCGGTCGTACAGGTTCACTGTATGCCTATATGAATACAGGGGTAACACCTGACATTCTCACCACGGCAAAAGCATTGGGTGGTGGTTTCCCGATTGGTGCAATGATTACGACAGATCATTATGCCAACATGTATGCAGTCGGCGATCACGGTACCACTTATGGTGGTAATCCATTGGCTTGTGCAGTTGCTGGCGCGGTGTTTGAATTTATCAATACACCAGAAGTGTTAGATGGCGTTAAACAACGTCATCAATATTTCATCGATGCCTTAAATAAAATCAATGCTGAGTACGGATTGTTCAAAGAAATCCGTGGTCAAGGTTTGTTAATCGGTTGTGTATTGAAAGATGAACATGCTGGCAAAGCGAAGAATATCGTGACTTTAGCGGGTGAAGAAGGGCTATTGGCCTTGGTTGCTGGTGCAGATGTGGTGCGCTTTACTCCTTCATTGATCATTCCTCAACACGATATTGATGAAGGTCTAAGCCGTTTTGTTCGTGCATTAGCACGCCTCTAAGTCTGCTGTGAGCATCTACCCATGATGATTGTTCGACATGCAGCGCATCGGGACTTAGATGATATTTATCGTTTAGCGCAACGAGCGGGGGAGTCTGGCATTGGCCTGACTTCCTTACCACAAAATAAAGAAATCTTGGCTGAACGTATTACACGTACCACTCGCACTTTAGACGGCTTATCCGAAAAGTGCGAGGCAAGTTATCTATTTGTATTGGAAGACACCAGCATTCACAAAATTGTGGGTGTCAGTGCAATTGAAGTTGCAGTTGGATTGAATGAGCCATTTTACAACTTCCGTGTGGCCAAACAGGTGCATGCCTCTAAAGCCTTAAATGTGTATAAGACTTTAGATACCTTGTTTTTAAGTAATGACCATACCGGTTGTAGCGAACTCTGCACCTTGTTCCTTGATCCTGAATATCGCAAAAACCAAAACGGCAAATTTTTATCCAAAGTTCGCTTTCTGTTTATTGCAGCGTTCCGCTCGTTTTTCGAAGAAAGATTGATTGCTGAAATGCGAGGTTTCTCGGATCAAAACGGACAGTCGCCGTTTTGGGATTCCTTGGGCTATTTATTCTTCAATATGGATTTTGCAGCCGCAGATTATCTCAGTGGTGTGGGGCAAAAAGCCTTTATTGCAGAGCTAATGCCGAGATTTCCAGTCTACGTAGATCTGCTGAGTTCAGAGGCACGTGAGGTGATTGCAGAAGTACACCCACAGACCCTGCCTGCGGCAAAAGTGTTGATGTCAGAAGGTCTTAAATATCAAGGTTATGTTGATATTTTTGATGCGGGGCCAACACTGGAAGCCAATACTGCTGAGTTACGGGCGGTGAAAGAGAGCCGCTTGCTTAAAGTCAAACTCACTGAGCAAGTCGAAAGTACTGACACACACTTTTTGGTTGCCAATGACCAATACCAAGATTACGCCGTGTTGTTGATCAATAACAAAGTTGATGAAAGTGAGACTTTGCATTTAACGGCAGCACAAGCACAGGCACTGAATATTGCTGAACACGATCAAGTCCGTGTTTTAGCATTAGAAAAAATGGAGAACAACTAATGTCACAAGGTGCATTATTAATTGATGGTGCTTGGGTTCAAGGACAAGGAACCGTATTTGAAAAAACCAATCCTGTCAGCAATCAGCAAATTTGGGCGGGGCATGAAGCAAGCCCAGCCGATGTTGCACAGGCTTGCGATGCAGCTCGTCAGGCATTTCCTGCATGGGCACGTTTGCCGATAGAAGACCGTATCTCGACAATTGAACGTTTTGCTGGATTGTTAGAACAGCATAAAACCCAATTGGCTGAAGTAATTAGCCAAGAAACCAGTAAACCGCTATGGGAAACATTGACTGAAGTACAATCGATGATTGGCAAAGTGGCGATTTCGATTCGTGCTTATCATCAACGTACTGGTTTTAGTGAAACTGAAATGCCTGATGGCGTTGCTTCACTACGTCATCGTCCACATGGTGTTTTGGCTGTATTCGGCCCGTATAACTTCCCAGGTCACTTACCGAATGGTCATATTGTTCCTGCCTTGATTGCAGGCAATACCGTGGTGTTTAAACCAAGTGAACTCACCCCTTGGACGGCTGAAGAAACTGCAAAATTATGGCAGCAAGCAGGTCTACCAAACGGTGTGTTGAATATCGTACAAGGTGGACGCAGCACGGGTGAAGCACTTGCTGCGGCTGAGCAGATTGATGGTTTACTGTTTACGGGCAGTGCCAATACCGGTTATCACTTGCATAAACAAATGGCAGGTGCCCCTGAAAAAATCCTTGCTTTGGAAATGGGCGGCAATAATGCCCTGATCATTGATGAAGCCAGTGATATTGATGCCGTAGTGAATTTAGCGATTCAATCGGCCTTCGTTTCCGCGGGACAACGTTGTACTTGTGCACGCCGTATTATTGTCAAGCAGGGTGCCAATGGTGATGCCTTCATTCAGCGTTTTGTTGAAGTCGCTAAAAACTTAGTGGTTGGTGCTTGGAATGCTGAACCGCAACCCTTTATGGGTGGGGTGATTTCTGCGCATGCAGCAGAACAAATGTTGGTAGCGCAAAGTAAACTGATTGCTTTGGGTGCAAAACCATTGTTAGAAATGACCCGTCCACAAGCCGATAGTTCATTGCTGACCGCAGGTATTTTAGATGTCACTCTGGTGACCGATATTCCTGATGATGAATACTTTGGTCCACTCACCACGATTTATCGCTATAACAGTTTCGATGAAGCCTTGAACATTGCCAATAACACTCGCTTTGGTTTAGCAGTGGGCTTGGTTTCACCTGAGCGTGATTTATTTGATCGTGTACTGATTGAAGCGCGTGCAGGCATTGTGAACTGGAATAAACCATTAACAGGTGCTTCAAGTGCCGCACCATTTGGCGGGGTGGGCGCATCGGGTAATCACCGTGCTAGTGCCTTCTATGCAGCAGACTATAGTGCTTGGCCTATGGCTTCATTGGAAAGTGACAGCGTTACTTTACCTTCTAAATTATCACCGGGCATTGTGCTGTAAGTCAGCTCGTATCGAGATACAGGGAGAATAAAATGTCAGGTTATGAAATTAATTTTGATGGTTTAGTGGGGCCCACCCATCATTATGCTGGCTTGTCGTTTGGCAATGTCGCATCGACTAAAAACCGTAATAATGCATCCAATCCGAAATTGGCCGCAAAGCAAGGCTTAAAGAAAATGAAAGCGCTTGCGGATTTGGGACTCAAGCAGGGGGTATTCGCCCCACAAGAGCGACCTCATGTGCCAACGCTGCGCCGTTTGGGTTTTACGGGCAGTGATATTGACGTAATTACCCAAGCGATGCGTACTGCACCAGCCTTATTATCATCGTTGAGTTCCGCTTCTTCGATGTGGACAGCCAACTCGTGTACGGTGTCGCCATCGGCAGATAGTGCTGACAAACGTATGCATTTTACCGCTGCAAACTTAAATAATAAGTTCCATCGATCAATTGAGCATCATACGACTACTCGTATTCTTCAAGCGATGTTCAATAATGATGTATATTTCGCGCATCACGAAGCACTGCCTGAAGCTGCTTTGTTTGGTGATGAAGGGGCAGCCAATCATAATCGCCTTGGTGGTGGATATGATCAGGCAGGTGTACAGGTTTTTGTTTATGGTCAGCAACAACTGGGTGGAACGGTAGCACCGCAGAAATTCCCTGCGCGTCAAACTCGCGAGGCAAGTGAAGCGATTGCCCGTTTGCATCGTCTGGATGCGAAAAGAACCGTGTTCATTCAGCAGAATCCAGATGTGATTGATCAAGGTGTATTTCATAACGATGTCATCGCTGTCAGCAACCAACAGGTCTTGTTCCATCATCAACAGGCTTTTTTAAATCAGGCCGATGCCTTGAATGAAATTCGTCACAAGATGGCGGCGATCGAGCAAGATTTTATCTCGATTGAAGTTCCTGACAATCGTGTCAGCGTTGAAGATGCGGTGTCGACTTATTTGTTCAATAGTCAGATTTTGACTCGCGCAGATGGCGGCATGAGTATTGTGGTGCCTGAAGAATCACGTCACAACAAGGCAGTATGGAGTTACTTGAATGACATGATTCAAATGGGTACGCCAATTGATGATATCAAGGTATTTGATTTGCGTGAAAGTATGCGTAATGGCGGTGGACCTGCATGTTTGAGATTGCGTGTTGCAGTAAATGAAGCTGAACTAGCTGCTGTGAATCCAAACTTATTCATGAATGATGCACTGTTCAAAACGCTGAATCAGTGGGTAGATCAGCATTATCGTGATGAGTTAACACAAGACGATTTGGCCGATCCTAGTTTATTGATTGAGAGCCGTACAGCGCTAGATGAGTTAACCAAAATTTTAGCTTTAGGTTCGGTTTATCACTTCCAAAGATAAACAGTAAACAACGGCTTTTAAGGATGAAAGTACATGGTTGATCTATTAACGTTGACTTTAGAACAACGAATGCCTGTGCAGATGCAAGGTGAGACAGCGGGATTTACATGGCAGTGGTTAGGTGAGGGGCTGTTGCAATGTACACCCAAGACAAGCTATGCAAAAACCATCGTACTTTCTGCTGGGATTCATGGCAATGAAACCGCACCGATCGAGCTATTAAACCAGATTATTCATGATCTATTTGCCGAAGGTTTAACGCTTGCAGTACGCGTACTGTTTGTGTTGGGTAACCCAGAGGCCATTCGTCACGGTGTCCGTTATCTTGAAAATGATATGAACCGTATGTTCTGTGGAGCGTATCAAGATTTGGTTCAAGATCAGGAAACCGAGCGGGCGGCTCACTTAGAGCAAGTGACGGCACAATTCTTTGAACAAAGTCAGCCTAAAGCACAACGCTATCATTATGACTTGCATACGGCAATTCGTACGTCGTTACTGCCTGTTTTTGCCTTATTTCCGTATCAAAACACGCCTTATGATGAGTTCCTTATTCAAAGTCTAAAGGCTGCTGATCTGGATGCTTTGGTCTATCACAATGCGGCAGGCAAAACCTTTACCCACTTTACGGCTGAAAAATTTCAGGCAGCGAGTAGTACTTTGGAGTTAGGCAAGGCCAAACCTTTTGGAGCCAATGATTTAGCTCAGTTTGCCAGTACCGACCAGATGCTACGCGCAGTTCTTGCAGATCAAGCATTGCCTGCTCGACAGAAGCACACAATTCGCCAATTCAAGATAGTGGATTCAATCTTAAAACAAAGTGAAGATTTTCAGCTCAAATTGAGTGCTGACGCACCGAATTTTTCTACTTTTCAGAAAGGCGAGTTGATTGCCACACAACAGGCTGGGGATTATGTCGCGCATGATCAGCAAGTCTGGATTTTATTCCCAAACCCAAAGGTGAAAACAGGGCTTCGGGCGGGACTGATTTTAAAAGAAATTGAATAAGCGGTCGCCGACTTCACAGCTTAACTGTCGGCAAGGCATGGATGAAATGGAGTTTGAATATGGATGTTCAATAGAACAAGACGTGTCAAAGAATATCGTTTAGATATTCGTTTTTATGAATGTAAAACAGCAAGGACAGGTTGTCATAAGAATACAGTTGGAGTGACCGTGTATGAGTAACAATAACCAAAAGACATTCCCATCAGGTGAAGGCCTGAGTGGGCAATATGTACCACAGCAAGATGTAGCCAATTTATCAGGAGTTTCTAGCTCTGAGATTGAAATCGGTAAACCATTGAAACGTGCCATGACTAAACGTCATTTGGTCATGATTTCATTGGGGGGTGCAATTGGAACAGGGCTATTTTTAGGCTCAGGTGATGTCATTTCTCAGGCCGGTCCAGTCGGTGCAATTATCTCTTACTTTTTGGGTGGGATAATTGCCTACATGGTGATGCTGTGTCTAGGCGAGTTGGCTGTGCAGATGCCGGTTTCAGGTTCTTTTGGAGAATATGCCAGAACCTATATCGGACCAGGTACAGGCTATATGATCACATGGTTGTATTGGTTGACGTGGACTGCAACCTTAGGCACTGAATTTACCGCTGCAGCATTATTGATGCAGGAATGGTTTCCATCGATTTCCATGTGGACTTGGACTTTATTGTTTGCGGGTTTGATCTTTAGTTTGAATGTCAGTTCAACACGGTTATTTGCCGAGTCCGAATTCTGGTTATCGTTGGTCAAAGTATTGACCATTATTTGTTTTATTGGTTTAGGGCTAGCGGCTATTTTTGGCATGATTTCTTATCATGGGCATGAGTCAGCACCGTTGTTTAGTAAACTCACCGAACATGGTTGGTTCCCAAATGGGATCTTTCCTATTTTTGCAACCATGCTGATTGTGAATTTTGCCTTTTCAGGTACAGAGTTGATCGGGGTCGCGGCAGGTGAAGCAGAAGAACCTGCGAAAACCGTTCCAAAAGCAATCAATGCAGCAATCTGGCGCCTATTGATTTTCTTTGTCGGTACCATTGTGGTGATCTGTGCCTTGCTTCCGTATGAAATGGCAGGTCTTAATTCCAACAGTGTCAGCAATAGCCCATTCGTTACCGTATTTAATTATATTGGTATCCCGTATGCGGAAGACATTATTCGTTTTGTGATTATTACCGCGCTATTATCTGCAGCGAACTCAGGTTTGTTTGCTGCATCACGTATGATGTGGTCATTGTCAGAGAAGAAGCAGTTGCCAAAAGTGTTTTCAAAGTTGACCCGTTCAGGCACACCGATTATTGCCATTATCGTGACCATGTTTGGCGCAATTCCAGGTTTATTGTCAGAACATTTTGCACCTGAAACGATTTTTAAAAATTTATTGGGTGTAGCTGCCTTTACCATGGTAGTGGTGTGGATTTCAATTTGTGTCTCTCAATTTAATTTCCGTAGACAATGGATTAAATCAGGTAAGACGGTGAAAGACCTAAAATTTGCTGCTCCATTATTCCCACTGACTCCGATTTTAGGTGGGGTATTCTGTGTCATTACCTGTATCAGTATGGTGACTGATCCATCGATGCAAGTGGGTTTTGTCTGTTGTGTATTATTTATTATTGCTTGTTATGTGAGCTACAACCTCTTCTATAAAGATAAAGCGATTCAAAATTAAAAAAACAATACACTGGGTGGCTAAGTTGCGGGCGTGTAATGCAACTTAGCCCCTTTTTTTTGGAAAATGGTGTGATTAATTTCCTATATAAATGGACGCTCTTTTCTTTGATTTAGTGGGAGAGCTTTGATTTTTACTGAAAATGATGAGCTAAGGATATTCATCAGCCTTTTAAATTCTGATTTGTTTATATATTGTGTAAGATTGGCAGTGATGCGTTGTGCTGATCAAAAATAACGGTATAACAGAAGCTAATTCGATTATTTAAACGAAACAGAATCTTGGTAATAGGCATGACTATATGGCGAATAAAAATAATCAGCCTTTAGCAATAGCTCAGCAAACCAACCTAAGTGAATTGGCGGGTTGTGAAGAATGTGACGCGATTTACCGTAAGGTCGATTTGGCGTTGGGCGAACGTGCTTATTGTACCTGTTGTGGTGCTGAACTTTATCGCCGTAGCCGTTCGTTTTCATCCCTATTGGCACTGGTTATTACTGCGTTGATTATTTTTGTGATTGCCAATAGTTTTCCCATTGTGATTGTGGAGCTTCAAGGCAATACCTCGCAAACCACCTTGATTGGTGCAGCATGGACTATGTTTCATATTGATCGTGCCTTGGTTGGGGTACTGATTCTGATTACAACTTTTATTGTGCCATTGATTGAATTGCTATTACTCAGCTATGTTCTTGCTTATATCAGTCTCTGGAAACGTAGACCTCCATATTTAATTCCCGCACTGCGGGCATTGTTCCTGTTTCGGACATGGGGAATGGTGGAAGTGTTTTTAATTGGTGTACTGGTGACATTGGTCAAACTGGTGGGCATGGTTACCGTGATCCCAGGCGTTGCTCTCTGGGCCTTTACCTTGCTCAGTGTACTTTTGGTTTATATTGCCTCACTCAAGATTAAAGATCTCTGGAATGAAGTAGATAGGAGTTTGGGATGAAGCAAGGTCAAGGTCAGAACTCCGAAATTTCTTCAATTGTAGAACAGCTTTCAGAGGTTGATCTGCAGGTTAAAAATTATATTCGGGCAAAAGATATTGGGCTCATTCAATGCCATTGTTGTGGATTACTCAACCAAGTTGATGCTCAGGCCGATCCACATGAGCATGCACATTGCTCCCGATGTAAAAGTGCATTGCATTCACGTAAGCCAGAAAGTTTAAATCGTACTTTTGCCTTGGTAGTGGCTGCTGCGATTTTATATATTCCTGCCAATGTACTACCCATGACGCTAACAGATTCTTTATTGGGGCGTCAGCAAGATACCATTATCAGTGGGGTCATTTATTTTTGGCAAAATAGTGATTATCTGGTCGCTGTGGTGATTTTTATGGCCAGTATCTTTATTCCGATTTTGAAATTACTGATTCTGATTTTTTTATTGGTTTCGGTCTATATGCAGTCTTCCTCAAAATGGCATTTTACCCCTGAACAATGTGCGCTGATGTATCGTATTGTTGAGTTTATTGGGCGGTGGTCCATGATCGATGTTTTTGTGGTTGCGTTGCTGACCGCATTGATTCAAATTCAGTCATTGGCCACTATTTTGGCAGGACCTGGCGCAGTCGCTTTTGGCGCCGTTGTGGTATTAACTATGTTTGCATCACTCAGTTTCGACCCCAGAATTATTTGGGACAATTATTTCAAGGCGCAGCGGGTAGATAGTCAGGCATCCAAGCAGTTGAAAGGAAGCGTTGTTCATCCATTGAAAAGTTAAGATGAATTGTCCCGTTTTTGACCAATAAAAGAATGATCACTATGTCAGAAAATACACCCAATAGCCAAAATACTGAAGAGAACTCAACCGAGTTAACTCAGAACGATGCAGTGTTTGCCGAACCCGAGAAAAAGAAAGGGCGTTGGCGACCAGCGTTGATTTGGCTGGTTCCCTTTGTTGCGCTTTTAATCGCGATTTCACTGGCGGCCAAAGCTGTCCTCGATACGGGCCCGACCATTGAAGTTTCTTTTCGTACTGCGGAGGGCTTGGTGGCAGGTAAAACCACTGTGCGTTATAAGCAGGTCGATATTGGTTTGGTTCGCCAGATTGATCTTTCAGATGATCGTTCACATGTTATTGCCAAAATCGAACTACGCAAAGATGCCAGTAATTTTGCAGCCAAAGATTCACGCTTCTGGGTAGTGAGACCCAGAGTAGGAACAGGGGGGATTTCGGGTATCGATACTTTATTGTCTGGGGCCTATATTGAAGTCGATGGTGGAAAGGCCGAGCAAAAGCAAGAGAATTTTACCGGACTGGAAGTGCCACCTGTGGTGTCTTCAGATATTCCCGGTAAGGTTTTTTTCCTCAAAGCACAAGATTTAGGTTCATTAGATATTGGCGCACCGATTTATTATCGTCGGATTAATGTCGGGCAGATTACCGCGTATAAATTAGCAGCAGATGGTAAAAGTGTCGAATTACAAACCTTTATTCAATCTCCCTACGATAAATTCGTGACCACAGATGCCCGTTTTTGGCAGGCCAGTGGGGTCGATGTGACCTTAAATGCATCTGGATTTAATCTGGATACCCAATCGCTGGCCAGTATTGTAGCGGGCGGGATTGCTTTTGGTTATCCTGAAAATTCTGCTGGAGCCATCGCACCGGACAATAGTTATTTTACTTTATCAGACTCTCGTAAAGAGGCAATGAAGGAACCTGATGGTAAGCCACGTCCAATTATTATGTACTTTGATCATTCGCTGCGTGGTTTAACTGCAGGTGCACCAATTGACTTTATGGGCATTGAGATTGGTAATGTCAAATCAATCAATGTCGAGTTTGATCGGTCTTATACCCATTTAAGAATGCGTGTGGATGCAGTGATTTATCCATCACGTTTGGCCCACGGTAAAGAGCTTGATCCAGATGGTGAAATTTTTAAATACTTTATTGAAAAAGGTTGGCGTGCGCAGATGCGGACGGGTAATTTATTAACGGGTCAGAACTATATTGCCTTTGATAAATTTCCAAAAGCCAAAGCTGCATCTTTAATAATGCGTGCAGATGGACGCGCCGAAGTGCCAACCACTGCAACAGAGTTGAGCGGTTTACAGGCGCAAGTTTCTCAAATTGCTGATAAAGTCAGTAAGTTCCCACTCGAAGAAATTGGGCAAGATGTCCGTAAGACACTCAATAATATGAATACCACCATTGAGTCGACAGACAAGTTGGTGAAACAGTTGGATGGCAAAGTTGCACCAGGCTTGCAAGCGACACTGAATGATGTACGTAAAACTATGCAATCCAGTGAGTCGATTCTATCCAGTGATGCGCCGATGCAGCAGGATGTCCGTAAAGCTTTACAACAAATGACCAGAGCAGCCGCATCCTTGCAATTAATGGCGGATTATATTGAACAACATCCAGAATCATTGATTCGTGGTAAAAAAACAGAGGCCGATAAGAAATGATCAGCAGCACAGTCAAACCGCTATTCACGGTTTCATCGAAAATCAGTCTCTTGTCCATGGCTTTGTTGTTGGGGGCATGTTCAAGTACACCTACGCCGAATTATTATACTTTGGCAACTAAAGTCTCACCTTTGGCAAACTCGAAAGTGCGGGTGATTGAGGTTCTGCCTGTGGGTTTACCCGATCGGATCAATCGTGCGCCGATCTTGGTGCAGGATGCAGCAGGTAAATCTCGAATTTTAGAGAACGAACGCTGGACCTCAACGTTGGGTGCGGAGTTAAGAGACAATCTGTCGGCAGGTTTGCAGCAAAAACTTGGTGCGGTCGATCGTTATAATAGTGGTATGGCGGGGGGGAAGGTGTCTTATCGGGTTGCAACCGATTTTTCCCATTTCGATGTCGTTACTGCTGATGCTGCCAAGAAAAATGTAGAGGTCTCAGTGGCTTGGATTATCAAGAGGAATGATCCCAATATCACTTTGGATCAAAATTCAAACCAAAATCAGCAGTTGGCGTGTCGGATGAGCTTTAGCCAACCGATACAAGAGTATAATGATTCAATCCAAAATGTTGTGAGTGCTGCCAGTGCTTCATTGAACCGAGTTGTTGATGCCATTGCACTGTCGATTGTGGCCTCAGATACAAAAACTCAAATTAACATCAATGGGGTGGTTTGTTCATAATTTGACTGAAAAGTGGTCAGATTGATCACTTTTGTTCTGTTCAGGTTTTATTGTTTATTCAAACATCACACTTTAATGTTGTTTTAAGTTGCTCTCTTTAATTTACCAACCAATACGAATACCTCATTTCGTCTTTGGCTAAATCAAAACATTAAAGAGAGCATAAAAATGAATCAATGTGTGATGAGCGCAAAAAATATTATTCGTGGTAAGCACCACCCAGAATTTTTACAGCATGAAGTCCTTGCTGATATTTTTATTGAAACGGCACAAACATTTCCTGAAAAAGCCGCTCTGATTGAAGCTGAACGAACGTTGAGCTATGGTGAGTTATATCAACAAGCTTTATTGATGGCACAGCATTTGACGCTGAAAGGAGTCAAAGCGGGTGATATTGTTGGTTTATGGCTACCTCGTGGTATCGAATTATTAAAATCACAGTTAGCAATTTGTTTAAGTGGTGCGGCTTGGCTACCATTTGATATGGATACACCTGCAGACCGAATTGCCGTCTGCCTGGAGGATGCTACTGCGGTGGGGATGATTACCAGTGATGAATGGTATGAACACTTACAAGAAGTCCCACAGAGCAAATGGACCAATACTGAATTGCAGCGACCACTGCATGAGACTGTGGAATTAGCCAAAACCTCACCTGACCAACCCGCCTATATTATTTATACCTCAGGTTCTACAGGAAAGCCGAAAGGGATTGTAATTACCCAGATGAATATCTGTCATTTCCTGCGCAGTGAAAACAGTATCTTAGGGATTCAAGAGCAGGATAAGGTCTATCAAGGGTTCTCAGTTGCTTTTGATATGTCCTTTGAAGAAATCTGGTTGTCTTATCTTGTTGGTGCAAGCTTGTGGATTGCACCAAAATCCTTAGTTAGCGATCCAGAGCAACTCTGTCAAACATTGAAACAGCAACAGATTACTGTATTACATGCTGTGCCGACTTTACTGGCTTTATTTCCTGAAGACGTTCCGAACTTGCGTATCATCAACCTAGGTGGGGAAATGTGCCCTGATTCATTGGTGGAACGTTGGGCTTTACCACACCATCAAATGTTTAATACCTATGGACCGACTGAAACCACAGTATCAGCTAGTTTAGAATTATTACAGCAGGGCAAGCCAGTGACCATTGGTAAGCCATTACCGAATTACGGCATGTTGGTGATTAATGCGGAGCGAGAGTTATTAGCTCAAGGCGAAACAGGTGAGCTGTGTATTTTTGGCCCCAGTGTGGCAAAAGGCTATTTAGGACGGCTCGATTTAACTGCAGACAAATTTATTGAAAATCCTTGGGCAAATAATGAGGATGAAATCAGCTTGTATCGCACAGGAGACCTCGCCAAAATTGATGAGTTTGGTCAGGTACATTGTTTAGGTCGTGCCGATGATCAAATCAAAATTCGTGGTTTCCGTGTCGAACTCGGTGAAATTGAAGCAGCGCTTTGTGATCTGGATGGAATCGGTACTGCTGCCGTCATTTTAAGAGCTGAAGATGGTATTGATCAGCTGATTGCTTTTATTGCACCTGAGTTGGAGGCAAAACAAGCGATTGAAATTAAGCAGCTCAGATATCAGCTTAGTCAGCGTTTACCGCCATATATGGTGCCAAATCGCTTTGAAATTATTGAAGAAGTGCCACGACTATTATCTGGGAAAATTGACCGTAAGGCATTGAAAGCTCGCCCATTAACCAGTGTGATTGATCGTAGTGAATCAGACCAGCCACAGAATGAAGCAGAAGAGATTTTATTTGAGATTCTAGGTCGTTTATTTCCCAATATCCCAATCAAGTTAGACTCAGACTTCTTTGATGATCTCGGAGGCCATTCCTTACTCGCTGCTGTACTGATATCGAATTTACGTGAACATCCTCAATATAGCCATCTGACCATTCAAAGTTTATATCAGGCGAGAAAAGTCGGGGCGATTGCAGCTTTAATGTTAGAACAACCTGAACCTTCCTTATTTGATCGTCAGATTGGGCAAGACAATCCGCGTAATCAAAGCTATAAATGGCTGTGTGGAATTGCACAGGCGGTGACGATTCCTGTTCTGATCTCGATCAATATTTTGCAATGGTTGGCACCATTCTTTACTTATCATTATTTCACAGGCGGCACACGAGACAGTATCCCTTATGCGATCGTGCTGTCGTTATTGGTTTATATCAGTGTGATTATTGCCAGTTTTGCAGTTTCAATTACGGTAAAACGTGTATTGATGTTAGGGGTTGGCGCAGGTCGTTATCCATTATGGGGAATGACCTATTTCCGTTGGTGGTTAGCTGATCGGATCAGCAGTATTTCACCTATATATCTACTCTCTGGTTCAACCTTACTGAATTTATATCTCAAAGCACTTGGGGCAAAAATTGGGCATGATGTCACCATTAGCTCAGTGCATATCCGTATGCCATCTTTGTTAAAGATTGAAGATGGGGTCAGTATTGGTTCCAATGTAAATCTGGAAAATGCCAAGGTTGAGCACGGACACCTAGTATTGGGTTCAATCCAACTCAAACAAGACAGCTATGTGGGATCTTATGCTGTATTGGAAGAAAATACCGTGTTAGAACCGCAAGCGCATGTCAATGCTTTAACCTCAATTGAATATGGCACGACGGTACCCACAGGTGAAATTTGGGATGGAACACCCGCTAAAAAAATAGGTCACATTAATGAGCTTGAATCATTAGCTGCACGTCCAAAATTATCCTTAGTGCGTAAATTTGCTGAATATGGCTACTATAGTGTCAGTGCTTTAATCATTGCGTGTTTGTTCTTTATTCCGATTTTTCCAAGCTTTTTACTGGTCGATTGGTTAGATGTCAATGTGTTTAATATTGATCCGAATAACCATATTCAAACCGCACTGTATTATTTCATCCTTGCGATTCCTGCCAGTGCCATGATGATGGTCATTACTGCATTAATTTCATCGGCTATCCGTAAAGTGGCATTGCCGCATTTAGAGACGGGCACTTATGCGGTACATGGTGCTACTTATTATCGTAAATGGTTTGCAGCTCAGATTTTAGAAACTAGTTTACAGACTTTACATGGCTTGTTTGCAACCTTATATGCTCCGACATGGTTCCGAATGTTGGGTGCAAAGGTAGGTAAAAATACAGAAATTTCGACGGCTACAGGTGTAATTCCTGAAATGCTGACCTTAGGAGAAGAAAGTTTTATCGCCGATGCGGTAATGCTAGGTGATGAAGAGATTAAAGGCGGCTGGATGTCGTTGAAATCTACGCAAATTGGGAATCGTAGCTTTGTTGGGAATAGTGCCTATATCGCGGATGGTACGGTATTGCCAGATAATGTTTTGATTGGTGTGCAATCGAAAACGCCAGATAACCGAGAAATGTATTCAGGCCAAACTTGGTTCGGTTCTCCGCCATTATTGTTACCTGCACGTGAAGCAGCAGCGCAATATCCAGATCATCTGACCTTTAAACCAAGTATCAAACGCCGTTTCATGCGAGGTTTGATTGAGGGTTTACGTATTGTATTACCGACAGCACTTGCCATTGGTGTGGGGTATATGATTGTGCTCGAAGTGATCGATGTCATTAATGAGCATAGTATTGCCTTGGGATTATTGGCTTTAACCTTGGCAGGGCTGTTATATGGCGTCGGCTGTTTTGTCATCGTGACCATATTGAAATGGGTTTTAATTGGACGTTATCAACCACGTTCAGCACCCATGTGGACCATGTTCGTTTGGCTCAGTGAAGGCATTACCAGTCTCTATGAATCTGTTGCGATTCCGAACTTTTTGAATTATTTAAGAGGGACACCGATGTTGCCATTCTTTTTACGCCTATTAGGAGTGAAAATTGGTAAAGATGTCTATCTGGATACGGCTGATATTACTGAATTCGACTGCGTGAAAATAGGTGACCGTGCTGAGTTTAATAGCTTCTCTGGGCCACAAACCCATCTATTTGAAGATCGCATCATGAAAATTGGTCAAGTGAATGTGGGCAGTGATGTGGTGGTGAATTCGCGGAGTATTATTTTATACAATGCCAATGTGGCTGATTATGCGGTATTAGGTCCACTGACCTTGGTGATGAAAGGAGAGAATATTCCTGCAAAATCAGCATGGATTGGTTCACCAGCTGTACCTTGGAAGCATGTTTAAGTTTTGATAACGGGTCAACAAAGGAAAGGGATAAGAATATGATTTTCTTATCCCTTTTTTTATAAGTCTGTGAAACTTGTTGATTCACTATTTAATTTAATGTGCGGTTGAGGCAGGTTTGGATTTAAAAAACACTAAGCAAACAAGGATAAAAGCCAATAGCACAAAAGAAGCACCGAATCGGCTTAAATCTAGCCCACCGTGATCAAGTGGTTTATCTAAAAAGTCACCTAGCACAGCACCGAGTGGTCTGGTTAAAACAAAAGCTGACCAGAATAAAAATGTTCTGGAGATCTTGGTCCAATAGTAAAGGGCAATCAGAATAAGCAGTAGACTTCCAAAGATCAGAGCTGCTCCTGTATAACCTAAACCTTGGGTATCTGCTGTCCAATCACCAAGCGCTGTTCCTAGGGTTTGAGAGAACATAATGGTGATCCAGTAAAAGGCTTCAGTCTTTGCAGACTGGACACTGTTCACTGCAATATCGCCACAGCTCCAATACCAGATCACAAGCGAGCTAAGCAGTAGGGTGAGTAAAATAATACTCCCCCCGAGATAACCTATGCCTAGAGAGCGATCGACATAATCAGCAATGGTGGTTCCGAGTGTTGTGGTTGAGATAATGGTTGCCCAATATAAAAAGGGTTTGTATTCTTTGGCTTTCATTTGCAGTGAAACAAAGCCAATAAAAATAATAGAAAAAATACATGTACTTAAGATATAGCCCAGATTGAGTGACATTGATAAAGCATCACCAGCGGTTTCACCGAGTGTTGTGGCAGCAATTTTTATAATCCAGAATAGCAAGGTCACTTCGGGTACTTTGCTTAATACTTCGGGCAGCTTATTTTTGTTATCCATAATTCACTCCAATTTGAGGGTAGATCAAATTTAGAGTTTTTTTATTAATAGCGACTTAAATTTAAATTGTACTTTTGTTTAGTTTTTTAGAAGCTTTAATTTTATTTTAAGCTGATGTTTTTATATTCTCATCGTTAAATAATCATGGAACGATTGGCGATGTCAATTGAAACTATAGATGTTAGTTTGTTTAATTGGATTAACTCAGCGGCAACGCAAAACCCGATTTTAGATAAAGCTGCCTTATTCGCCTCACATAACTTAATTGCAGTATTATTTGTATTTTTAATTGCCTCATTGTTTTTTAAGGATAAAAAATATCGAGTGCAGTTTATCAAAATGCTTATCACTATCGTTGCTTCATTATTAGTGACACAGTTCATTCATGCGGTCTATTATCACCCAAGACCATTTGATCTGGGTATTGGACATATCCTGACGGGGCATGGTTCATCTTCTTCATTTCCAAGTCAGCATACTTTGACTGTGGCAACCATCGCTTTTTCATATTTACTTTCAGGCTATCGAAAAATAGGCAGTGCAGCATTTTTATTGGCTTTAATTGTAGGTTGGTCAAGGATTTATATTGGTGTTCATTTTCCTTTTGATGTACTGGGATCATTTGTCATTGCTTTTATACTTGTATTAGGAATGACTGTCATATTTAAAGAATTTATATTTAAAGCTAAAAAAACTGTCCCAATATCTGTTGTCGATTAAGGTTTTTAATTTAACTATAGTTAAAATAAACCCTATCATTGATACAGATAGGGTTTATTCGGTTTAACTACATTTTAGCTATATTTAAGATTCGTCTGTTCTTGCAGTTAATTGTCCTTCAGCAGTAAGTTGTTCCGCCATTTCCTTAGTTTTTCTTAGACCCGGCATACGGTATTCAGTATGGCCATAATCTTGAATAGATTTCCAACGACCGCCCCAAGTTAGACCAACGGATTCAGCGACTTGCCCATAGAGCTGATAACCACGCATTGCCCAAGGGTCGCGTTCTGAGATGACCACTTTGCCGTTACGTTTAAATGCAACATCGGCAGCTAAACCGAATTGGTGATAGCTTTGATAACCTTTGGCACGGGTTGTATTTGGATTCCCTGCAAGCATATTTTGGCGGCTTGGACTACGGTAACCTTCAAGTAAGACCAGCTCATAACCATGTTGTTCTTTCATGATTTTGAAGACCATCAGTAGACGTTGCTTATAGCGAGGATTAATTTTGTCCCATTTTCGATCAACCATGGATACATCAAAACTACCATGAGAATGACTCATTGGAATCTCAATTTGCGATGCATTAATACTTGGATCTGTCGGATGTTGGGCTTGATAGGCTTGTTCAAGACGAGTCGCTTCGACAATGGCATCTTCAATCAAGTTGGCATCGACTTCAGGTGGTGGACTCAGCATTTCACCATTGAGTAGCGTATAAATTTGTGGATCAGTTTCTTTTAAATATTCAGCTTCAATACGTGTGGAATTGATCGGGCGGGTAAACGCAAAAATCAGGATACTGGCAAATAAAAAGAAACCTGCGATTAAAATCCACCATTGTTGTAAGTGCCAATGCGATTGTAATTTTTCTGGCGAGGCTGCTTGATGCATATTCTCTGCGAACTGCATTGCATTGGCGATTTTCTTTTTTCCACTTGGAAGCAATGATTGCAACAACTGCTTGCATTTATAACGCAGCTCATATGACATGAGCAGGGTTAATCCGATTGCGACAGCGAGAAAGCAGAAGAAGATGATAAAAATCATTGTTTACTTGAGTTCATTCACAGCAAATGGCTTTTGTGTCACTTTAATTTGTACAGTTGCTTCGGGTGCTTCCGCTTCAACTTCTGCTGCTTTCGCTGGTGCAGCCTTGGTCGCAGGAGGAGCAGGTTTAGCGACTACTTTATTTGTTGCCGGAGCAGCGATTTCATTTTTGCTATGTGGCACTTTTGCTGGTGTTGCTGTTGCTGGTTTCGCATTTGGTTCGTTTGCAAATGGAGAAACATGCTGTCCGGTTGGAGCAGGTGCAGCAGGTGGTGGTGTCCGTTGGAAAAATTTGTTTAAATCATTGCTCCCAGGCTGAGCAAAATTATTGTCTTCCACGGAATCACTTGTTTCATGATGATTTGGATTAGTGACTTCCACATCATTGCTTTGAGTTGTTGCTTTATGGGCTGTTTGAACCGTCTCAGTTTCTTCAAGCGTTTGTGGCACAGTAGGCGCTAGATTGCTGGAGTCATTTGCAAAGATGAAAAAAAACAGTGCAGCAAAGATTATTCCTGAAAGAAATCCGATCAGTAAATAAATTACAGGAGATAAGGTTTTTTTCTTATTGGTCTGTAATATGCGTAAAGAAGTTGTTCTTTCCTGAGTCATACGTTATCAACTAAGGCAAATGGATGGTGATATGTGCTTCTTCGGCAGGTGCTGAAATCACATTCTGATAAGGGGCTAAAGCACCCTGATTTTGTTTGGAGAGCATGAACTTTAAGCCTGCAAAAGTGAGCGCAGCAAACATGAGCAAGAAAATCAGAATCCAGAAAAAAGGTAATTCGTGATGAATGATGTGTTTGATGTGGTCAGGAATTGCGGCAAAAGGAGAAAATGCTGCTTTTTTCCCTTTGAGATAATCAATTTCATCTCCGACACGAGCCACGAGGTGATTTAAGCTTTCTACCGATTCCAGACGATATTTACCTTGAAAACCGAGCAATAGACAGTAGTGGAAAACCTCAAGCGATGCCAGACGCTCTTTGCCACGACTGCGCAGTTGTTCCAAGATTTCAAAAAAACGATAGCCAGCCAGTTGAGAGCCAAACAGGCTCAATTGCAATGGGCTGATTAGCCATGAATTCTGTAAGTTAAAATAGGCTGCATCCTGTTGTGTCGCAATGGTTTCATCAATCAAGGCACAAAATGCATATTTGGCGTCGTGGATATCGTCAGCAGAAAACTGCAAACGTTTGGCTTGCTGCTCGAAACGGTTCAATAAATCGACGATTTTTTCACGAAAATCAGCTGGATTTGCAGGTATATAGCGGTTGCGAAGTAAAAAAACCAGATAGAACCCATCATGTAATAGGTCAATCAAGTTGGTCGCTTGCGCTTTATTTTGTGGCTGATCAGAAGCAGGTAAACCTGAACCAATTTTTCCATCATCAAATAAAGAGGGGATGCCTGTGGGTTGAGTCATTGTGATTCTCTTAACTATTCATTACAGCAATGAGTTCAATACTAATATCTTGGAAACCAGCGGGTACATAGACACAGATGGTTTCTGACTCAAGCATACGTTGATAGAGTTCATGATGTGGTTCAATTTCAAAATAGCTGACACCAGAGCGTACTGGAATCGCTGTCGGAACTTGCATTAAATGATGGAGTGGAACAGCAGGAAGTGCCGCAATGACACGCTGTTCTACGTCTATCGTACTGCCCACTTTGAAACGTAAAGGTACAATTTGGATGAGTTCATGGGTTTGCATCATGCTGCTGGAAACAGCAATGTAAAGACGCGTATCACGGGTAATTTTGTCTGACTCAAGACTACCCACCCAATAAGATGGTCGCGTTTCTTTCAAGGCGATACTGAAATAACGGCTCGAAATAATGGTATCCAATAAATCTCTTAAGATCAGATCAAGCTGCTGAAAACTGTCTTGTAACTGATGATGTTTATAGTGTGGTAAATGATCTACATCATAAGCCGTAGAGAAGGTGAGTAATGACCCTGTTAAACGCAATAATTCTGAGAACAAGCGTTCTGGGTGAATTAAAGGATATTGGAGTAAGTGATTCAATCCAGCGTAGGCGGTATTTAAGGCATTGATTAACCAGAAGGAAACAATGTCACCTGAACGGAATTCAATTAGTTTTTGTTCATTTTCACGGTTATTGCTTTGAATGGTTTTAATTTTGGCCTTAATGACGTTGAGTGTACGTTTCAGGTTATTAATCAGAGATTCAGACGCTGCAATGTGTAAAATCGGTGGGATAAACTTATTGTCTAACTCAAAGTGACCTGAGCTTTGACGTTTAATTTTACCGACTGGAATATATAAGAAACCATCTAAATGCTGACTTGGCTGAATATGCTGCTCTAACAACTTAAATTCCGCACGACGGCGCAAGAGATTCAGTTCAGCAGGACTGGCATCGGTAAACAGATCATGAGTTTCTGTCAAATAGTTATGATAGCGACTAGACACTGAGCGTGTTTCATCCGCGATATTTTTCTTGTTGGCTTGTAAGATCGGAAGCGCCAGATAAACCGTCATTTCACCTTGTAGATTAAGATCATCCAGCAATAATGGTTCTGGCAATAAATCCTGAGCAGGTGCGTGATAAATCTCACCATCTTGCCAAATGATTTCCACTTCTTGGAGTGCCAGAATATGGGTGGAAAGTTGAACCTCATCAAATTTCAACTTTTGTACGCCATAGGCATGTGGAATCATCGCTCGAATCGTATGATTCAAACGTTGTTCATGATAGGTATCTTGGATCTGAAAATGCTGAGGACGTAAAAATAAGCCTTCACCCCAAAGAATCTTTTCTGCTTTAAACATATGTATTTACCAATAATTATTCATATTCATTCTTTGGCTGAACACCAAGGGTGTCCTGTAGCATTTGTAAAGGATGTTCATCCTTAATCACCTGAGTTAACCACTCATGCAGTGGCATTTGGCTCCATTTGATGGTTTTTTGCAACATATAGCTGACAGGACTATGCGGTTCATTTTGCTGAAAATAAGTGGCAATTTCTTGCAGCACACGCATCGCCTGTTCACGGTTTTCAACATGCGATTGAACTTGTGGCTGAAAGGACAACTGATTTTGAGGTGCAGCAGATTGTGTCGTCACGTTTTGTACCATCGGCGTGGTCGATGTTTCGATTTCAGTAATGACCGTTTGAGTGCTTTGCTCAAACTGGTCGCTTTTATAAATCTTTTTCAGTGTAATATGAATATTATTTAAGCTAGAGTCGATTGCAGCAAAACTAGGAGAGTCTAAACCAAGCAAATCATCCAGCACTTGTTTCAGCGTTGCCCATT
>Ga0209958_1001205_pt1 | contig 22623 bp, 20 predicted proteins | sample ThiBio_inoc_plan_FD_183942 | JGI IMG/M metagenome (GOLD analysis project Ga0209958, IMG submission 183942) | Wastewater bioreactor microbial communities from Cape Town, South Africa - Thiocy_inoc_plan (SPAdes) | ecosystem: Engineered > Bioremediation > Thiocyanate > Unclassified | place: South... | reverse complement strand
CGCGCACCACGCAGGCCGAAATGAAAGTGCGTTTCGACCTTGCGGGTTTGCTGGAAGAGGTCGCGGCCGATGCCGGCCTGTCGTGGCAGGGCGCCGTGCCGTGCGAGATCGAGGCCGGCCGGCTCGCGATGCGGCAAATCGTCACCAACCTGGTCCAGAATGCGCAGCGTTATGGCGGCGGCACGCCGGTCGAGCTGGCGCTGGAGTGCACCGGCAAGCTGGCGCGGGTGATCGTGCGCGATGCCGGCGCGGGGATTCCCGACGATCAGCTGGAAAAAGTGTTCAGGCCGTTTTACCGGCTCGAGGCATCGCGTTCGCAGGCTACCGGCGGAACCGGACTGGGACTGGCGATCGTGCGGCAGCTGGCGGAAACCAATGGATGGACCGTGTCTCTCAAGAACCGTGCGGCAGGCGGTCTGGAGGCGACGCTGGAAATTCGCCGGGGAGTCAGATGAAGTGTGCGGTGGCGCGCCGCAGTATCCGGAGTTCGATGAACAGCAGCGTCAGGCTGAACATCGACATGCGGCGGGTGCTGCCGCTGAAGAATCCCAGCGGCGAGCGCGACAGGCCGACGCTCACGCTGGTGGCCTTGCCCAGCTGCATCAGGCGGCCGACTGCCGGGCAAACAGGGAAAACTGCACGAACAGCAGCGACAGGCTGGTGAGGCTCATGCGCTCGGTCTGACCGTGGAACCAGGCAAAGGGCGAGGAGCTGAGTTCGAGAACCAGTTGCTTGTGGCCGAATTGCAGTTTCATGATGCGCTCCTTGGTGAAGGGTTTGCCTGAGTACCTGCAATGCCTGTGCCACCTGGGCAGGCCGCGGCGCGGGTTGGGAAAGCGCCGATAAAACAAGCCGTTGCAAACCATTTCCCGCACATGCGGGCAGGCGGCATGGCGCGGATTGACGGAAAGTCGTCAATCCGTGTCGAGGCGGCCGACAGTCGGCACCCGCCGGGGGGAGGACGGCGTCAGGGTAGAATCCGGCTTTCGATTTGGGCGGGGCGCATCCTGCGTGCCGCGTCTTCTTGCATGATCATCCTCAAGAATCTCAGCCTGCGGCGCAGCGCCAAGGTGCTGCTCGACAACGCGTCGGTGTCGATCAACCCCGGCGAAAAGGTCGGCCTGGTCGGCCGCAACGGCGCCGGCAAATCCAGCCTGTTCGCGCTCTTGAACGGCAGCCTGCACGAGGACCGCGGCGATTTTTCCATGCCGGCGCAGTGGCGCATGGCGCAGGTGGCGCAGGACATGCCGGAGACTGCCGAGTCCGCGACCGATTTCGTCATCGCCGGCGATACCCAGCTGGCCGAGGCGCAGGCCGAGGTCACCGCCGCCGAGGCCAGCGACGACGGCGAGCGCATGGCGCACGCCTACATGGCGCTGCACGACGCCGGCGCCCACGACGCGCAGTCGCGCGCGCAGGCTTTGATCCTCGGCTTGGGCTTCCAGGTGCGCGAGTTGAATCAGCCGGTCAACAGCTTCTCCGGCGGCTGGCGCATGCGCCTGCAACTGGCGCGCGCGCTGATGTGCCCGTCCGACCTCTTGCTGCTCGACGAGCCGACCAACCACCTCGATCTGGATGCGCTGGTGTGGCTGGAAGCCTGGCTGAAGAAATATCCCGGCACCATGCTGGTGATCAGCCACGACCGCGAGTTTCTCGACGCGGTGACCAACGTCACCATCCATATCGAGAACGGCCAGCTCACCCGCTACGGCGGCAATTACAGCACCTTCGAGGACATGCGCGCCGAGCAGATGGCGCTGCAGCAGGCAGCGTTCGCCCGCCAGCAGGACAAGATCGCCCACCTGCAGGCCTTCATCAACCGCTTCAAGGCCAAGGCCAGCAAGGCCAAGCAGGCGCAAAGCCGGGTCAAGGCGCTGGATCGCATGGAAAAGCTGGCGCCGATGCTGGCGAGTGCGGACTTCACCTTCGAGTTCAAGGAGCCACAGAACCTGCCCAACCCCATGCTGACCATCGACGACGCCAGCTTCGGTTATCCGCCGCCGGCAGAGGCGCCTGCTGGAACGCCGCCGACGGTGATCGTGCAGCACGTCAGCAAGTCGGTGTTCGCCGGCCAGCGCATCGGGATTCTGGGCGCCAACGGCCAGGGCAAGTCGACCCTGGTGAAGACCGTCGCGCGCACCCTGCCGGTGGTCGCCGGCGCCGTGACCGAGGGCAAGGGCCTCAACATCGGCTACTTCGCGCAGCAGGAACTCGACGTGCTGCGCCCCCTGGATACCCCGCTGGAACACATGATCCGCCTCGCCCGCGACACCATCGCCAACGGCGGTGCCGGCCAGTTCAGCAGCCGCGAGCAGGACCTGCGCAATTTTCTCGGCACCTTCAACTTCAGCGGCGACATGGTCAAGCAGGCGGTCGGCACCATGAGCGGCGGCGAAAAAGCGCGGCTGGTGCTGTGCATGATCGTGTGGCAGCGCCCCAACCTGCTGCTGCTGGACGAACCGACCAACCACCTCGATCTGGCCACCCGCGAGGCGCTGGCGATGGCGCTGAACGAATTCGAAGGCACCCTGATGCTGGTCAGCCACGACCGCGCCCTGCTGCGCTCGGTGTGCGACGAGTTCTGGCTGGTCACGCGCGGCGGCGTGGAGCCGTTCGACGGCGATCTGGACGACTATCAGCGCTATCTGCTGGAGGAGGGCAAGCGTCTGAGGGAAAGCCTGAAGGAGGCCGGCAAGGCCGCCGAACCGCCCAAACCCTCGCCGGCGCCGGTGGCGGAGAAGCGCGCGGTGCCGAGCGGCAAGCTGAAACCGCTGAAGCAGAAGCTGGAGAAGCTCGATAAAAGCATGGCTGCGCTGCAGGCGGAAAAGGCGGCCTTCGAAGCCCGCCTGGGTGAAGCGCTTTCCGTTGAGCAGATTACCGAAACCGGCAGGCAGCTTCAGCACGTCATTGACGAGCTGGCGATTGAAGAGGGGGAGTGGCTGGAGGTGTCGGAGGAGATTGAAGCGCTGGAAGCGGCAGGCGCATAGGCCTGTTTCCCCTTGGCAAAATCCTGGGAAAGTTGCCGGTCGTTGGTCGGGCTATCCCCGGCCAACGGTCAGCCGCCCGGCACCACCCCCGACTAGGACCAGCAACGAAACCCCCTCCAACCACGCTAAAATGCGCCTTTCCCGAAAAGCCGTTAATTCCCCGTGAAACCCACCTTTCAGGACATCATCCTCACCCTGCAACGCTACTGGGGCGAGCGCGGCTGCGCGCTCTTGCAGCCCTACGACATGGAAGTCGGCGCCGGTACCTCGCACACCGCGACCTTCCTGCGCGCGCTCGGCCCCGAGCCGTGGAAGGCGGCTTACGTGCAGCCGAGCCGCCGCCCCAAGGACGGCCGCTACGGCGACAACCCGAACCGGCTGCAGCACTACTACCAGTTCCAGGTGGTGCTGAAGCCGGCGCCGGCGGACATTCTGGAGCTGTATCTCGGCTCGCTCGAAGCGCTGGGTTTCGACCTCAAGAAGAACGACGTGCGCTTCGTCGAGGACGACTGGGAAAACCCCACGCTGGGCGCCTGGGGGCTCGGTTGGGAGGTGTGGCTGAACGGCATGGAAGTCACCCAGTTCACCTATTTCCAGCAGGTCGGCGGCATCGACTGCAAGCCGATCACCGGCGAAATCACCTACGGCCTGGAGCGCCTCGCCATGTACCTGCAGGGCGTGGAGAGCGTGTTCGATCTTGTATGGACCGAGGGGCTGACCTACCGCGACGTCTACCACCAGAACGAGGTCGAGCAGAGCGCCTACAACTTCGAGCACAGCGACGTCAATTTCCTGCTGACCGCGTTCGCCGCGCACGAGAAGAAGGCGCAGGAACTGATGGCGGCGCAGCTCGCGCTGCCGGCCTACGAACAGGTGCTGAAGGCCGCGCACACCTTCAACCTGCTCGACGCGCGCGGCGCCATCTCGGTGACCGAGCGCGCCGCCTACATCGGGCGCATCCGCAACCTGGCGCGGGCGGTGGCCAGAAGCTACCTCGACAGCCGTGCGCGGCTCGGCTTCCCGATGGCGCCCAAGGCATGGGCGGATGAAGTCATCGCACAACTCGACAAGAAGGCGGCGGCATGAGCGCACAGAATCTGCTGGTTGAACTGTTCATCGAAGAGCTGCCGCCCAAGGCGCTGAAAAAACTGGGCGAGGCCTTCGCCGCCGCGCTCGCCGAAAGCCTGGCCGCGCAGGGGCTGGCCGCTGCCCACGCTGCGGTCGTCAGCTTCGCGTCGCCGCGCCGCCTCGGCGTGCACGTCGAAGGCGTGCTGGCACGCGCGGCCGACAAGCCGGTGTCGACCAAGCTGATGCCGGTCGGCGTCGGCCTCGACGCGGACGGCAAGGCCACGCCCGCGCTGCTGAAGCGCCTGGCCGCGCTGGGTGCGGACGAATCCGCGGCGGCCAGGCTGCGGCGTGAAGGCGAAGGCAAGAACGAAGCGCTTTTCCATGACAGCATCGCGCCCGGCGCCACGCTGGCGGATGGCCTGCAAAAGGCCATCGAAGCCGCGATGGCGAAGCTGCCTATCCCCAAGGTGATGACCTACCAGCTTGCCGACGGCTGGAGCAGCGTCAACTTCGTGCGCCCGGTGCACGGGCTGGTCGCGCTGCACGGCGCCGGCGTCGTGCCGGTGACGGTGCTGGGGCTTGAAGCTGGCCGCGAGACCCAGGGACATCGCTTCGAGGCGCGCGTCAGCCCGGTGTCCATTCAAAACGCGGATAGCTACGCCGCTCAATTGAGGGACGAGGGCGCGGTGATCGCGAGCTTTGCCGAGCGCCGCGCCGAGATCGTGCGCCAGCTCGCGGCCGCCGCGGCGCCGCTCGGCCTCGTGCCGGTCGAGGACGCCGCCCTGCTGGACGAGGTCGCCGCGCTGGTGGAACGCCCCAACGTGCTACTCGGCAAGTTCGATGAAGCCTTCCTCGAAGTGCCGCAGGAATGCCTGATCCTCACCATGAAGGCGAACCAGAAATACTTCCCGCTGCTGGATACGGCGGGCAAGCTGACCAACCAGTTCCTCATCGTCTCCAACATCTCGCCGGCCGATGCCTCCGCCGTGATCCAGGGCAACGAGCGGGTGGTGCGCCCGCGCCTGGCCGACGCCAAGTTCTTCTTCGACCAGGATCGCAAGAGGACGCTGGATTCGCGCGTGCTGGGGCTGGCCAAGGTGGTGTACCACAACAAACTCGGCACCCAGGGCGAGCGGGTGACGCGGGTGCAGGCGATTGCCCGTGCCATCGGCCAGCAGATCGGCGGCGAGGCGCTGGCGCTGAAGGCCGATCAGGCCGCATTGCTGGCCAAGGCCGATTTGCTCACCGACATGGTGGGTGAATTCCCCGAACTGCAGGGCATCATGGGGCGCTACTACGCGCAGCACGACGGGCTGGCCGACGACATCGCCTTCGCCATCGAGGACCACTACAAGCCGCGCTTCGCCGGCGACGCACTGCCGCGCAGCGACGTCGGCGTGTGCGTGGCGCTGGCGGACAAGCTGGAAACGCTGGCGGGGATGTTCGGCATTGGCGAAAAACCCACCGGCGACAAGGATCCGTTCGCGCTGCGCCGCCATGCGCTGGGCGTCATCCGCATGCTGATCGAGAAGAACTTGCCGCTGGGCCTGAGCGATCTGGTCAATATCGCCTTCGCCGGTTTCCCGCAGGGATTGCCGGGACAGGCGCACACCGATGTGTCCCTGTTCGTGTTCGAGCGTCTCAGCGGCGCGATGCGCGAACAGGGCTATTCTGCGAACGAGGTCGATGCGGTGCTGAGCCTGAATCCGGCGCAGATTTATCTGGTGCCGAAGCAACTGGAAGCGGTGCGCATCTTCGCCGCATTGCCCGAAGCCCCCGCGCTCGCCGCTGCGAACAAGCGCGTCGGCAACATCCTGAAGAAAGCCGAGGGCGAAGTGGGTGCGACGGCCGATCCATCCCGTTTCGTCGAGGCGGCGGAAATGGCGTTGTTTGCCGCGCTCGGCGAGATCGCACCGCGTGCCGACGCGGCCTTCGATTCGGGCGACTACACGGCCTCGCTGCAGGCGCTCGCCGCGCTGAAAGCCCCGGTCGACGCCTTCTTCGACCATGTCATGGTCAACGCCGACGATCCCGCGCTCAAGGCCAACCGGCTGGCGCTGCTGAACCAGCTGCACCGGACCATGAACCGGGTTGCGGACTTGTCGCGCCTGGCGGCGTAAACTGGAACCTCGGAACGGCAGGAATCAGGCCATGAAGCTCATCATTCTCGACCGCGACGGCGTCATCAATTTCGACTCCGACCGGTTCATCAAGTCGCCGGACGAATGGAAGCCGATTCCCGGCAGCCTGGAAGCGATCGCGCGGCTGACGCGCGAGGGCTGGCGCGTGGTGGTGGCGACCAACCAGTCGGGGCTGGCGCGCGGGCTGTTCGAGATGGCGACGCTCAACGCCATCCACGCCAAGATGCACAAGGCGGCGGCGCAGGCGGGCGGGCGCATCGAGGCGGTGTTTTATTGCCCGCATGCGGCCGAGACGAACTGCGGCTGCCGCAAGCCCAAGTCGGGCTTGTTCAACGAGATCGCCGCGCGCTACGGCCAGGATCTGCAGGACGTGCCCGCCATCGGCGATTCGCTGCGCGACCTGCTGGCCGCGGCCAGCGTGGGCGCCCGGCCGTTGCTGGTGCGAACCGGCAAGGGCGAAAAAACCCTGGCGGCGGGCAACCTGCCCGACAACACGCCGGTATTTGCCGACCTGAGCGAGGCCGTCGACCACCTGCTCAAGGCGGCGGCATGAACCTGATCCGTTCGCTGGTTTTCATGGTTCTGCAAACCGCGCTGACGGTTTTCTTCAGCACCATTGCCTTGCTCAGCTTTCCGTTTTCGGCGCATACGCGTTACCGGATGATTACCGGCTACAACCACAGCGTGATCTGGCTGGCGCGCTGGGTGCTCGGCATCCGCTATGTGGTGAAGGGGGCTGAAAACCTGCCGCACCGGCCTGCCGTCATTCTCGCCAAGCACCAGTCGGCGTGGGAAACCGTGGCGTTTCTGTTCCTGTTTCCGCCGCTCTCGCCGGTCATCAAGCAGGAGCTGCTGAACGTGCCGTTTTTTGGCTGGGCATTCCGGATGCTCTCGCCCATCGCCATCGACCGCGGTGCCGGGCGCGAAGCGCTCAAGCAGATCGTCGCCCGGGGCAAGGAAAAAATCGCGCAGGGATTCTGGGTGCTGGTGTTTCCCGAAGGCACGCGCGTCGCCCCCGGCGAAAAAGGCCGCTATGGCATAGGCGGCGGCTGGCTGGCGGCGGAAAGCGGCGCCCCCATCGTGCCAGTGGCGCACAACGCGGGCGAAGTGTGGCCGAAAAATGCCTTCATCAAGCGTCCCGGCACCATCACCGTCAGCATCGGCCCGGCCATCGAAACGGCCGGCAAAAGCGCGGCCGAACTCACCCGCACGGTCGAGGCCTGGATCGAGGCCGAAATGGCGAGGCTGCCCCCTGCTGCCGCACGCCAATAACGGGGTGCTGCAGCTCGGCGCCATCGCGGTGCCGTTTGCGCTCAAGCGCTCGCGCCGCCGCCGCACCCTCGGCCTGACGGTGACCGCGCGCGAAGTGCGCATTCATGCGCCGAGCTGGACGCCGCGTGCCGAGATCGAGCGTTATGTCGTGCTGCAACACGGCTGGCTCGCTCGCGCCTGGGCACGGATGCAGGCGCGCACATCGCGAGCCGGGGCGCCCGCCGCGAACGAAGTGCGTTATCTGGGGCGCGTCCTTGCACTCGATATCCGGCCTTCATTGTTCAGCGAGGTGCGCCGCCATGGCGGCACGCTGCGCATCCATGCGCCGCACGGTGCCGACGCCGCATCCCTGGTCCGCGACTGGCTGCGAATCCGTGCCGAACGTCTGCTGGCCTGGCGGCTCGCGCGCATCGCCCGCAAACTGGGGCGCAGGCCCAGCCGTTTTGCCCTGTCCAACGCGCAAACCCAATGGGGCAGCTGCACCCGGCACGGCCACATCCGCCTCAACTGGCGGCTGGTGCAGGCGCCGCTCGCGCATATCGACTACGTTGCCGCGCATGAGCTCGCCCACCTCGTCCACCTCGACCATTCGCCGCGCTTCTGGGCGCAGGTCGCAGCGCTGTGTCCGGACGCGCTTGCGCGGCGCGCCGAGTTGCGCACAATGGGAGCTTCTCTGTTTCAGGTCTGAAACCATGCGAATCCTGCACACCATGCTGCGCGTCGGCGACCTCGACCGCTCGATCGATTTCTACACCAGCGTGCTCGGCATGAAACTGCTGCGCCGCAAGGATTACCCGGGCGGAAAGTTCACGCTCGCCTTCGTCGGCTACGACACAGAAGACCGCACGGCAGTGCTTGAGCTGACCTACAACTGGGGCGTCGACCAATACGAAGCCGGCAGCGGCTACGGCCACATCGCCATCGAGGTCGACGACGCCTACGCCGCGTGCGACGCCGTCGCAGCCAGGGGCGGCAAGGTGCTGCGCCCGGCCGGGCCGATGTCGCATGGCACCACGGTGATCGCGTTCATCGAAGACCCCGACGGCTACCCGATCGAATTCATCCAGAAGGGAACCGCCGGGTGGGTGAAGGAATGGGCGGAGTAACAGGCATTCGCCCGGGCCGCAGCGCGTACTAACTGATTGCCTTGGTGATCAGCGGTAGCAGCGGCTCGGGCAGCTTGATTTTTCCGGACAGTGCGAAGGCCTGGGCGGTCTTGGACATCTTCTGCCATGTCTTGCGGATGATATCCAGCCATTTCGCCTCATCGTAGTCGGGTTTGCTCTGGGCGAAGGCCAGTATGTAATGCTCGATGAAGACAAGATCGGCGATGTCTTCCAGCAGTTGCGTTTCCGGATTGCTCTTGATACCGCGCTTGCTCACCGCCTTCTTGACGCGTTCGATGGTTGCGTCGTCATAGCCGGCCTGGCGCATCAGCTCGCCTGCCGTGTCGGCGTGAAACGTGTAAAGCCCGGTGCGCCACGCGTGATAGCCATCCTTGTTCATCGGATAGCTGCTGCGCGGCACCTTCCAGCGCTGGATGTGCTGGGCGCGCACTGCCAGTTGCGCCACCTCGGAGGCTTCCGGTGCAAAGCGGGCGATCATGTCCGACATGCGGCGGCCGTAAAGCAGTTCCTTGGGCTGGCCTTCATCCAGATTGGGGTCTTCCGCATTGGCGGCATCAAACAGTGCCAGCGCTCGACTGAAGCGTTCCTGATTCTCGATCATCATTCAATTCCTGGGTTGGGGGGTAGGCTATCCATGGTCCTTTCCTGGATGTGCCGGAATAGTTCCGCAAGCCGCACGACCAGGATCGGCTTCCATTTCCCATTATCTCAAACATCCGTGCCATCGACCCGGGCCATTCCGTCGATCGACGGCAGCGAGGCATCCGTCAACGGCCAGCCAAGCTTGCATTTTTCCGGATCGTGCCCCAAGATACGCCAAGCGCGTTTTATCCTGCCTGCAAGCTCAACCCAGAGGAATCCCGACGTGACCGATCTCTTTTCCCCCGCCCGCTTCGGCGCCATCGAACTTGCCAACCGCGTGGTGATGTCGTCGCTGACGCGCAACCGCGCTGGCGCGGGCAACGTGCCGACGCCGCTGGTGGCCGAATACTATCGCCAGCGCGCCTCGGCCGGGCTCATCCTGACCGAGGCTTCGCCGATCTGCGCGGCGGGCCACGGCTATCCCCGCACACCCGGCATCCATACGCCCGAACAGATCGCGGGCTGGAAGCAGGTGACCGATGCGGTGCATGGCGCCGGCGGGAAGATCGCGCTGCAACTGTGGCATGTGGGGCGGATTTCGCATCCCGATCTGCAGCCGGACAGCGCCCTGCCGGTCGCGCCGTCGGCGATCCGGCCGGCCGGCCAGGTGTTCACCGGGCAGGAAATGAAGGATTTCGTCATGCCGCGCGCACTCGAACTTGCGGAAATCCCCGCCCTGGTCGCCGACTTCGGGCAGGCCGCGCGCAATGCCGCCGACGCGGGTTTCGACGGCGTGGAAATCCACGCCGGCAATGGCTATCTGCTGGATCAGTTCCTGCGCTCGTCCACCAACCGGCGCACCGATGCCTACGGCGGCAGCAAGGAAAACCGGGCACGCCTGCTGCTGGAAGTGCTGGATGCCGTGTGCCGGGAAATCGGCAGCGACCGCACCGGTCTGCGGCTGTCTCCGGTGACGCCATTCAACGACATCAGCGACGACCATCCGCAGGAGACGTTCGATTACGTTGTCGGCCAGCTCAATCCGCTGCAGCTGGCTTTTCTGGACGTGTTGCAGGGAGCCGGCGGCGCGCCCCGGGAACAGTGGCCGCCATTCGATTACGACAGGCTGCGTGCGCTGTATTCGGGCAACCTGATCCTCAACAACGGCTACGACTTCGCAACGGCACAGGCTGCGGTGACGTCGGGCGCCGCCGACGCGATTGCGTTTGGCCGCCTGCTGCTGGCCAATCCCGATCTGGTGGAACGATTCCGCCGCGGCGCGGCCTTGAATCCGCCCGATTACGCAACGTTCTACACCGGGGAAGAGAAGGGGTATACCGACTATCCCTTTCTGCCGGACTGAACCGTTTCCGCTTGCCGCGGCGGAGCGTACGGTTCCGGCTTCAGGCGGAGCCCGATTCGCCGAACAATGGCTGGGGACGGTGGATGGCGTAGCCCTGGGCATAGTCGACGCCGATTTCGCGCAGCCGCCGCAACGCCGCCTCGCTCTCGACAAATTCGGCGATCGTCTTCAGCCCGAGCGCAGCGCCGACGCGGTTGATGGCCTCGACCATGGCGAAATCGGCGGCATCCTCGGCGATATGCCGCACCAGGGCGCCGTCGATCTTGAGATAGTCCACCGGCAGGTTCTTCAGGTAGCTGAATGAAGACATGCCACTGCCAAAATCATCCAGGGCGAACTGGCAGCCGAACCGCTTGATGGCGTGCATCACTTCGCGGGTGCGCCCGAAATGGGTCACCGCCACGGTCTCGGTGATTTCGAAGCACAGCCGGTCCCCCGCCAGCATTGTGCGGCGCAGCGCGTCTTCCAGAAAGTCCATGAACGTGTCGTCATTGAGGCTGGCGCCGGACAGGTTGATGGCGCAATGCGTGGCCGGGATGCGTGCCATTTCCGCCTGCAGATGCCCGCCTTGCCCGTCCAGCAGCAGATGCTGGATGACCCAGCGGTCGATGGCAGGCATCAGCCCGTAGCGTTCGGCCGCCGGGAAAAACCGGTCCGGCGCAACGATCGCTCCGTCCTCGTCGATCAGGCGCAGCAGCATTTCGACATGCCCGGCCCCCTCCCCTGGAACGCGTCTCAGATCGAGAATCTGCTGCTGCCAGATCTGAAAGCGGTTTTCGTCCAGCGCCTTCTGCAGGCGAGCCACCCATTGCATTTCCTGGCGCCTGCCAGTGCAGGCGGTGCCGCCGGAATAGGCCTGTACGCGGTTGCGTCCCCGGTCCTTGGCAACGTAACAGGCGGCATCGGCCGCGCTCAACGCGTCTTCCGCGGAAACCGTGTCGTTGCCGATGGAACACAGGCCGACGCTGGCCGTCACCTCGAAGCTGCGTCCATTCCAGGCGAAGCGATAGCCGGCCATGGCGGCGCGTAAGGTTTCCGCCACCCGCATGCCTTCTTCAATCGACTGGTCATACAGCAGCAGTCCGAATTCGTCGCCGCCCAGGCGAGCGATCACGTCGCACTGCTTCGTCAACCGCTTCAGATGCCGGCCCAACTGGCGTAGCAGCTCGTCGCCGGCCAGGTGGCCGCAGCTGTCGTTGACCAGCTTGAACTGGTCGAGGTCGATGTAAACCAGGACATGCGATCCGCGGCGGGGTTTCGCGTTGCTGACCAGGGCATGCAGACGTTGCTGGAATTCGCGCCGGTTGACCAGTCCAGTCAGGTCGTCGTGGCTGGTATGGTGCTGCAACGTGGCTTGCAGCATCCTGCGCTCGGTGACGTCGCGCAAGATGCCGATCACCAGTTCGCCGCTATTCAGGCGTACGCGGTTCATGCTGATTTCAACCCAGCGCGGTTCGCCGCGCGGCGGGTTGATCTCCATTTCGAAACGCGTTGCCCGCCCCTCAAGCACGGTGCGGAAATGCTCGCGGAACAGGGCGCCGGTCTCGGCCAGGCCAAATAGCTCGGTAATCGGCATGCGCCGCCCATGCGCGGTCAGCTCGGTTTCGCTGACCCCGAGCCAGGTGGCCATGAGCGGGTTGGCGACATGGAATTTCATCTCGTCGCAGACGACAAAAATGCCGTCGTTGGCGCTGTCGATATAGGCGCGCAGCAACTCCCGCTCGATTTCGGGTTCCAGGCCCGGCGGATGGGCCGATGGTGGGTGCTGGGAGCGTGTGTCCATAAGCTTCGGGGATGGGACTGCCGGAGTATCGGGTTTCGGTTGTCAAGCTTGAGCCGTCAGTCCATTTCGCCCATCTTGCCTTGCCGTGTGCAGGGTTTTACGCTGGGCGGTTTTGTCCGGCCAGATGCCGGGCGATGGCTTCGTAGTCGGCGACGGCAAGATTTTCCGCACGCCTGCCGGCGTCGATGCCGAGCGCGGCGAAGTCCCCGGGCTTGAGCAGGCTGCCGAGCGTGTTCTTCAGGGTTTTGCGGCGCTGCGAAAACGCGGCGGCGACGACGCGCGCGAACAGCGCCTCGTCGAGCGGGACGATTTCGGCCGGTGTTTTGGGGATCAGGCGGACGACTGCGGAATCGACCTTGGGCGGCGGGTTGAAGGCGGCAGGCGGGACGTCGAGCAGCCATTCCAGGTGAAAACGGCGCTGCAGCATGATCGACAGGCGACCGTAATCGGGGGTCGAAGGCTCGGCGACCATGCGTTCGACGACTTCCTTCTGCAGCATGAAGGTCATGTCGCGGATGTGCCCGGCGAACGCCATCAAGTGGAACAGCAGCGGCGTGGATATGTTGTAGGGGAGGTTGCCGACGATGCGCAGATCATGGCCCAGCGCGGCGAAATCGAATTTCAGCGCATCGCAGCCGTGCACGCTGAGCCGCTCGGCCGGCCAGGTTCTTTGCAGGCGCGCGACGATGTCGCGGTCGAGTTCGACGGCGTGCAGATGCGGCAGGCGCTCGAGCAGGGGCCGGGTCAGCGCGCCGAGGCCGGGGCCGATCTCGACCACGGTGTCCGGCGCCTGCGGGTGGATGGCGTTGACGATGGCATGGACGATGCCGTCGTCGATGAGGAAGTTCTGGCCGAAGCGTTTGCGGGGCGTGTGCATGTCAGGGGGCAGGGCTCAAGGGGCAAGTTTCAAGATGCAAGGGGCGGGCGTACGCCCTGGCGCTCACGGCTTACCGTTTGCCGCTCGCCATCTCCAAGGCCATTTCAATCGCGGCCAGCAGGCTGCCCACTTCCGCGCGTCCCGTGCCGGCGAGGTCGAGCGCGGTGCCGTGGTCGACCGAGGTGCGGATGAACGGCAGGCCCAGGGTGATGTTCACGCCGGCGCCGAAGCTGGCGTATTTGAGCACCGGCAGGCCCTGGTCGTGATACATCGCCAGCACGGCATCACAGCGGTCGTGGCGGATGCGCGAGAACAGCGTGTCGGCGGGCAGCGGGCCGACGAGCTTGATGCCTTCGCCGCGCAGGCGATCGAGCGTGGGTCCGATGACGTCGATTTCCTCGCGCCCGAGGTGGCCGGATTCGCCGGCATGCGGATTGAGCCCGGCCACCAGGATACGCGGCCGGGCGATGCCGAATTTGCTTTGCAGGTCGGCGTGCAGGATGCGGATCACTCCATCGAGCAGCGCGGGGGTGATGGCGTCGGCCACCTCGCGCAAAGGCAGATGGGTGGTGGCGAGTGCAACGCGCAGGCCGCCGCCGGCAAGCATCATCACGACTTTTTCGGTGCCGCTGCGGTCGGCCAGGTATTCGGTGTGGCCGGTGAAGGCAAAGCCGGCATCGTTGATGACGCCCTTGTGTACCGGCGCGGTGACGACGGCGCCATAGCTGCCGTCCATGCAGCCGGCGAGGGCGGCGTCCAGCAGGGCGAGCACGTGGGCGCTGTTGCCGCGGTCGAGCACGCCTGCAGTAACGGGGGCCGCGGCCGGAATGTGGCGCACGTGCAGGCGGCCCGGCCGCTGCGCGGGGACGGCGTCACCGCAGACGAAATCGGGCGTGATACCGAGCTGGACGGCGCGCGCGCGCAGCACTTCGATATCGCCCAATACCGAGAGGCGGCATGGCAGCGCCTGCTGCGACAGCGCGATGCAGAGGTCGGGCCCGATTCCGGCGGGTTCGCCGGCGGTGAGGGCGAGAACGGGCAGATTCGCGGCTTCGCTCACCCTCGGGATACCCGGATCAATCGAGCGGGCGCAGTTCGACGTAGGCCGAGTCGCGGATCTGCCGCACCCAGTCCTGGAAGGCTTCTTCCCCCTTGCGCTCGCGGATGGCCTGACGCGCCAGCAGTTTCTGGCGTTCCTGCGTGACGTCCTGCTCGCGGCGCTCCAGCACCTGGATCAGGTGCCAGCCGAAGGGCGACTGGATCGGCGCGCTGACCTCGCCGGGCTGCAGGGCGTCCATTGCTTTCTCGAAATCGGGCACGGTGTCGCCGGGATTGATCCAGCCGAGGTCGCCGCCCTTGGAGGCACTGGCGTCCTCGGAGTGCAGGCGTGCGAGCTCGTCGAATTTCACGCCGTTGTCGACGCGCTCTTTCAGTTGCAGCAGGCGGTTGCGGGCATCCGATTCCGAGGTGAGCTCGTTGGTCTTGATGAGAATGTGGCGGGCGTGCGTCTGTGTGACGTTGAGCGCCACGTCCAGCCCGCGCTTGTCGTTGAGCTTGAGGATGTGAAAGCCGTTGCTGCTTTTCAGCAGCGGGGCGACTTGGCCCGGTTGCAGCGGCTTCAGCGCATCGGCGAACAGGGCCGGCATCTTGCCGCTGGCGCGCCAGCCGAAAGCGCCGCCCTGCAGCGCGTTGGGGGCGTCGGAATGGCTGGCCGACAGCTGGGCGAAGTCGACACCCTTGGCGAGCTGGGCGAGGATGTCCTCGGCGCGGTCGCGGCGCGCCTGGATCTGCTCTGGCGAGGCGTTCTCCGGCACGGTGACGAGGATGTGGGCGAAGTCGTATTCCGTCTCCACGCCCTGCTGTGCCTGGGTTTGCAGGTAGCCTTCGATCTCGGCGTCGCTGACGGAGATGCGGTTGTCGACGTCGCGTTCGCGGGCGCGTGCAATGAGGAGCTCGTTGCGGATGGTGTTGCGCATGCTGTCGAGGCTCTGGCCGTCCTTTTCCAGCGCGGCCTGCAAGCCGGCCATGTCGAGCTTGTTCTGCGCGGCGATGCGTTGCAGGGCGCGTTCGATCTGCGTCGGGTCGACCCGCACGCCGGTACTGCGGGCGTGCTGCTGCAAGGCGAGTTCGGTGACCATGCGTTCGAGCAGCTGTTTTTCCAGCACCTCGCGCGGCGGCAGCGGGGTGTTCTGCCGCGACAGGTTGCGCACGATTTCACCGTAACGCTTGACGAGCTCCTGGCGGGTGATGACTTCGTCGTTGACGACGGCAACGATGTGGTCGAGCGGCTGCACCGCGGCGTGGGCCGGCAGCAGGGTCGAGGCGGCGATCAGCAGCGCCAGTGCCCAGTGCGGGCGGCGCCATTCAGGGCGTTTGAAGAATTTCATTGCTTGGCCTGTATCCGGGAACACTGTGTTTCAAAACGTCGAGCGGGTTGGCGCCGATGCGTCCCATGCCGCTCAACTCGAGCTGGATGAAAAACGCATCGGTGGACTGGTTTTCCTTGGTGGCCAGGCGCTGGAACACGCCGCGCACCGCCCAGCAGCCGCCATTGTATTCAAGCCCTGCCAGCCCCTCGACCAGCTTGTTGTCCTGGAACGAATAGTTGTAGCGGAACATGCCGTACCAGCGCCTGGCCAGCGGCCATTGCGCGGACAGATCGACCTGCTCGGTGGTTTGGTCAATGAAGCGGTAGCCGAAGTTCAACGCACGGCCGGGGCCGGGGCGGTAGGAGGCGCCGAGGTTCTGGCGGATGGTGGTGCCGTTCTGGGTGTCGTACTGCCAGGCGGTGTCGATGCGCCAGTCGCGCGTGATCTGTCCGCTGACGGCGGCGAGCAGGTCGGTGGCGTTGCTGGTGCGCAACGTCGCGCCGGGCAGCCTGACCTGCTGCGTGCTGAAGTAATAGCGCTGGCCGAGGGTGATCTGCAGGCGCTCCAGGCCGCTCGCGGCCTCGGTGAAGCGGCTGGTGACGGCGAGCGTCAGCTGGTTGGCATCGTTGACGCGGTCGCCGCCGATGAACTGGTTCTCGGTGAACATCTGCGCGTAGCTGAAATCCTGCAGCGCGGTGTCGAAAACCGGGATCGCGTCCTGATTGCGGTAGGGCGCGTAGACGTAGTAGGCGCGCGGTTCGAGCGTCTGCTCGTAATCCTGGCCGGCGAAGCGGAACGGGCGATCGAAGGCGACCCCGGAATCGAGGCTGAAGATGGGTACGTTGCGGGTGATGCGCTGCTTGGCCAGCGTGTCGTCGTCCAGCGCGTAATAGCTGCTGTGCCAGCCGACCTGCGGGGTGAGGAAGCCGAACGAATTGGTGAGCGGCAGGCGCAGCGTGGGGTAGGCCAGTACGCGCGTGCCTTCGGTTTTGGCCGGGTCGGAATGGGCGAAGCGCGTGGCTTCGCCGTCCAGCCGGAATTCCAGCCCGCGGCCGAACGTCTGGGCCATGCCCAGGCGCGCCTGGGGTAGCCGCGCATACGGCTCGGCTATGGGTATGGCTGTGGAATCCTGCAGGGTCTGGAAGCTTTGTGCGCGCAGTTCGGCGTTCCAGGCGGCATGCTGCGTGGTCACCCAGGCTTCGCGGTTGAGGTGGCTGAGCGAAGTGATGGAAATCAGATTGGACAGGTCGCGAAAATAATCGTCGTCGGATACTTGATTGAACAGCATGCCGGCCTGGGTGTTCGCGCTCAGACGGTAGGTGTTGTTGAGTGCGACGCTCCAGCGTGAACGATCGGCTTCATTGTCGTTGGGCAGGTATTCGAGGCGGTTCTCGCCGTGCATGTCGTTCAGCAGATAGCGGAATTCTCCGCCCAGCTGAATGCCCCGCTTGGACAGCAGGCGCGGATACAGCGTCGCGTCGTAGTTCGGCGCGAGGTTGAGGTAGTACGGCACCTGGATGTCGAGGCCGCTGCGCTCGGTGGTGCCGAAAGTGGGCGCCAGCACGCCGGTCTTGCGTGCATCGTTGAGCGGGAAATCCGCCCACGGCGTATACAGGATGGGCACACCGAGAAACTGCAGGGAAGCGTGGCGCGCCGTGCCCACGTTGCGGGTCCTGTCGATGTCGAGATCGCTCACCTTGAGGAACCAGTCGTCGTTGTCCGTCGGACAGGTGGTATAGGTGGCGTCCTGCAGCTTGAAGTGGTTTTCGTCGATGAACTCGATGTGGTCGGCGCCGCCGCGTCCCTGCTGCGACGGAAACCGGTATACAGGCTGGGTGAGCCCGCCGCTGTAGTCGTTGAGGTTGAGCTTGAGGGCGTCACCCGTCACCAGCAGCGCGGCCTGCTCCAGCCGCACCTGGCCGCGCGCTTCCACCAGGCTCAGCGTGGTGTCGTAGCGCAGCCAGTTGGCGTAGAAGTTCTGCCCGGCCTGGCGGGCTTCCACGCGGCCGCTGGCTTCGATGACGTTGGGCACGGTCGATTCGATGCGGTCGGCCGTCACGAACAGCGGCCCCGCTTTGCCTGCCGCAGCCGAACCGGCGAGCTCGACGTCTTTTTTCAGCGCGAGTCCGTTCGCTGCCGCAGAAGCAGCGCTCAGCAACAACACGACAAACGCAAAGCCGGGCAGGGTGGACAAGCGATGTAAAATCCGGAAGTTCGTTATTCGGAGCAGTGTGGCTGTGGAACGTTTGCAAGCAATACAGGACTGGGCCGCCCGACAGCTGGGGGGCGGCTCGCTCGATATCGCCCCGGCGTCGGCGGACGCCAGCTTTCGCCGTTATTTTCGCGTGACTGCCAAAGGCCGCGATTATATCGTGATGGACGCGCCGCCGGCGCACGAGGATTGCCGCCCCTTTATCGCCGTCGCCCGGCTGTTCAATGAAGCCGGGGTGCACGTGCCGCAGGTGCTGGCGCAGGACCTGGAGCGGGGCTTCCTGCTGCTGAGCGATCTGGGCAACACCACCTATCTGTCGGCCTTGAATGAAGCCGCGCTCGATCAGGGCGCGGCGAACGGGCTGTATCTGGCGTCGAACGATGCGCTGATCCGCATCCAGCAGGCGAGCCGCCCGGGTGTGCTGGCGGAATACGACCGCGCGCTGCTGACCCGCGAACTGATGCTGTTCCCCGAGTGGTATGTGGCGAAGCACCTCGGCGTCACGATGACAGACGAGCAGAAAACCATCCTCGACACCGTGTTCGAGCGCCTGCTCGCCAACAACCTGGCGCAGCCGCAGGTGTACGTGCACCGCGACTGGCATTCGCGCAACCTGATGGTGAGCGACCCCAACCCCGGCATCCTCGACTTCCAGGATGCGGTGTACGGCCCCATCACCTACGACCTCGCCTCGATCTACCGCGACGCCTACGTCCAGTGGGACGAGGAGATGCAGCTCGACTGGGTGATCCGCTACTGGGAAAAGGCGCGCGCGGCCCGCCTGCCGGTGCGCGAGGACTTCGGCGAATTCTGGCGCGACTTCGAATGGATGGGCGCGCAGCGCCAGATCAAGGTGCTCGGCATCTTCGCGCGGCTGTATCACCGCGACGGCAAGGACGGCTACCTGAAGGACATGCCGCTGGTGATGCACTATTTGCGCAAGGTGTGCGAGCGGTATGACGAGCTGAAGCCGCTGCTGTTTTTGCTGGATGGGCTGCAGGACAGGCAGCCGCAGGTGGGGTACACGTTTTGAGCAGGGTTACGGCGATGATCCTCGCCGCCGGCCGCGGCGAGCGCATGCGCCCGCTCACCGACCGCACGCCCAAGCCGCTGCTGCCGGTTGGCGGCAAGCCGCTCATCGTCTGGCACATCGAGCGCCTGCGTGTGGCGGGTTTTTCGCGCATCGTCATCAACCACGCCCACCTCGGCCAGCAGATCGAGGCCGCGCTGGGGAACGGCGCGGCGTTCGGGGTGTCGATCGACTATTCGCGCGAGGGCAGCGCGCTGGAGACCGCGGGCGGCATCGCCACCGCGCTGCCCTTGATCGAAAGCGAGGTTTTCCCAGTGGTGAACGGCGACATCTACTGCGAATACGATTTCAGCCGCCTGGCCGAGCCGCTGGCGCGGCTCGCTGCGGGCCACGACCAGGCGCATCTGGTGCTGGTCGACAATCCGCCGCATCACCCGCAGGGTGATTTCGTGCTCGAAGCCGGCCGCGTGACAGCCACCCCCCTCACCCCTAACCCCTCGCGCCTGACCTTCTCAGGCATCGGCATCTATCACCGCGCGCTGTTCGCCGATACGCCGGCGGGCGAGAAGGCGCCGCTGGCGCCGTTGCTGCGGCTGGCGATCGATGCCGGACGCGCGAGCGGCGAACATTTCGGCGGCCGCTGGGTCGATGTGGGGACGCCCGAACGCTTGCAACAACTCGACGAAAGCCTGCGCACCCATGTTTGACGCTTCTGTTCACGCCAGCCGCCGCGCGCGGCTGGCCGCAGCCCTCGGCGACGGCATCGCCATCGTCGCCACCGCCCCCGAGGTGCCGCGCAACCGTGATACCCACTATCCCTACCGGCACGACAGCTATTTCTACTGGCTGACCGGCTTCGCCGAGCCCGAGGCGGTGGTGGTGCTTGTTGGCGGCGCCGAACCGCAGTCGATCCTGTTCTGCCGCGACAAGGACGAGACGCGCGAGATCTGGGACGGCTTCCGCCACGGCCCGGCGGCGGCGCAGCAGCAATTCGGTTTCGATGCCGCCCATTCGGTCGCTGAACTCGACGCCAGGCTGCCCGAACTGATGGGCAACCGCGCGCGCCTCGCCTACGCGGTGGGGCAGGATCCGGCGTGGGATGCGCGGGTGATCGGCTGGCTCAACGCGGTGCGCGCGAAGACGCGGCAGGGCATAGGCGCGCCGGGCGAGATCGTCGACGTGCGGCATGCGCTCGACGAGATGCGCCTCATCAAGGATGGCCACGAACTGGCGCTGATGCGCCGCGCCGCCGAGATCTCCACGCGCGCGCATGGCATCGCGATGCGCGCGACCCGGCCGGGCCGCCACGAATACGAGATCGAGGCGGAGCTGCTGTGCGCCTTCCGCAGCGGCGGCGCCGAGGCGCCGGCCTACACCTCCATCGTCGCCAGCGGCGCCAACGCCTGCGTGCTGCACTACGTCTTCAACAACCAGCCGCTCGCCGACGGCGACCTGCTGCTGATCGACGCTGCGGCCGAGTTCGGCAGCTATGCCGCCGACATCACCCGCACCTTCCCGGTCAACGGCCGCTTTTCTGCGGCACAGAAGGATGCCTACGAACTGGTGCTGGCGGCGCAGGCGGCGGCCATCGACGAGGTGCGTCCGGGCCGCCACTGGAATTCACCGCACGAGGCGGCGGTGCGCGTGCTGACGCAGGGCATGGTCGATCTCAAGCTGCTTGCCGGCAGCGTCGACGGCCTGATCGAGTCGAACGCCTACAACCGCTTCTACATGCACCGCACCGGCCATTGGCTGGGCATGGACGTGCACGACGCCGGCGAATACAAGATCAAGGGCGAATGGCGCCCGCTGGTGCCGGGCATGACGCTGACCGTCGAGCCGGGCCTGTACATCCGTCCGGCGGACGACGTGCCCGAAGCCTTCTGGAACATCGGCATCCGCATCGAGGACGATGTCGCGGTGACCGAGTCCGGCTGCGAGGTGCTGACCTCGCCGCCGAAAACCGTGGATGAAATCGAAGCGTGGATGAACGGATGACGCCTGTGCTGATCGTCGGCGCCGGCCCGGTCGGCGCGGTGTGCGCGCTGGCGCTGCAGCAGCAGGGGGTCGCTGCGCAGGTGCTGGAGGCGCAGCCGGAAGACGCACGCGTCGACACCCGCACGCTGGCGCTGTCGCACGGCTCGCGCCTGATCCTCGAGCGCCTCGGCGTGTGGGCGCGGCTCGACGATGCCACCCCGATCACCCGCATTCACATTTCCCAGCGCGGCGCGCTCGGAGTGGCGCGGCTGGCGGCAGAGGAGGCGAACGTGCCGGCACTCGGCTACGTGCTGCCCTATGCATCGCTCACCGTGGCGCTGAAGCGGGCGCTGGCCGATGCCGGCATCGCGGTCGATTATGGCGTGGCGGTGACGCGCATCGAATCCGGCAGCGAGATGGCAAGCCTGCATGCGGCAGACGGTCGGGTCCATGCCGCACCGCTGGTGGTGGTGGCCGATGGCGGGCGCGGCGACACGGCCCCCGTGCCCAGATTCGAACGCGACTACGACCAGACGGCGGTGGTGTGCGAGGTGCAGACCGAACTGCCGCACGCCAGCCAGGCGTTCGAGCGCTTCACGCCGGAAGGGCCGGCAGCCCTGCTGCCGAAGGGCGATCGCTACGCCCTGGTATGGACTGCCAGCAGGGAAGACGCCGGGCGCATTGCCGCGTTGCCGGACGATGAATTTCTCGCCGCCTTGTACCGCCATTTCGGCGGGCGCCAGGGGCTGTTTCTGCACGCCAGCCCGCGCAAGACCTTCCCACTGAAACTCGCCTGGACCGGCAGCGCGGCTGCCGCCCGCGTGGTGCGCATCGGCAACGCGGCGCAGACGCTGCATCCGGTCGCGGGCCAGGGCTTCAATATCGGCCTGCGCGACGCCTGGGAACTGGCGAGCCTGTGCGGCGACACCCCCGCGGACGGGATCGGCGCTGCCGCCATGCTGGCCGCCTACGCGCGCGGGCGGCGTCTGGACGTGCTGGGCGGGGTCGGCTTCACCGATTTCCTGGTGCGTGTGTTCTCCAACGACAGCGCGCCGCTGCGCCACGCGCGCGGACTGGGGCTGCTGGCGCTGGAAGCGCTGCCGCCGCTGAAAGCCTTCGTCGCCCGGCGGATGATGTTCGGGGCGCGCGGATGAGCGGCGAGCGCTATCAGGTCGTCATCGTCGGCGCCGGCCTGGTGGGCGCCGCCGCCGCGCTGGCGCTCGGCCGGCAGGGAGTGCGGGTGGCGCTGGTCGAGCGCCGGCCGCCGCCGCCGCCGGGCGTCGCCTGGGATACCCGCATCTACGCCATCAGCCCGGCCAGCCAGCGCTTCCTCGAACGCATCGGCGCCTGGCACCGTCTCGATGGCGGACGCATCCAGCCGGTTTTCCGCATGGATGTGGCGGGCGACGGCAGCGGCGCGGTCCGCCTCGACGCTTACGCGGCCGGCGTCCCGCGCCTCGCGACCATCCTCGAAAGCGGGCGCCTGCAATCCGCCTTGTGGCAGGCGATCGAGGCCGACGGCAACGTGGCGCTGCACTGCCCGGCGACGATCGAATCGCTCGTCAGGGATGGCACGTCCACGCAGCTGGCGCTGACCGACGGAACGGCCATCGAGGCCGAGCTCATCGTCGGCGCCGATGGCGCCGCCTCGCGCATCCGCGAGTGGGCGGGGCTCGCCGCGACGCCGACGCCCTACGGCCAGAGCGGGGTGGTGGCGAATTTCGAATGCGAACGCGCGCATCGCGGAACCGCGTTCCAGTGGTTTTTCGACAGCGACATCCTGGCCTGGCTGCCGTTGAGCGGGAACTGCGTGTCGATGGTCTGGTCAACCCGGT
>Ga0209958_1001203_pt1 | contig 22654 bp, 17 predicted proteins | sample ThiBio_inoc_plan_FD_183942 | JGI IMG/M metagenome (GOLD analysis project Ga0209958, IMG submission 183942) | Wastewater bioreactor microbial communities from Cape Town, South Africa - Thiocy_inoc_plan (SPAdes) | ecosystem: Engineered > Bioremediation > Thiocyanate > Unclassified | place: South... | reverse complement strand
GATCTCCGACCGCCACGCCAATTTCATCATCGCCCACCCCGGCGCGAAGGCCGACGACGTCCTGCACCTGATCGACCAGGTCCAGCAGCGCGTCTGGCAGCAGTTCGGCTACGAGTTGGAACTCCAGCTCCAGGTCTGGTAAGTTGATGGCCGGCGGGGAAGGGCGAGGCGACGGGGAGTCGCCGCGACGTCGCGCCCCGGGCCGTCGCGCGCCGGGCGCTCAGGGAGGGGCCGGGGACATGGAGTACCGCGAACTCCCGCGGATCGTCGCCCCCCACGACGACGGGGACGACCCCGGTTCGCGCCCGCGCCGATTCCCGCTCGCCCGCCCCGGCCGGCTGGATCTGCGGAAGGTCGCCACGTTCGCCATGCTGGCCCTCAGCGTGGCGGCCGTCGTCTTCTATGCCGGCCGCCACGCCCTCGGCACGGCCATGGAGTGGTTGCAAGCGCAGCCGCGATATCAACTTCCGTTCGTCGACATCCAGCTCCCCGAGCCTCCGCCCGATTGCTTCCGCGGCGGCAAGGCCGCGTTCCTCGACCGGGTCCGACGCAACGCCAAGGAGCCCGAAACCCTGTCGCTGCTGAAGGTCGACCCGGCCCGCCTGCGCACCGCCTTCAAGTCCTTCCCCTGGGTGGCGGAGGTGGGGGAGATCGAGCGTCCCCCCGGCGGGCTGGTCGTCCACCTGAAGTATCGCATCCCCGTCGCCAAGGTCGCCGTCAACAGGACCGGCCAGTTCGTCCTGGACCGAGAAGGCTGCGTGCTGCCGCTGGAAGAGACCGACACGCAGCGCATCCCCCGGCTGATCTGGATCGTCGGCAAGGGCCTGACGGCCCCCCCGATGGAGCGAGCCGGGACGGTCTGGAAGACCGCAACCGCCGAGTCGTCGGATCGTGAGGCGCTCGACCGCGACGTCGTCCAGGCCGCCAGGCTCGCCGGCTTCTTCCTGGAGCCCGCCCGCGAGGCCGAGGCCCAGGCCGAGGGGGCCGCGAGGATCAGCGCCATCACGGTCATGGATCCCAGGCTGAACGCCGGTCTCATCGTCGAGACCGAGGGGCGCGCCCAGATCCACTGGGGCCGAGGCCCCGGCGACGAGGAGCCGGGCGAGCCGACGGCCGCCGAGAAGTGGGACATGCTCGTCCGCCAGGCCCGGGAAGGGCTGGGACAGAAGCCCCGCGACGGCCTGTGGTCGTTCAACCGCTCGGGGATGGTCTTCAGGCCAGCCGGCGGGCCCCGCCCCTGACCCCATCCTCGGGATTTTTCGGGAAGGCGTCGATCCTCGACGTCCCATTCCCTACGGCAGGATCCGTACCGGCCCACGGCGAGCGGGCGGGCGTAGCGGATCCGATCGATTCGGTCGACCCCGGGCAGGTCAGAGGACGCACCCATGGCAAGCCGCCTCGGCGTGGGATGGATGAATCAGGTGGGACGACTCGCCGGGCCGACGGCCGCCGGCCGGTTCGCGTCGTTCGCCGTCCAGGTCCAGCGGGTGAACGCCCTGGAATCGACCATCGAGCCCCTCAGCGACGCCGAGATCCGCGAGAAGGCCCACGCCCTGCGCCTCCGCTCCCGCCAGGGGGACTCGCTCAACTCGATGCTCCCGGAGGCGTTCGCGCTGACCCGCGAGGCCGCCAAGCGGGCCATCGGCCAGCGTCAGTTCGACGTCCAGGTGCTGGGCGGGGTGGCGATCCACAACAGCTGCATCGCCGAGCTGGAGACGGGCGAGGGCAAGACGCTGGTCGCGACGATGCCGGCCGTCCTCAACGCCCTGCCCGCCAAGGGCGTGTACGTCGTGACCGTCAACGACTACCTCGCCCGCCGCGACGCCGAGTGGATGGGGCAGATCTACCGATTCCTCGGCCTGACCATCGGCTGCATCCAGACCGGGATGTCCGACCACGAGCGCCGCAAGGCCTACGCGTGCGACATCACCTACGGCACCAGCAAGGAGATGGGCTTCGACTTCCTCCGCGACGAGCTGAAGCGGCTCCAGCTCGGCGACACCACCCGCAAGTCGTTCGAGCAGGCGTTCCTCGGCTCCGGGACCCACGCCGAGTCCGAGACGCCCGTCCAGCGCTCGCACAACTTCGCGATGGTCGACGAGGCCGACAGCATCCTGATCGACGAGGCCCGCACCCCGCTGATCATCGGCGCCAACAACCAGCCGACCAACGAGGAAGCCTCCGCCTACTACGGGGCCGACCAGCTCGCCGCGACGCTCGTCCGCATCAAGGACTACAAGTATGACCCGATCGAGAAGAAGGCCGAGCTGACCGCCGCCGGCCGCCGCAAGGTCCAGGCCCGCGCCGCGCACTCGTCGTTCGGCATGCTGACGGTCGACACGCTGTACGAGTACGTCGAGCGGGCCCTGCGCGGGCAGATCGCCTACCTCCGCGACCGCGACTACGTCATCCACGACGGCGAGGTCGTCATCGTCGACGAGTTCACGGGCCGCATGATGCCCGGCCGCCAGTGGCAGGACGGCCTCCATCAGGCGATCCAGGCCAAGGAGAAGCTGGAGATCACCCTGGAGACGATCACGGCCGCCCGCGTCACCGTCCAGGACTTCTTCAAGCGGTTCAAGAAGCTCGCCGGCATGACCGGAACCGCCAGCACCGACGCCGCCGAGCTGCGGCGGATCTACAAGGTCGGCGTGATGACCATCCCGACCAACCGCAAGAACGCCCGCGTCTGGCTCCCCGACCGCGTCTTCTCGACCGAGCTGGAGAAGTTCCAGGCCGTCGCCGACCAGATCGTCGAGTGGAACAAGAAGGGTGCCCCGGTCCTCATCGGCACGCGGTCGATCGAGAGGTCCGAGCACCTCAGCGCCCTGCTGGCCGAGGCGGGCATCGAGCATCAGGTGCTCAACGCCAAGAACCACGAGATCGAGGCCCAGATCGTGGCCCAGGCCGGCCAGAAGGGGAGGGTCACGGTCGCGACCAACATGGCCGGCCGCGGCACGGACATCAAGCTCGGCGAGGGGGTCGCCGAGCTGGGCGGCCTGCACGTCATCGGCACCGAGCGCAACGAGTCGCGCCGCGTCGACCGCCAGCTCGCCGGCCGCTCGGCCCGCCAGGGGGATCCCGGCCTCTGCCAGTTCTTCGTCTGCCTCGGCGACGAGATCGTCGAGACCATCGGCGAGAAGCGGGCCAACCGCATCCGGGCCCGCCACGCCGGCCGCGGCGAGTTGACCAACGGCCTCTGGCGCCGCTTCTTCATCCAGGCCCAGATGCGCAAGGAACGCCAGCACTTCCGCGACCGCAAGCTGCTGATGCATTACGAGAAGCAACGCGCCGAGATGCGCAAGAACATGGGCCTGAACCCGGTGCTGGGCTGAACCGCCGACGTCAGCCCCGAACCAACTCCCGGCCCAGCCGCCGGAGCTTCTCGTCCAGCTTCGCCACGGGGCCGAGGTGCTTCTCCAGCGTCGCGACCCGGTCGCCCGCCCGCGCCCGCATGGCGTCGAACCACTTCACGACGTCCGGCCACTGCGATCGCGACGCCGTCAGCAGGTGGTACATCAGCAGCCACGCCTGGCCGTAGGCGAGCTGCGCCGTGGCGGGGTCGTCGAACAGGGCGTCCTCGGTCAGGAGGCGGGAGATCTCGATCCACTCGGCCCCGGACCGCGACGCGGCCCGGATCGCCTCCAACCGGGGCCGGTTGATCCGGCCGACGGGGACGTTGGCCGTCTTCCGCCACATCTCGAAGTAGGCCGCCACCCCTTCGGCCACGCACTTGCCCGGGTCTCGGTCCAGGGCCAGGAGGCCCGTGTTGTAGGCGAGGAGGTGCGTCGTCTCGTGGACGAGCGTGAATGTGTTGATCCGCTCGGCCCCGGTCCCCGGCGGCTGGTCGGGGCGGAAGTCGAACACGACCAGGCGGTCGGCGTCGAGGTCGAAGTGGCCGCCGACGTCCTTCCCCGGCGTCTCGCCGACCAGGGCCCCGTAGGAGATGGAGTCCTTCAGGACGACCACCATCATCCGATCGGCCGGGAAGTCGACCCGGAACCCTCGGTCCCCGAGATGCTTGACGAAGACCTTCCCCAGCGCCTCGCAGACGCCCAGGGCCTCCTTGCGGAACCCCTCCGGCGCGTCGCCGACGCCCAGGAAATGGTCCGTCCGGGACGCGGCGAAGGGCCCGATCCCGGCCTTCTTCGCCTGCTCTCCCAGCTTCGCGACCCGCGCATCCTCGCCGGCGTCGGCCGCCGAGCCGCGCCCCCCGAACGCCCCGAGGCCCAACGTCCCGAGGCTTAACGCGATCCAGGCGCGACGGCTGGGGTCGAAGTCGGGTCGATCGGGGATCATGGCGCGGGCCCTCGGATGGCGTGCCTTTAGGATTCGGCGGTCGATGTTCGACGTCTTCCCCCCTCGCGGGGGAAGGCAGACCGCGGAGCGGTCAGAAGAGGGGGACGCGAAGCACCATCGCCGTCGGGATTCGAAGGCCCGCCCGTCCGGGCCTACGCGAGATCCGGCGGCCCCGCGCTCGTCGTCCCCCTCATCCGGCCCTGCGGGCCACCTTCCCCCGCCAGGGGGGAAGGCCGTTTGGATACTCCCTCAACCTCCGACGCGACCCGCTCAAATTCCAGGGCCTCCGCCCTCGGAAGTCGTCTCGGCGCGTCCGACGGTCTCGATTATACTCCGCCCCGTCCAACGAAAGGGCCCCGGCCCCGCGCCCGGCCCGACAGGGATGGTTTTGGATCAAGAGCGACACCTGCTCCCTCGCGTGCCGAGCCGACCGACTCCGCGACGATCGCTCCACATGCCGGGACGCTTGCGAGGACGGACATGCCAGACCGCATCCTGTTGACCGGCGGCACCGGTTTCTTCGGCCGCCGCATCGCCGACTCCCTGCGCGCGCAGGGCCATACCGTCGTCACCCCCGGGCGGCCCGACTTCAACCTGATGGACGCGGCCTCCACGCTCCGCACGCTGGAGCAGGTCAAGCCCGACACCGTCGTCCACTCCGCGGCCCATTACGGCGGCCTGGGCATCTGCGTCGCCGAGCCGATCCAGATCTTCCAGCGCAACGTCGTCATGGGCGTGAACCTGCTCGACGCCGCTTCGAAGGTCGGCGTGAAGAAGTTCATGACCATCGGCTCCGCCTGCTCCTACGCCGGCGCCGTGAACGGCGACATGAAGGAGAGCGACGCCTGGTCCGGGCCGCTCCACCCCTCGGTCGAGGCCTACGGCTTCACCAAGAAGGTGATGGAAGTCGGCATGCGGGCCTACCAGCGGGGCTGCAACATGATCGGCCAGATGCCGATCGTGACGAACCTCTACGGCGAGCACGACGTCTTCGGCGAATACCGCTCGCACGTCGCGGCGGCCCTCATCAAGAAGTTCGCCGACGCCGTCATCGAGAAGAAGAAGCAGGTCGTCTGCTGGGGCACCGGCGCGCCCGTCCGCGAGTTCATCTACGTCGGCGACGCGGCCGACGGCGTCGCCCGGCTGCTGGCCAGCGGCCACGCCGAGCCGCTGAACATGGGCACGGGCATCGGCACCACGATCAAGGAACTCTCCGAGATCGTCGCCCGCCTCACCCGCTTCGAAGGCGAGATCGTCTGGGACACGACCAAGCCCGACGGCGTCATGCGGAAGGTCCTCGACGTCTCCAAGATGCAGGAAGTCCTCGACTGGCGCCCCCCCACCAGCCTCGAAGCGGGCCTCGCCAAGACCGTGAAGTGGTACATGGAGAACAAGGCCGAGGCCGACGCCCGCAACTGACGACTACCCCGACCACCACCCTTCGGGGCGCGACGAGCCCGACGGCCGTCGCGCCCCTCGGCGTTTCGAAGGCGGGCGAGGATGGGTCCGTCCGCCGTCGCTCGACGATCGCTTTGATTGACGCAAACCATTTCATGGAAAAGTTTTACATACTGATTCCGGTTGGCTTCGATCGTCGATTACGAATGATGTTTTCGACGTCGGACGGCCGTTTGGAAGTCCCTTCTCCCGCCGGGAGAGGGTGGCCCGAAGGGCCGGGTGAGGGTCGTCGGCGCGCGGAGGGCATGACGGTCTTGCGGACGCCGGAAGCGCCCATGGCGATATCGAGAAGGGTGGTCCGGGCGGTCCGCCCGGACGTCGACGGCCGATGGGATGGGGACGTCCGGGCGGACCGCCCGGACCACCCTTCGATCTTCCTCCACTTCCGTCCGAATTCCGGCGACCCTCACCCGGCGGGCGAGGGGATGTTTTCGCACGGGCCCGGCACCGTGCCGGACGACGGAGAGCCGGTCGAGGGCCCGTCCTGGAATTCCGGTTGCTGCCATTCGTCATGCCAAAGAGCGCGAGGGATGACCCCTCGTCGAGATGATCCGCGGTAGAGGCGTGGGGATTTCAGGAAATCGGAAGAAAATGCCGAAGCCGGCGCCGGCGACGTAACATCGCTTCCTGGTGATTTCCGTCACCGCCACCGGGACGGACGCCACCCAGGGGAGAGGAACCGATGGCGACGTCCCCGGAGGTGGAGCGATGACGACGGCGATGGGCATGGGCGCGGCGACGGACGCGGAGCTTTGGCGGCGGGTGTGCGAGGGGGATCGCCAGGCGTTCGAGGAGGTGGTCCGCCGTCATCAGGGGGCCGTGGCGGGCGTGGCCTACAACGCCTGCGGCGACCTCGCGACGAGCGAGGACGTGGCGCAGGAGGCGTTCTGGGCCGCCTGGCGGGGGCGCGAATCGCTCCAGGATCCGTCGCGCCTCCGCCCGTGGCTCTGCGGGATCGCCCGCAACCTGGGGGCGAACGCCGCCCGCAAGGCCGCGGCGCGGTCGGGCCCGACCCCGATCGGCCAGGTCGACGTCGCGGGGGACGAGGACGACCCGGCGGGGGCGGCGCTCGGGCGCGAGGAGCAGGCGCTGATCTGGCGATCGCTGGAGGAGTTGCCGGACGCCTATCGCGAGCCCCTCATCCTCTACTATCGCCAGGATCAGTCGGTGGCCGAGGTGGCCGAGGCGCTGGAGCTTTCCGAGGACGCGGTGAAGCAGCGGCTCGCCCGCGGCCGGGCGATGCTCCGCGACCGCCTGGCGGGCGTGGTCGAGGAGGGCCTGCGGCGCAGCCGGCCGGGCCGGCCGTTCACGGCGGGGGTCATGGCGGGGCTGGGCGTCGGCCTGGCCGCGAAGCCGGCCGCCGCGGGCGTGGTCGGGGCCGCCGCGCCGGCGGTCGTCCCGGCCGGGTTGGTCGGCGGGCTCCTCGGGTCGCTGGCCGGGCTCGGGGGCGCCTGGCTCGGCGCGTGGCTGCCGGCCCAGGCCGCCTCGACCGTCCCCGAGCGCGAGCTGATCCTGCGGAGCGGCCGTCGGATGCTCGTCGCCGGAGCGGCCTTCACCGCGGCGATCGTCGGCCTGGTCTACCTCGCGGGCGGGACGCCCTGGTATCTGCCGGCGTGGCTCGTCGCGATGGTCGGCTTCCAGGGCTGGATCTGCGCCGAGGTCTGGGGGCTCAACCGCAAGCTCCGCGAGGCGAGGGCGCGTGCGGCGACGCCGGCCGAGCCTAACCGGACGGCCGTGCGACGCGGGATGGCGAAGCTGGCGAACAACGTGCAGGGGCGATCGTACCGCAGCCGGGCGGAGTTCCTGGGCCTGCCCCTGGTCGACGTGCAGGTCGCCGACCCGCCGGGCTTCGACCCGGACGGAATCGAGGTCCGGCCGGCCGCGACGAGGAGGATGGCGACGGGCTGGATCGCCGTGGGCGACGACGCGCGGGGCGTGCTGCTGGCGGTGGGCGGGCTGGCGATCGGCGGGGTGGCGGTGGGCGGCCGGTCGCTGGGCGTGGTCGCGTTCGGCGGGATCTCCATCGGGGCGTTGAGCCTCGGAGGGCTGGCGATCGGCGGCCTGGCCCTTGGGGGCGGGGCGTTCGGCTGGGTCGCGGTCGGCGGTCTGGCGGTGGGGGCGTATGCGGCCGGCGGGGCCGCCCTGGGATGGAAGCTGGCCGTCGGGGGGTTGGCCGTGGCGCGGGAAGTCGCGATCGGCGGCGGATCGATCGCACCCCGAGCGGTCGACTCGATAGCCGCCTTCCGCTGGCTCCGCGGCGGCCCGGCCCCCGAGCCCGGCCTCGACGGTCCGATCGCCGCGGCCTTCCGCCGGATCCTGGGCGGGGGATATCTCCCCTGGCTGGCCGTCGGGGCGACGGCGATCGCGATCGAGGCCGTGCGGGCGGCGCTGATGTATCGACGTCGCCGGGCGTGACGATCGGTCCGGGGGCGGTCCATTGGGCGTGCCTTGGGAATTTGGCGGTCGGTGTTCGACGTCTTCCCCCCTCGCGGGGGAAGACAGACCGCGAAGCGGTCAGATGAGGGGGACGCGAAGCACGGGCACCGTCGGGCTCCGAAGTCTCGCTCGATGGGCCTTCATTGCGACCCGAAGGCCGTCTGGCACGTCGTCCCCCTCATCCGGCCCTCCGGGCCACCTTCCCCCGCGAGGGGGGAAGGCCGTTAGGATGGCACCCTCGACGCCGACGCGATTCGCCAACATCCAGAGGCACACCGGTCCACTTCCGGCCTTGCGAGCGCGGGCGCGGCGGACTATCCTGTCGGTCCAACGGATTGCACCGCGGCCGAGCCGGTCGCGCACGAGTCGACATCTAGGAGGGATGAGCCGTGCTCCGCGCCTACACCGAGAACCTTTCCGCGGCGAAACGGGCCAAGCTCTGGGTCAAGTACCTGATGTTCCCGGGCACCAACTGGGTCAGCCGGGACAAGTCCAAGGTCTGCCGGATGTTCCTCCCCGGCACGCCCGATCAGCCCTCGCGCACGCTCGATTGCGGCTGCGGCAACGCGTATTTCTCCCACCAGGCGATCCTCCGCGGCGCGCAGTGCCTGGGGATCACGATCCACGACTGGGAGAAGCACCATTGCGAGGAGATGCGCAGCTTCCTCGGCCTGACCGAGGAACAGCTCTCCATCCGCACCGCCCGCCTGGACGGGCTCGCCGCCGATCCGGACATGCACGGCCGGTTCGATCAGGTCCTCCTCCTGGACGTGATCGAGCACATCATGGACGCCGGCGGGGCGCTGCGGCAGATCCGCGACCTGCTGGACGAGGACGGCCTGGTCTACATCACCACCCCCGACCGCGACTGGCAGGGGAACGCCGACCACCTTCGCGTCGTCCGGGCCGAGAACGGCTGGCACGTCCGCAACGGCTTCACGTTCGATCAGCTCGAACGGCTGCTGGAGGAGAACGGCTTCGAGCCCGTCGACCGGATGCGGTACGGGACGCTGGGCTCGACGGTCGTCACCTGGATCCAGCACAAGCTGTTCGGCCGCTGGATCGACCCCCTGACCGTGGCGACGTTCCCGCTCCTGAAGCTCATCGCCCTGGCCCTCTCGCCCTGGAAGGACCCGCACACGATCTTCGTCCTGGCGCGGAAGAAGCGGGCGGACTGAGCGGCGCGGAACGAACGAATTCGGCCCCGCGCCGCCACGTTGACCGGGCGCGGGCCGCGACGTAAGCTGAAGTCCTGCGACCGAGGACGCCCCCGCTCGCCCCCGCCCCTTCACAGGCATCTTTAGCATAAAGGCCGAGTTTCATGAACGCGTTCGATCCCCGCCCGCCGTTCTACCTGGGCATCGACCTCGGTGGGACGAACATCAAGAGCGGGGTGGTGGATGACACGGGGCGACCGCTCTCGTCGGTGAGCATCGAGACCCAGGCCGACCAGGGCCCCGAGGTGGGGGTCGAGAACCTGGCGAGGGCCGGCCGGATGGCGGTCGAGGCCAGCGGCCTGCGGTGGGACCAGATCGCGGCGGTCGGGCTGGGCTCGCCCGGGACGATGGACCTGTCGCGCGGGATGCTGCTCCAGCCCCCCAACCTGCCGGGCTGGGACGACCTGCCGATCCGCGACCTCCTCGCCGCCAAGCTGGACAAGCGGACGATCCTCCAGAACGACGCCAACGCCGCCGCCTTCGGCGAGTACTGGGCCGGCGCCGGGCGGAACACGCGGTCGCTGGTCCTCTTCACGCTGGGGACCGGCGTGGGCTGCGGGATCATCACCGAGGGCCGGATCATCGAGGGCCGCCACAGCCACGGCGGCGAGTGCGGCCACATCATCATCCAGATGGAGAACGGCCGGCGCTGCGGCTGCGGCGCCTACGGCCACCTGGAAGCCTACGCGTCGGCCACGGCGCTGGTGAAGCGGGCGCTCGACCTGCTCGAAGAGGGCTCCATCGAGAGCGTCCTGCGCGACATCCCGCCCGACGACCTCACCAGCCGCGCCATCAGCGAGGCGGCCGAGGCCGGGGACGCGACGGCCCAGCGGCTCATGAAGGAGACGGCGTACTACCTGGCCGTCGGCGCCGTCACCCTGCTGCACACGATCGACCCGGACATCGTCCTGTTCGGCGGCGGCATGATCGCCGCGGGCGACGGGTTCCTGGAAGACATCCGGCAGCACGTCCAGAAGATGGCCTTCCCGGCCGTGGCGAAGGGGACGCGCGTCGACTACGCGGAACTCGGCGGCGACGCCGGGTTCATCGGCGCGGCCGGCTGCGCCCGCGACGCCTTCGGCCGCTGAGGCCCGGAGGCCGCATGTCGTCCCGGAGCAAGCTCGCCCAGGGGGCCGCGCTGGCGGGGTTCGTCGCGGTGGTGCTGATCGCCGCGGCGATCGGCTCGCGCGCGACGATCCCCAACCTCCGGCCCTGGTACGACGGGCTCCGAAAGCCCTGGTGGACGCCGCCAAACCGGGCCTTCGGGCCCGTCTGGACCCTGCTGTACCTCCTGATGGCCGCCTCCGCCTGGCGGACCTGGCGTCGCGACGACGCCCCGCCCCAGGCCCGCAAGGAGGCCCTGGCCTGCTGGGCGTTCCAGCTCGCGCTGAACGTCGGCTGGTCGTGGCTGTTCTTCGGACTCCGCAATCCGCTCCTGGCGTTCCTGGAACTGCTCTCGCTCTGGCTGGCGGTCCTGGCGACGATCGTCGCGACGGCCAAGGTCGATCGGCCGGCGGCCTGGATGCTGGCCCCGTACCTGCTCTGGGTGACGTACGCCGGGGCGCTGAACGGGGCGATCGCCCGGCTCAATCCGTAGGGCCCGACCGAACGGCCCCGGAAATGCGGTCGAAAGCGCGAGGGCCGGGCGGCTACAATGAGGAGTCGAAGCCTCGTCCGCCGCGACCCGACGGGAGACCCGGGCCATGCCGCCGATCGCCTTGAATCGCCGCCGGTTCCTCGGCTACTCGGCCGCCGGGGCCGGCCTCGCGCTGACGCAGGGCGCGCCCCACGGCGCGACGCCGACGGGCTCGCTGCGGGTGGGCGTGGTCGGCGTCGGGAACCGGGGGACGACCCTGCTCCGCACGCTGCTGGAGGTCCCCGGCGTCGTCGTCCCGGTCGTCTGCGATCCGGAGCCCCGCCACCGCGCACGAGGCGAGGGGATCGTCGAGAAGGCGACGGGACGGCGGCCGGAGTCCGTGCTGGATCCGCGCGGGGTCGTCGAGCGCGCGGACGTCGACGCCGTGGTCGTCGCCGTGCCGTGCGACCTCCACGAGCGGATCGCCGTCGAGGTCCTCAAGGCCGGCAAGCACCTGTACGCCGAGAAGCCGATGGCCATCACCGTCGAGGGCTGCGACCGGCTCATCGCCGAGGCCGCCGACGCGCCGGGATCGGTCGTCCACGTCGGATTCCAGAGGCGGTCCAACCCGAGGTTCCGCGAGGGCGTCGGCCTGATCCGCTCCGGGGCCCTCGGCCCGCTGATCGAGGCCCGCGGCTCGTGGACCAGCAGCAACGGGCCGCTCCTGGGCCACGACGGCTGGCTCGGCAGCCGCAAACGATCGGGCGACTTCATGGTCGAGCAGGCCGTCCACGTCTGGGACGTCCTCAACTGGATCCACGGCGGGCCGCCGTCGAAGGCCGTGGGCTGGGGCCGCAAGGGGCTGTTCGCGAAGGAGGCCCCCGGCCGCGACGTCACCGACCATTACGGCGTGGAGCTGACCTGGTCGGACGACTTCCGCGCGTCGTTCGTGCAGAGCTACGTCGCCCCGGCCGACGAGAACTTCACCGGCTCCCACCTGCGGATTTTGGGCGTCGACGGCGGCCTGGACTTCGGCTCCGGCGCGCTTACGTTCCGCGACCGCGAGCGGCCCCGGCGGGCGATCGAGCCCGGCCCGCGCAACGACACCCGGCTCGCCGTCGAGGCGTTCGTCGCCGCGTCGCTCGCCGACGCCCCTCCCGCCCCGCCCGTCACCCTCCAGGAGGCCCGCGACGCCACGCTCGCCGGCCTGCTGGTCCGCAAGGCGGTGGACGAGGGCCGGCTCGTCACGCTCGACGAGATCCTGGACTCGTCGTCGGCGGGCTGACCTCAGCGCCTTCCCGCCGCCCCGCCGCGACGATCGCCGCGACCAGCGCCGCCATGAGGGGGAGCGTCGCGAACCCGGCCCAATCATCGGCGGCGAGATGGACTCCGCGGGCCATCCAAACGTCGTAGAGCGAGATCCACGCGAACGCGGACAGGTACGCCGCGACCGCCCACCCCCGATTCTTCAGCGTCGGGTACTCGCGCACGAACCAGTACGGGGCCAGCAGGTAGAGCACCATGAAGTACTGCGGGAACCCGACCTTGTAGAGCGTCAGCGTGGCGGCCACGGCCAGCGCCCCCGCGGACGCCGGGTCGAGCCGATCCCGTCGCGCCCGGCGCCAGATGAGGAAGAGGCCCAGGAGGAAGATCGGGCCGGAGTACTCGTCGGTCGAGAAGACGAGGGTGTCGCGGCCGATGGGCGAGTAGTACCCCCGTAGGGCGCGGAAGATCGAGAGGCCGGCGGATTCGCGGCCTGTCGCCAGCGCGATCGGCCGGAACACCGAGGGGCCCCAGATCGACCAGGCGACGCCCAGCCCCGCCGCCGACAGCCCCGCCGTCGCCGCGAGCCAACGCCATCGGACCTTCCCCCGATCCAGGGCCAGGAACGGCGCGAGCACCGCGGGGAAGTATTTCAGCAGCACGCCCGACGCCGCCCAGGCGGCCGACGCGGCCCATCGACCGTTCGCGCGGGACTCGATCGCCGCGAGGCCCAGCAGCGCGACCAGGACGTCGAAGTGGCCGAAGCCCGCGATCTCCACCCACGCGAACGGTCCCGCGAACCATAAAGCGAGCGCCGGGGCCGCCCACCCGGGCAGATCGCGGCGAGGGGCCGTCAGGGCCAGCCGCGAGGCGGACGCCCAGTACGCGCCGGCGAAGATCAGCTTGGGGCCCAGCGGGTTCCAGATCGTGGGGACGGCCAGCAGGTTGTACAGCGGGCCGTAGGCGTGCAGCGAGAAGGCGCCCATCGGGCCGCCGGCGACGAGATACCAGGGGTCGCGGCCGGCCAGGATCTCGCGCCAGATATCCAGATATAAATGATAATCCTGAACGTCGCCGATCAAGGCGGCGGCGATCAGGAACGGCAGCGAGGCGACGATCAGGACGGCCGAGGCCGCCGCGACCGCCGACCCGCCGCCGCGGGCCCACCGGGCGATGGCCAGCACGAGGGCCGCATGGATCGCGATCGCGCCGCCGATCGCCGGCGCGGCGACGCCCCAGAGCTTCAGCACGTCGGCCGTCGACCGCTCGCCGCCGAACCACCGGACGGCCGAGCGCAGCGCGGGCGGCCCCTGACCTTCGCGCGCCGCGACGATCCAGGGAGGCGCGACGTGTGAGGCCAGCCACGACCACCCGATCGCGGCGGCGGCGTAGCCGCCGAGGATCAGGAGCGTGCGGCGCGAGGGGGGCGCGGGCATGGGGAGTCCTCCCCGAATCTGCGGCCTCCCGGCCGCGCTCAGGCGACCGGCGCGGCGACGGGTTCGACCAGCGACTGCCACCAGGCGGCGGCCCGGTCCTCGTCCCAGTCGCGGGCGCAGGCGCAGGCGGCGAGGTCCCGGGCCAGCGAGCGGGCGTCCTGGTAGCGGTCGGCGGGGTCCTTGGCCAGGCAGCGGAGGACGACGCGCTCCAGGTCGGCCGGGATCCCCTCCGCCACCTGCGAGGGGGGGACGACGGGGTCGCGGACCTGGGCGATCATGATCGCCATGGCCGTCGGGCCGTGGAACGGCGTCTTGCCCGTCAGGGCGAAGTAGGCGATCGCACCCAGGGAGTAGACGTCGGTCCTGGGGTCGACCGCGCGGTCGCCGGTCGCCTGCTCCGGGGCCATGAACGCGGGGGTGCCGCTCACGGTGCGGTCGGTCGTCAGCTCCGGCGCCTCGGGGTCGCCGGTGAGCTTCACCAGGCCGAAGTCGAGGATCTTGGCGACGTCCGCCTCGCCGCCACGGAGGGCCACGAAGATGTTCGCCGGCTTGAGGTCGCGATGGATGATCCCCAGCGAGTGGGCCTCGGCGAGCCCGGCGCACGCCTGCCGGAGCAGGAAGACGAGCCGCCCGGGGGGGAGCGGGCCGTGTTCCTTGACCATGTCGTGCAGGCTCATGCCGGGGAGGTATTCCATGACGTAATAGAACGTCCCCTCGTCCGTCCGGCCGTAGTCGTAGATGGCGATCGTGTTGGGGTGGGAGAGGCGGGCGGCCGACTTCACCTCGCGCTCGAAGCGGGCCACGGCGAGCGGGTCGGAACCCGACTCGGTCTTGATGAGCTTGAGGGCGCACGGCCGTTTGAGGAGCTGGTGCTCGGCCAGGAAGACGTCGCCCATGCCGCCGGCGCCGAGCTTCCGGCCCAGGCGGTACTGCCCGAACTTGCGGGCGTCGTGCAGGTCCTTGCGCAGGCCGTTCAGGATGTGGGCCGAATAGATCGCCAGCGCGGCGCCGGCGATCAGCGACACGGCGTTCGAGCCCGCGTGCTCGGCCGACCGCATCATCTCCAGCTCTTCGATCAGGTCGGGATGCTCCAGCTCCATGAGCAGGGTGAACGCCACGATCGGCACCAGGGCCAACGTCAGGATGGCCTTGGCGGCCGTCACGGTGTCGTTGGGGATGAGGGCCCCGTACAGCATCATCAGGATGATGGCGCCGATCACCCCGTTCTTCATGTAGATCGACATGGCCAGCGCGTCGCCCCGGCGGAGGAACTCGACGCTCACCAGATACTCGGTCAGGCCCAGCAGGAGCATCATCGACCCGAAGAGGCCGTATTCCAGGCCCTTGACCATCTTGCCGGAGAGGGGCCGGCGGCTCAGCAGCAGGGCGACGACCCCCCCCGAGATGATCAGCCGTATGAACTTGATCGCGTCGACCGCCCAGTTCCTCCCCATCGTCCCGTTGGCCAGGCTCCAGAGCAGCAGCCCGACCCAGACGGCCGTGAGGAAGACGGCGGCCGAGGCCAGCCGGCGGCGGCGCAGGTCGTGGGTCTCGGCGACGAGGCTGCCGGCGCAGGTGTCGTCGATCCCGGCGAAGCCGGCGACTCGGCGGGTGTCCGCGACGTCGGCCGGGGGCGTGTACGCCTCGGTCGGGTAGAGGTCGATGCAGGAATCCGCGTCGGGCGAGGCCGGGGTCTTCTGGTCCGTGCTCATGGTGGGCTCGGGGGACGTCGGGTCAGCGACCCAGGATCATGGACTTGGGCCGATCTCCGGGCTTCTTGTCCCCGCCGCCGGAGAGCGAGGGGAGGAGGACGAACGCGAGGACGACCGCCGCGATCGTGAGGAGCGGCATGACGACCCGCTGGGTGGGGCGCCTCAGCTTGTTCCAGTTGTCGATCATGTACTTGATCGTGAACGGCGGGACCAGGAACATCAGGCCGGCCGCCGGGCCTTCGCGGAACGGGATGGCGAGGATGTTCGCCAGGCCGCTCACGACGCGGCCCAGGTTCAGCAGAACCACGGCCTCGCCCCCCAGCAGGGCGAGGCCCCGGTTGTGCATCGTCGCGCCGATGAGCAGCAGCATGATGAAGGGGACGGAGAGGAGGTACGCGAACTCGTTGATCCGCCGGAACAGGCGCTGGACGGAGCCCCACGCCTGCCGCCAGCCGATCGTGACCGAGCCGGCCGGCCCGGAGCCGCCCCTCACCGGGCTGGTCGTCGGGAGCTTCCAGGACGACACCATCGCGTAGGGCTTGGAGTCGCCCAGGTCGTCGTCGATGGGGGGGGCCTTCGGGTCGCGCTTGCGGACGCCCGGGACGCGATCGACGGTCAGCGGAGCCAGGGCCACCTGGCTGCTCATGCGCTCCAGCCAGCCCGGCCCGCCCTCGCCGCCGGCCGGCGTCGCCGCGACCGGGGCCGGCTTCGGCGACGCGGCCGGGACGGTGATCCGCTCGCCGCATCGCTTGCAGCGGCCGGCCTTGCCCGCGGCCTGCTCGGCGACTTCGAATCGCGCCCCGCAATGCGAGCAGAAGAAGATGATGCTCATCTTGTTGGGATTTCCAGGATGCTTCACGCCGTCGGGGCGCGGATCGCCGGTCTCTCGGCCCCGCACGGCGGCTTCGCCCGCGGCCTCGGGCCCCTCCGACCGGACGGGCCCAGGACGGATGATAACGGCACGATTCGAGGAGTGATAGACCCGAGGGGCCCTCCCGGCCCGAATCGCGCCCGGCCGCGGCCGACCTCGGCTCGCGTTAGGGATCGGACAGTGATAACCTGACGGCTTTCGCTGCTTCGAGATGTGAGCAGCGTTGGAAAAGAAATCCGGTGTAAGCCGCTGTTCCCATTCACATGGGGGCATGCGACGGGCAAGTCCATCCGGTGAGCTCAAAACCTTACTCGTCAGCAGAGGCCGAGGACGGTTCACGGCAATGCTGGCAGACGCCCAACTCATCGAGTTTCAGGATGGGGAACATCTCCTCGAAGCGGTATTTCGGCACGCTCGCAGGGGCCTCGGGCTTGCGACCAAAGAGCCCGCAGGCGGCACACTGCACGATCCACTTGCGGCAACGTGGGTCACGCAGGAACCAGCCTCGAGTGCGAGTCTCGTCCCGCATCGTGTCTCGGTTCTCCCAGCATTAAATGACTGCCCCTATCCAATAACCCCCGACAATTCGGGGATCGACTCCGGCAGCGAGCGAACAGACGTACCGGCGGCCCTGATGCTATGAGCAGGCCCTGTCGGCATCGGACAACTCCGAGGCCCTTTGACCCGGTTTCTTTTCCAACGCTGCTCACATCTCGAAGCAGCGAAAGCCGTCAGGTTATTACCGCCCAATTCCTCAGAACAATTCCCCGATCGGTCGCGCCGCGAGCGGATCGTCGGCCAGGCTCGGCCGGATTCCGAGGGCCAGACGGATCGTCGCGAGCCATTCGCCGGGCGAGACGGGCCGGTCGGCGGGCTCGGCGGCGCGGGCGTCGCTGGCACCGACGACGCGGCCCCCCCGCACTCCGCCGCCGGCCATCAGGCCGCTCCAGACCCCCGGCCAGTGGTCGCGGCCGCCGGACTCGTTGATGCGGGGCGTCCGGCCGAATTCCCCGACGGCCGCCACGAGCGTCGTCGCCAGCATCCCCCGCGCATCCAGGTCGTCGATCAGGGCCGAGAACGCCCGGTCGAACGTCGGCAGGACCTCGCGACGGTAGTCGTCCATCGTGCTGAACGGGCGCGAGCCGTGGCAGTCCCACGAGACGCGGTTGAAGACGGTCTCATACATGTTGACCGTCACCACGCGGGCGCCGGCCTCGACCAGCTTCCTCGCCGCCAGGCAACTCCTTCCGAATCGCGTCGAGCCGTAGGACTCGCGGAGCCGTCGCGGCTCGGCGCCGAGGTCGAGGTCCGCGTCGGGGTCGAGGAACGCGGGGCCGTGGCGGGCGTCGAGCCCGCCGGCGGTCTGGCCCCGGGGCATCTGGACCCCCGTGTCGCCGATCGGGCCCGGCACGGCGACGAAGGGCCGCGGCGCCCCCGGGCGTCCGAATCGCTCGGACGCGACCGCCCCGATGTGCGGATGCTCGTCGGTCCGGCTGAGGAGGCCGGTCTGCATCAGTTGCAGGCCCGTCTCGTGGATGGGCGCGCGATCGTGGTGGAGCGAACGGATCAGCGCGAGGCGGTCCATCCGGGCCGCGACCCCGGGGAGGTGCTCGCCGACGCGGACGCCCGGGACCCGCGTCGCAATCGAACCGAACGGGCCGCGGACGTCGTCGGGGGCGTCGGGCTTCGGGTCGAAGGTCTCCAACTGGCTCGGGCCGCCGACGAGCATGAGGAGGATCGCCGACCGCTCGCCGGCGATCGTCGACCCCGGCGTCGCCGAGAACGCGCGCACGCCCCCGAGCCCCAGGGCCCCAAGCCCCACCCCCCCGGCCTGCAAGAACTCGCGGCGCCCGAACCCGTCGCGCCCCTTCAACGACCTACGTCCCGTGTCGCTCATCGCTCGCCCCCTGATCCATCCCCCCGGAGAAACCGACCGGAGCCGATCCCCGCCCAACGTAACCGTCGCGAGCACCGCGGGATAGTGCCTCGCCCGCGCCGCGCCGAAAATCCATTCGGCTATCGTTTGATCGAAAACGACGTGTTATATGATTCGTAATAGATAAATTTTGTTCATTCCTTAGATCCCGGTAAACCTGAGGAAATGGGGGATATCGGTTCAATGGGTGGTCATCAGCCGGTCGATAATCGTGACGGAGCAGGATGCTCGGGGAATCCTGGGTCGTTCATGGATTCGGGTGCGACAGCGCCCCTGAAATATCAAGGAGGAGCCGGTGAGGACCCCAGGCGCGAGGAGAAGTGCGCGAGTTCTGGCGACCGTCGCGGCGATCGCGGCCGTGACGGCCGGGGGGGCGACTGGATGGGCCCAGAGCCCGGGCGCGGAGGCGGAACAGGCGTTGCCGAAGGCGATGGGGGGGGCGACGCCGGGCTCTCAGGAGTCGCGGCTGGGGACGGCTCCGGGGACGGATCAGGGCCCGTTCGGGGTCCAGCCGGGCCAGGATCAGCCGCTCATGGGGGCCGGCGGCGGGACGTCGGTCCCGCGCGTGCCGGCGTCGATCAGCGCCCCCGACGGGGGGCCGACTCCCCGGGCCCGCGCCCTGGGGGCCCCGGAGGCGCTCCCGGTCCCCCGGGCGCGCCTCTACGGGTCGCTCTCCCTCCCCGAGACTGACGAGGCGGAGGCCGTCCCCGGCGGCATGACGCTGGACCAGGCCCTCGACCGGATGATCCAGGAGAACCTGGACCTGCGCTCCAAGTCGCTGGAGATCCCCCAGGCCCGCGCCGACGTCCTGACCGCCAGCCTGCGCGCCAACCCGATCTTCTTCGCCGACAGCCAGCTCATCCCGTACGGCAACTACTCGGACAAGCGGCCGGGCGGGCCGGTCCAGTATGACGTGAACATCTCCCACCCCGTCGACTTCTCGCGGAAGCGGCAGGCGAGGACGGCCTACGCCTCGCAGGCGCTGCGGGTGGTCGAGGCGCAGTATCAGGACGCGGTGCGCGTGGAGATGCAGAACGTCTACACGGCGTACGTCGACGTCCTGTCGGCCCGGCAGATCGCCCGCTACGCCAAGGCGAGCGTGGAGGGCTTCGACCGGCTGATCCGGGCGACCCAGCTCCTGTACGAGCGCGACATCACCTCGCGGGCCGACGTCAGCCAGGTGAAGTCGCAGCAGGAGATCGCGGCCGTCGGCCTGCTGGACGCCGAGGAGAACCTGAGGCGCGCCAAGCGGGCGCTGGGCGTGCTGCTGAACATCCCGCCGGACCAGGCCGAGGCCGTCGAGTTCGACGGGACGATCGAGGACCGCGGGCCGGAGCCGCCCCCGGTCGAGGAGCTGGTGCAGATGGCCCTCTCCTGCCGCCCGGACGTCGTCTCGTATCGGCTGGGGGTCAAGGCGGCGGAGGCCGGCCTGGGCCTGGCGATGGCGAACCGATTTCAGGACGCCTACGTCCTGTACCAGCCGTACACGTTCCAGGACAACTCGCCGTTCACCAACGCCAAGAGCGCCCACTCCTGGGCCATCGGCCTGACCGTCCCCATGCCGGTGTACAACCGCAACCAGGGGAACATCGAGCGGGCGCGGATCAACATCCAGCAGTCGCGGATCGAGCTGGCGAACATCGAGCGCCGGGTCCAGACGGAGGTCGTCCAGGCGGCCCGCGAGTACGCCGTGACCCGCGACATCGTGCGTCGGATCCGGACGGAGATCATCCCGGCCTCGGAGCAGTCGAAGAACGACCGCTTCATCCTGTTCCAGAACAGCGAGGCGAACGTGGTGACCTACCTGGAGGCCCAGCGCGTCCACAACGACAACGTCAAGGCCTACCTGGACACGGCGGTCCGCCACCGGCGGAGCATGCTGAACCTGAACACGGTGGTGGGGAGTCGGCTGCTGCCGTGAACGGGAGCGGGCCGGGCGGACGGCCGCCCGGCCCGCGCGAGCCCGGGAGGATGTCGCCGCTCAGGAGGCGATGAGGTTCTTGACGACCCGCGCCAGCTCGGCGCCGGTGTCGGTGAGGCTGTAGAAATTGTTCTTCCCCTGGCGGCGGGGGGCGATGATGTTGCCGTGCCGCAGCAGCGCCAGGTGGTGGCTGACGGCCGGCTGGCTCTGGCTGAGCTGGTCGCAGAGGGCGCCGACGTGGCGCTCCCCCTCCGACAGGATCAGGATCACCTGGAGGCGGGTCGGGTCGCTGACGTGCTTCAGCAGGATCGAGGCCCGCTTGGCCTGCTGGAACCGCTGGTCGACGGCCTTGGCCGACTTGACCCGGCTCGACGCCGCCTTGGGGGCGGCCGATTTCGGCGCGGCTGACTTGGGGCTGGCTTTGGCGACTGCCATGGCAACATCCTCAGGGGCTGTAGTGGGCTCGGGCGGTGCGACGTCGGGGGCGGCGCCCGGGGCGTGAGAGACCGGCCCGGCGGACGTCGCCGGCGGCGTCCGCCGAGGGACGCTCGCGCGATCGCGCGAACGTATCTCGACGTGGGTGCTTGTCGACATCTTATAGTTCTTTGATTTCTTGTCAATGGAGATCGGCGGCGGTCGGCGCGCGGATCGGTCCATTTGTTGGCGAGAGCGGCGCGAGGCGACGTCGCCCGCCGGTCAGCGGCCGTCCGCGGCGACGAGCCCGGAGATCGTCTTGAGCATGTCCGAGGTCGTCCAGGCGTTGGCCCTGGTCCCGACTTCGAGCCGGGCGAGGCGGCCGTCGGGGCCGATCACGGCCGTGCAGAGGTTGTGGACGATCTCGTCCTTCATCGCCCCGAACGTCAGGCCGAGCGGGGCGGCGATCTTCGCCAGGTCCTCGTGCGAGGCGGTCGCGTAGGTCCAGAGGGGGGGCTTCGCCCCGCGGATCGCGGCGTGCTTCCGCAGGACTTCGGGCGTGTCGTGGTCGGGGTCGAAGGAGAGCGAGACGAGGCGGACCTTGCCGGCTCGGGCCGAGTTGGCCGCGACCGACTGCGCCAGCTCGCCGAACTTGCGGTCCATCGTCGGGCAGAATTCCGGCAGCGGGCAGCGGGTGTAGATGAAGGTCAGGGCGACCGCGAAGCCCTTCAGGTCGGAGAGCTTCCGCGACGCCCCGTCCTGGTCGATCATGGTGAAGTCCGGGACCTCGTCGCCGGGCCGGAGCCGCGTCGGCGGCGAGACGAGGCGGGGGCCGTCCTCGCCCATCTCCAGGACGAGGGGCTTGATCGCCGGCTTCACGACCTCCAGGCCGACGAGGTCGTAGTCCTGCGTCACGCCCGCCTTCGACCGCACGCGGAGCGTCCCCTCGACGTAGTCGCCGGCGTGGAACTCGGAGAAGTCGGTCCCGTCGGGCATGCGGAAGGGCATCGTCATGGCGGGCATGAAGCCCTCGATCTTCTCGTGGCGGATCTGGAGCGACTTCTCCGCCGGGTCGACCTTCTGGACCTCGCCCGCCAGCGGATAGTCCTTCGTCTCGACGGGGGGCTCGGCCTTCGCCGCGGCCGGGGCCGGGGCGGGCGCGGCGGGCCCCTCGACGCGGCCGGAGCAGGCGAGCGCGGCGGCGGAGAGGATCAGCGCGACGGCGCGGACGCCGGATCGGGCGGGTCGCCTGGTCATATGTCGAACTCCGGTCGGGGGCGGGGCGTCCGCTCAGGCGGGGGCCCGGAACGGGAAGTGGTCGTCGAGCGGCGAGGCGGCCAACTCGACGAGGAAGTCGGCGACCCGGCCGGCGCAAAGTTCCGTGTACGCCTCGCCCTTGGCGGCGGTGGCGGCGCGGGGGTCGCCGGAGCCGGAATTCGTCGTCAGCAGGTGCCAGGGGCGGGTGATCTCCACCCAGCCGTTGGCCACCGCCTCGAACCGCGACGGCCGCACGGCCCCCTCGTCGGCGGCGGCGAGGTCCACCAGGTCGGGGAAGAAGGCCAGGCCCATGCTGGTCTCCATCTCGCCGGCGTGGTCGTCCTTCTTGTCGAAGATCTCGGGGCCGCGGTCCAGCCCCACCCGGAACCAGTGGCAGAGGAACAACTGAACCGGCGTCGAGCCGTGAAGCTCGCGGAGGATCCACTTCAGGTCGTTGCCGCCGTGGCCGTTGAGGATCAGCAGCTTGCGGACGCCGTGCCTGGCCAGCGAGGCGACGAGGTCGCCGATCACCTTCGCCATCGTCGACGGGTTGAGGTTCATCGCCAGCGGGAATTCCATCTGGTTCGTCTCGGTCCCGTAGGGGATCGCCGGGAGCTGGACGACGCGGGCGCCCCGGGCGGAGGCCGCCTCGCAGGCCCGCGAGGCGACGACCTCGACCTGGAACGTGTCGGTCCCGTAGGGCAGGTGGAGGTTGTGGGGCTCGGTGGCGCCGAGGGGGAGGACGGCTACCTCGAAGGGGGGGCCGCCCTTGACCTGTCCATAGGTGATCTCGGCGAGCTTCCAGGGGCTCATCGCGCGTCGGCCTTTCGGATTGTTGCGCCGGCGGGTGGGGCGGGG
>Ga0209958_1001202_pt1 | contig 22654 bp, 15 predicted proteins | sample ThiBio_inoc_plan_FD_183942 | JGI IMG/M metagenome (GOLD analysis project Ga0209958, IMG submission 183942) | Wastewater bioreactor microbial communities from Cape Town, South Africa - Thiocy_inoc_plan (SPAdes) | ecosystem: Engineered > Bioremediation > Thiocyanate > Unclassified | place: South... | reverse complement strand
GAGGTCGACGAGCCGGCTAACCCCGACGAGCGCCACCGCCAGCACCAGGCTCTCGACGATCATCCCGGCCACGACCATCGGCGAGAACTTCCAGCCCTTCGGCTGCGTCGCCTGCCAGCCGAGGAGGATCAGGACCAGCGACAGCGGCAGCAGCCAGTGGTCGGTGAGCCCGGCCGCCGCCAGCGAGCGCCGGAGCCAGGCGTCGGCCCCGGTCCGCAGGGCGTGCGACTCCATCCCGCCCAGCCACACCACGCCGAACTCGTACGCCAGGACGATCGGGGCGATCAGGAACAGCGAGGGGAGCGGCTTCCGCGTCGTCGCCCAGTAGCCGGGCGTCGGCTCCTCCACGGGCTCCACGAACACCAGCCGCCGCATCCGCTTGCGGCGAGATCCGGACCGGGAATACTCCGGCTCGTCCAGGTCCGGGGCGTCCTTGGAACGCTTCACAGACGGTCCCTCCCGGGGCGCACGAGTTCGGCCGCCCGGGGGTGGGGCGTCCTGGGGAGATTCCCGCTTCGTTCGAAAGAATCGAAATCTTCGAACCGGGCGAAGATCACGAAATCACCGTTCCGCTTGTGGGAGCCGTCGCGGGCGGCTACGATAACCTTACCATACGGACGAGGAGGCGGCCCGACGGCGATCGGGGCCGGGCCGGAATCGCACCACTCGCGGCCCCCCCTACCCCGCCGCCGACCTCAAGGTCGGACCACCGCCGCCGTCGCAAGCCGGCCGAGCGGGCCTCGCGCCCCGGCCGGGTCGGGACGTCCTTGCAGCCCCCGCCCCGCCGCACGACGTCGTCCGGCGCGCCCCTGGAGATGTTCGCGTGATCGTGCGACGGCGTCCCGTGTTCGGACTTTGGATCTCGCTGGCGCTGGCGGCCGGATGCTCGGACGCCGACCTCACCGGCCCCCTCGCCTACGAGGAGCAGCCGGGGATGACCCGGGAGGTGGACGGGAAGTCCCACCTCGCCGACAAGCCGAAGATCCGCGAGAAGGCCCGCGCCGTCCTCGCGAAGCTCTACGGCCCGAACCCGAAGGAGATCCACGTCCCCGAAGGGGCGCCGTTCTCCAAGGATGAGTCGGGGACGGTGGGCGGCCTGCTGGCGAACCACCTCCGGACGGCCGAGGGGCCGAAGAGGCTGCCGCACGCCGGCGGCTTCGCCCTGTATCGCCGCCACTGCCTCCACTGCCACGGCCTGTCCGGCGCGGGGGACGGCCCCACGGCCCCGTTCGTCTTCCCCCCGCCGCGCGACTTCCGCCGCGGCCTGTACAAGTTCACGTCGACGCCCAACGGTGCCCGCCCCGACCGCGACGACCTCCGTCGCACCGTCCGCGACGGCCTCCACGGCACCTCCATGCCGGCGTTCGAGGCCCTGCTGACGAAGGAGGAGATCGAGCAGGTCCTCGACTACGTCACCTTCCTCAGCGTCCGCGGCGAGACCGAGCTGGCGCTCATCGAGGAGGGCTTCATCGGCGACGACGAGGACCCGGACGCCCTAGAGGACGACGTGGTCGCCGACCTGACGTCCGCCGTCTTCGGCAAGTGGGAGGACGCCGCCGACAAGGTGGTCGACCCGCCCGTCGCCCGCACGCCCTCCTCGCCGGAGAGCGTCCGCCGGGGCCGCGACCTGTTCCTCGGCCGGACCAAGGAGAAGCTCGAATGCGCCGGCTGCCACGGCGTCAAGGGCCGGGGCGACGGCAAGAGCTTCGTCGACCCGGACGTCTTCAACCGGGTCGTCTTCCGTGGCGACCCGAGCAAGATGGCCGAGCGCGTGGCACAGCTCGACGAGCCGACGCAGGAGCTGTGGAAGCAGAAGCTCGACGAATGGGGCAACCCGCTGCGGCCGGCCAACCTGACCGTGCCGGTGTACAAGGGGGGCCGGCGGCCGATCGACCTGTACTGGCGGATCGCCAAGGGGATCACCGGCGCGCAGATGCCGGCGCACTACCCGGGGATCGACCACGCGCAGATCTGGGACATCGTAAATTTCGTCCTGGCCCTCCCCTACCAGCCCGAGCTGCTGGAGGAGCCGGGCGTGGCGGCCGAGGCCGAGGCGGTCCGGCGATGAGCGGCGCCGCGGCTTCGACCGCGGGCCCGGCCGTCGGATATGCTGTGACCGTGAACGAAGCTCCGGGCCGGCCCGCCCCCGCGACGGGGCGCCCGGGTCGCCGGACCGTGGGAGCCCCTTGATTTGCGATACTGGAGCCTGATCTTCGCCCTCGCGGCCGCGTTCAGCGTCGGGGCGTTCGCCTACGCGCCGTTCTCGCCCGACTGGTGGCTCCCGAACACGGTCGCCGAGCCCGGCCACGTCGTCTCGAAGGCGGGGCGCGAGATCGACGCCCTGTTCATCATCATCCTCTGGCTGACCGGCGGCGTGTTCGTCGCCACCCAGGCGGCCCTGGTCTGGGCGCAGTTCCGCTACGCCGACCGGCTCGACGCCGAGGGGAAGCCCGCCCGCCCGGCGCGCTACTTCCACGGCAGCCAGCGGCTGGAGGTCATCTGGACCATCATCCCGGCCGGCATCCTCGTCTTCCTGGCCCTCTACCAGATGAGCACCTGGGCCGACGTCAAGTTCCGCTCGGCCGCGCCCCGGACGCCCGTCCTGGCCGAGCTGACCGGGCGGCAGTTCCAGTGGATGGTGAAGTACCCGGGCCCCGACGGCAAGGTCGGCACGGCCGACGACCTGTTCACCGTCAACGACCTCCACCTGGTGAAGGACGAGACGGCGCTGATCCACCTGAAGTCGTCCGACGTGATCCATTCGTTCTTCCTCCCCCAGATGCGGATCAAGCAGGACGCCGTCCCCGGGATGACCATCCCGGTCTGGTTCGACTGCGACCGCGCCGGCCGGTACGAGCTGGCCTGCGCCGAGCTGTGCGGCTGGGGGCACTACAAGATGCGGGGCGACGTCGTGGTCCACGAGACCCGGGCGGAGTTCGAGGCCTGGCAGGCGGCGAAGCTCGCCGAGCAGGGCCGCAGCCAGGTCGGCGAGCCCGAGGGCGAGACATCGGAGGGGGATCGGCAGTGAGCGACGCGCACGTCCACCCGCGCCCGCGGAACCCGCTGACGCGCTACGTCTTCTCGACCGACCACAAGGTCATCGCGGTCCAGTTCCTGTTCTCGGGGCTGATCTTCTTCGCGGTCGGCGGCCTGCTGGCGATGATCATCCGCTGGCAGCTCGCCTGGCCGTGGCGGCCGGTGCCGATCCTCTCGAAGTGGCTCTGGTCGGCCCCCGCCCTGGGGGGGCAGATGCCGCCGGAGTTCTACAACAAGCTGTTCACGATGCACGCCACGATCATGATCTTCTTCGTGATCATCCCGATCCTCACGGGGGCGTTCGGCAACTTCCTGATCCCGCTGATGATCGGCGCCCGGGACATGGCGTTCCCGAAGCTGAACATGTTCTCCTACTGGATCATGTGGCCGGGCTTCGCGTTCCTGCTGGCCTCGTTCTTCGTGGAGGGGGGGCCCTCGGAGGCCGGCTGGACGGGCTACCCGCCGCTCTCCACCGACCCCCACGCCGCCCCCGGCTCGCTCAACGGCCAGACGTACTGGCTGCTGGCCCTGCTGTGCGCCGGGATCTCGTCGCTGACCGGGTCGATCAACTACATCACGACCGTCGTCATGCTGCGGGCGCCGGGGATGAAGATGTTCCGGATGCCGATGACGGTCTGGTCGCTGTTCATCACGGCCCTGCTCCAGGCGTTCGCCTTGCCGGTGCTGACCTCGGCCCTGGTGATGCAGCTCCTCGACCGCACGGCCGGGACGAACTTCTTCAGCCCGGTGGGGGCCTCGGTGGGGAACGGGCCGGCGGTGACGGGGGGCGGCGCGCCGCTGCTGTTCCAGCACCTGTTCTGGTTCTACTCGCACCCGGCGGTCTACGTCATGATCCTGCCCGGGATGGGTATCGCGTCCGACGTCATCAGCACGTTCTCGCGCAAGCCGCTGTTCGGCTACAAGCCGATGGTGGTCGCGCTGGCGGCGATCGCCGGCCTGGGCTTCATCGTCTGGGGCCACCACATGTTCCAGTCGGGCATGAACCCCGCCCTGGGGGCGACGTTCATGGTCTCGACGATGATGATCGCGCTGCCGTCGGCCATCAAGGTCTTCAACTGGATCGGGACGATGTGGGGGGGCCGGATCCAGTACACGTCGGCGATGCTCAACGCGATGGCGTTCGTGTCGATGTTCATCATCGGCGGCCTGTCGGGGATCTTCATGGCGGCCACGCCGGTCGACATCCACATCCACGACACCTACTTCATCGTCGGCCACATCCACTACGTCCTGTTCGGCGGCAGCACGTTCGCCATCTTCGCCGGGGTCTACTACTGGTTCCCGAAGATCTTCGGCCGCACGATGAACGAGGGGCTGGGGAAGGTCCACTTCCTCTTCACCTTCATCTTCATGACGGGCACGTTCCTGTTCATGCACATCGTCGGCTGGCACGGCCACATGCGGCGCATCCCCGACCCGACCGTCTACGAGTTCCTCCGCGCCCCGGGCGTCGTCTGGATGAACCAGTTCATGACGATCTGCGCGTTCGCCCTGGGCCTGGCCCAGGTCCCGTTCGTGCTGAATTTCTTCTACAGCCTGGTCGCCGGGCCGAAGGCCGAGGCCAACCCGTGGAAGGCGAACTCGCTGGAGTGGACGACGGCCTCGCCGCCGCCGCACTACAACTTCGAGGATCTGCCGCGGGTCTTCCACGCCCCGTACGAGTACAGCGTCCCCGGCGGCGAGGAGGACTACCTCCCGCAGACCTCGCCCCTGCCGCCGAACATCACGCTCGACCCGGTCATGGCCTGACCCGACCGACTCGAACCGACCCGAACCGGAGGACTCCACCGCGGCGGCCCGCGTCGCCGCCTCGCAGCCGAAAGCCATGACGAAACTCGACCCCGCGCCGGAATCTGATCGCCATCGGGCCCCCGCCTACCGCCCCGCCCCGCACTGGGCGGCCGTGCTGGCGGCGGTGTTCACGCTCCCCCTGCTGTACGTCGGCGGGTCGGTCACGACCTACCGCGTCGGCATGGCCGTGCCCGACTGGCCGACGACGTTCGGCATGAACATGTTCCTGTACAACTTCTGGAACGCCCCGTTCGGCGTCCAGGTCGAGCACACCCACCGCCTCTACGGCGCGGCGGTCGGCGTGGCCATGATCGCGCTGTGCGTCTGGTTCTTCCTGCACGAGACCCGCGGCTGGATGAAGGCGTTCGGCCTGGCCGCGCTGACGATCGTGATCGTCCAGGGCCTCCTGGGCGGCTTCCGGGTCACGCGGAACTCGACCGCCCTGGCCGCCCTGCACGGCTGCCTGGGGCAGGTCTTCTTCGCCATGACCGTCGCCCTGGCGACCTTCACCGGCCGCGACTGGCTCTCCGACGCGAGGCCCACGCCCGACGTCAAGAAGGTCCGCGGGCTGGCCGTTGTCACGCTCGCCCTGACGGCCGCGCAGATCGGCCTGGGGGCGCTGGTGCGGCACTTCAGCGGCTCGCACGCGGCGATCACCCACGGCGTCTTCGGCGTGGCGATCCTGGGGATCGCGGCCCACCTGTTCGTGCGGATCAAGAAGAACCCGGAGCCGAAGCCGTCGCTGAAGTCGGCGGCGCGGATCACGGAGGTCCTGGCGGGGTTGCAGATCTTGCTCGGGATCGTCTCGTTCGTCATGCTCTGGCCGTTCGACGGCATGCCCCGGCCGGTGGGCTTCTACCAGGCCGTGACGCGGACCCTGCACCAGACCAACGGCGCGGTGCTGCTGGCGGCGTCGCTGGTGACGGCGCTGCGGGCGTATCGCCACCTGGGCCCGGCGTCGGCGTCGTCGCACCCCGCGTCCCCTTCGTCCCCGACCGACCCCGTCGACCTGGAGGCCGTCGCTTGAACTCCGCCGCCTCGATGGGCGAGACCGCCCTGACCGTGACCGCCGCCCCCGCCGCCGAGGTCGCCGCCCTGGAGGCCGTCGGGGGGCGCACCCAGGCGTTCGTCGCGCTGACGAAGCCCCGGATCGTCCTGCTGGTGGTCATCACCGTGGGCGTGGGCTTCCTGCTGGGCGCCCGCGGCAGCGCCCACCCGACGACCCTGCTGGCGACGCTTCTGGGCTCGGCGCTGGTGGCGGGCGGCGCCAGCGCGCTGAACATGGTGTGGGAGCGCGACCGCGACGCCCTGATGCGGCGCACCCGACGCCGGCCGATCCCCTCCGGCCGCGTCGCCCCCGGCGAGGCCGCCCTGTTCGGCGCGGTGCTCGGCGCGGTCGGGACGCTGATCCTGCTGGCCTTCTCCGGCGCGACGGCCGCGGCGGTCGCCGCGACGACGCTCGCGCTGTACGTCTGGGTCTACACGCCGCTGAAGCCCGTCACGACGCTGAACACGGCGATCGGCGCCGTCCCCGGCGCGCTGCCGCCGGTCATCGGCTGGTCGGCCGCGACGGGGACGCTCAGCATGGAGGGCTGGACGCTGTTCCTGATCGTCTTCCTCTGGCAGTTCCCGCACTTCCTGGCGATCGCCTGGGTCTATCGCGAGGACTACGCCCGAGGCGGGATGAAGATGCTGCCGTGCGTCGACCCGACGGGCCGGATGTCGGGCCGCCAGTCGACCCTCCACGCCCTGGCGCTGGTCCCCGTCGGCCTGCTGCCGACGGTCGTGGGCCTGGCGGGGATGTTCTACTTCGCCGGGGCGCTGGCGCTGGGGCTGTACTACCTCGCCGCCTCCGCCCGCTTCTGGGCCGACGCCGACGACGCGAGCGCCCGGAAGCTGATGGGGGCGTCGTTCCTCTACCTGCCCGCCGTGCTGCTGCTGCTCCTGCTCAACCCCCTGCCCGCCTGACCCGAGGCCCCCACGATGACGTCCGCGGACGCCCCCCCGCACCCGGCCCACCGCCCCTCGGCCGACGCCGCCCCCGCGCCGGCGACGCCGGGGAAGGTGGCGATCTGGCTGTTCCTGGCGACCGAGATCATGTTCTTCACGGGCCTGCTGGGCTCGTACATCGTCTTCCGCGCCGGCAGCCCGCCCACCTCCTACAGCAACCTCTACGCCCCCGCCGCGCAGCTCGACCGGCTGAAGGACGCCCGCGGCGTCGTGCTGGGCGCGGTCGGCCCCGACGCGGACGGCGTCGCCGGCGCGATCGCCTCGGCGACCGGCAAGGGGGAGGCCGAGGTGGCCCGGATCCTCGCCGCCGCCCCCCACGGGGTCGTCAACGGCCTGGACGAGAAGGGCGCCGGCGAGTTGACGGCCGCTCTGGGGAAGCTGGGTGCGAAGGCCGAGGCGGCCTCGCTCCGGACGTCGAACTGGCCGAGGCCCTACGACCCGCTCACGAACCCGCTGAGCATCGACCTGACGACGGTCAACACGTTCATCCTCATCTGCTCCTCCGCCACGATGGTCCTGGCCGTCTCGGCGATCCAGCAGGGCCGCAAGGGGCGCTGCTCGCTGTTCCTGCTGGCCACGCTGGTCCTGGGCGGCACGTTCCTGGGCGTCCAGGTCTTCGAGTATCACGAGCTGCTGGAGGGCCGATCGTACCCGATCGGGATCAGCCCGACGGGCCACTTCACGCCCGAAGTCAGCCTGTTCGCCTCGTGCTTCTTCACCGTGACCGGCTTCCACGGCCTGCACGTCGCCGCGGGGGTCGTCACGCTGGCGATCGTCTTCCTCGGCTCACTGCTCGGGCGGTTCTCGGCCCAGGACTTCGGGGCGGTCGAGTACGCGGGGCTCTACTGGCACTTCGTCGACGTGGTCTGGATCCTCCTGTTCACGATCGTCTACCTCATCTGACCCGAGGATCCCGGCCATGACCGAAGCCGACGCGAGCCTCCCCATCGTCCCCGCGACGCCCGCCCAGGCCGCCGCCGCGGCCGACGTGGAATCGCACGCCCCCTACCTGAAGATCCTGTTCGCCCTCTTCCTGCTCACCGTGGGCGAATACCTCTTCGCCCGGTTCCTCAAGGACTCGCCCGGCCCCCTGATCTTCGGCCTGGTGCTGCTGGCCTCCGCCAAGGCGGCGCTGGTGGCCTGGTACTTCATGCACCTGAAGTATGAGCGGTTCTGGGTCTTCCTGGTGATCGGCCCCGCCCTGCTCATGGCCTTCATCCTGACCCTCCTGCTGTTCCCCGACTTCGTCATGCTCCCCGACCCGCTGGGCGAGCCCGTCCCGGCGACCTCCGGCGAGGCCCCCCGGCCGGCGGGGTGAGGCCGGCCGTGCAGGAAGCCTCGGACCTGAAGCGTCTTTTGAGCGGGAATCCCCCCTTCTCTCCTCGTGGGAGAAGGTGCCCCGGAGGGGCGGATGAGGGGGGCGCGACCCAAGGCCGTCGGACTTCAAATCCCCGTAGGCTGGGTCGAGACCCAGCCCGGGATACGCGACGCCTCTTCCGGGCTGTGTCTCGACCCAGCCTACGGAGAAGGCCGGCCGGGGATACGAAGGCGGTCGCCCCCTCATCCGGCCTTCGGCCACCTTCTCCCACCAGGGGAGAAGGATGCTCGTCGTCGGCCCGCCCGGTCCTGACAAGCCCCACGCCTTCCGAATTCCAACGTCCCCCCGGGTGGGCGATGCGGAAGAAGTGACCTGAACGACATCCAAAGGCGGTGACTCGTGGCATCCGGTTATCGGCTCGGCGTCCTGACCGTCGTCCTCGCGATCGTCCTCTCCGGCGGGCTCTGCCTGGCCTGGGTCCGCGCCTCCGGGCGCGCGACGGCCGAGGCGGCCGGCGGGGCCCCGGCCGGGCAGGACCTCGGCGACGCTGGCGACCCGATCGGCGCGTTCTCGATGGTCGAGCGCTCCGGGGAACCGGTGACGGACGCCACGCTCGGCGACCGGGTCTGGATCGCCTCGTTCATCTTCACGCGCTGCAAGCTCTCGTGCCCTCGGATCACCAGCGTCATGAAGAGCCTGCAAGACCGGCTCGCCGGCGCCGACGTCAAGCTCGTGAGCATCTCCGTCGACCCCGAGCACGACACGCCCGAGGTGCTGGGCGAGTATGCCAACACCTTCGCCGCCGACCCGGACCGCTGGTGGTTCCTCACCGGCCCCAAGGATGCGACGCTCGACCTGATCCGGACGAAGTTCCTCCTCACGGCCATGACCAACCCGGCCCCCGCCCCCGACGGCTCCGACGAGGCCGTCATCCACAGCGACCGCCTGGCCCTGGTCGACCGCGGCCGGCTCGTGGGCCTGTTCGACTCCCGCGACCCCCAGGCGCTCGACGCCCTGATCCTCAAGGCGAAGCGGCTGGCCCTGCCGGGCTGGGTCCGCGCCCTCCCCCCGATCAACGCGACCCTCAACGGCCTCTGCACGGTCCTCCTCCTCCTCGGCTGGAGCGCCATCCGCAAGCCGTCGAGCCCGGCGGCCGTCGCGGCCGAGGGCGAGGCCGAGGTCGCGCCGACCGTCGCCGCCCGCCTCTCGGCGCTCTGGCACAACCCGGCGATGCGCGGCCACCTGCTGGCCATGGGGACGGCCGTCCTCACCTCGGCCGTCTTCCTCGGGTGCTACCTCGTCTACCACGCCTTCGCCGGCAGTAAGAGGTTCCCCGGGGCCGGCTTCTGGAAGTGGCTGTACCTCACCATCCTGACCTCCCACAGCCTCCTCGCGGCGCTCGCCGTGGTGCCGCTGGTGGTGGTCGTCCTCCGCCACGCCCTCGGCGGCGACTACGCCAGGCACGCCCGCGCGGCCCGCGTCGCCTTCCCCATCTGGCTCTACGTCTCCGTCACCGGCGTCGTCATCTACCTGATGCTCTACCAGATGCCCGCCGTCGCCCGCGGCTGATCGACCGGGGGCCGGCGAATAATCCCGAAGGGGCGGGAGATTCCTGAAACCTCGCGGCCCCGCGCGCGGACCATATCCGATGAGAGTGTCCTCCGCTCCTTGACAACCCGGCTGCATCGAAACGCTTCCCCGGCGATCCCCACATGGTCGACGTCGGATGGCTCGACGGCCCGCCGCGCCGCAAGGTCCCCGTAGGCTGGGTCGAGACCCAGCCCTGAGAAAGCCGAGGCTCGCCGGGGCTGGGTCTCGACCCAGCCTACAAAGAGGACCGAATTCCGAGCCGAGACAGGGTCCGAGAGGCCATCCGAGACGACACTTCGAAAACGACGATCGAACCCGATTTTCGATCGACGCAAAGTATTTCACCAAAACTATTTTCGCCACCGAACCGGGAACCCTCGTCCCCACGAACGGACCCAAATTCGGGCCCTCCGCGAGCCGCCTGGCGCGGGCGTCGCAACGGCGAGGAGGGGATCGACCGGGTTCATCGTTGATCGCCCGGGAGGACGGTTGACAGAATGAATGCGGGGACGCGACAATCGGACAATCGTCGTGCGTCGTTTCCGAGCAACATCCGGGGATGATCGCGACCTTTTCGACGCCGAGGACGTAAGAGGTCACGAGGAATCCGAACGGATCGCGACCGGGCTCCAACCCCGGTCCCCTAAGGATTCGACCCCCACGACGTTGAACCCCAGGACGATCGGCGCGGCCCCTCCAGCGACACGCCCCATGCGCCTACCCCTCCCTCTCCTCCGATCGAGACGCCCCGCCGGGAAGCGGAGGGCCGAACGGCCGCGCCTGGAGGCCGTGGAGCGGCGGCTCCTGCTGGCCTCGGACGTCTTCCTCGTCGACACCGCCGCGGACGACGGGCCGGGGTCGCTGCGTTGGGCGATCGGGCAGGTCAACGCGGGCACGTCCGCGGAGCCGGGGACGATCCGGTTCGCGATCCCGGGCGACGGCCCGGCGACGATCCGGCCGCTGTCGCCCCTGGACCCGATCGCGAGGCCCGTCTTCGTCGAGGCCCGCGCGGCGGACGGGTCGCCCACGGTCCGGCTGGACGGGTCGGTCGCGGGATCGGGGGCGAACGGCCTGGTGGTGACCGGCGGCGGGAGCGTCGTCGCGGGGCTGATCGTCACCGGATTCTCGGGGGCGGGGATCGTCCTGGGCGGGGCCGGCGGCGACTTCGTGGAGTCGTGCTACGTGGGCCTGGTCCCCGGCGCGGGCGGCCTCGCCCCGGCGACGGCCCCGAACGGGATCGGCGTCCTGATCGCGGCGGCGTCGGGCCAGACGATCGGCGGGCCCGACGGCCGGGGGAACGTGATCGCCGGCAACCGCGGCGAGGGGGTCCTGATCGCCTCCGCCACCCCCGGCGACTCGGCCGACGACGCGGTCGTCGGCAACTGGATCGGGACCGACGCCGCGGGCGCGTCCGGCCTGGGCAACGGCCGGGACGGCGTCGTCTTCTCGGGGGCGACCCAGGGCCGCATCAAGGACAACGTCATCTCGGGGAACCTGGGGGGCGGGATCGTCCTGAAGGATCGCGCCGCGGGGAACCTAGTCGTCGGCAACGTCGTGGGGCTCGCCCCCGACGGGCTGACGCCGCTGGAGAACTGCCGCGACGGCGTGCTCGTCGACGGCGCGCCGGAGAACGCGATCGGCGGCCCGGGGCCCGCCCTGGCGAACCGCATCTCGGCGAACGGCGGGAGCGGCATCCGGGCGCGGGGGGGCTCGACCGGGCTGACGATCCAGGGGAACTGGATCGGCGTCGATCCGACGGAGACCGTCCGGCTGGGGAACCAGGGCGACGGCGTGAGCCTGGCGTCCGACGGCGTGATGGTCGGCGGCCCGGACGCGGCCGACGGCAACGTCATCGCCTTCAACGGCCTGGGGACGACGGGGGCCGGCGTCCAGTTCATCGGGGCCGTGCGCCACGACTCGATCCTGTCGAATCGGATCTACGGGAACGCCGGGCTGGGGATCAACCTGGGGAACGGGCCGACCCCGACCCACGCCCCGCCGGACGCGCCGCCCGACCGGGCCGTCGGCCCGAACGATTGGGTGAACTACCCGATCCTCACCACGGCCTTCGCCGACGGCGTGCTGGTCGAGGCCACGGGCCGCGTGACGGGGATGCCCGGGCGGTCGTACACCGTCCAGTTCTTCTGGACGCGGACGCCCGACCCCTCCGGCTTCGGCGAGGCCGAGCGCTACCTGGGCCAGACCGTCGTGACGACCGACGGGGCGGGGGCGACGACCTTCGCCCTGCCGATGGGGTCCGACGCTCTCGGCGGCTTCCTGACGGCGACGTCGACGGACGAGTCCGGCAACACCTCGGAGTTCGCGCTGACGGTCCTGCTGCTCCCGCGCACCGACCTGCACGTCGAGCTGACGGCCGACCCGCCCTCGGGCCCGCAGGGTTCCCCCGTCACGTTCACGGCGACGGTCGCGAATCGCGGCTACCTGGCGGCGCCGACGACGGCCCTGGCGCTGGCGCTGCCGTGGGGCTCGACGGTCCAGTCGATCACCGCCGGGCCCGGCCTGGCGACGACCGGGTCGGGCGGGAGCGTCCGGCTGGACGTGGGGTCGCTCCTCCCGGGGGCGTCGGCCGTCCTCACGGTGGTCGCCACGGCCCCCGCCGGCTTCTCGGGGGCGTTCGGAGCCGTCGCCGCGGCGACCATGGGCCTGACCGACGCCCGCCCCGGCGACGAGACCGCGCAGGCCTCGTCCGTCCAGACCCCGGCCGTCGACCTGGCCCTGACCCTGGACGGCCCGTCCGCCGCCCACCGCGGCGACGTCCTGAAGTATTTCCTGACCGCCTCCAACGCCGGCCCGGCCCCGGCCTCCGGCGTCCGCCTGGCGTTCCCGATCCCGGCCGGCGCGTCGTTCGTCGCCGCGACCACGCCCGTCGGCTCGGCCCGGGTCGAGGGGGGGACGGTGATCGTCGACGTCGGGGTCCTCGCCCCCGGGACGGCCGCGCGGGTCGAGATCGACCTGCACGCCGACGCCGTCGGCCTCCTCGCGTCGGTCGCCACGCTGTCGAGCGCCAACTACGACCGCGACCCGACCAACCAGTCGGCCGCGGTCGCGACGACCGTGGCCGGTCGCGCCGACCTGTCGGTCGCGATGGCGGCCCCGACGGTGATCGCCGTCGGCCGCGAACTGGCCTACGAGGTCACGGTCCGCAACGCCGGCCCGGACGACGCCCGGGACGTCGTGCTCCTGGACCTCATCCCGGACGGCTCCGAGTTCGTCTCGGCCTCGATCGACGACGGCGCGACCTCGATCGACGGCCGGGTCGTCGCCGCGACGCTCGACTCGCTGGCGCCCGGGGCGTCGGCGACGCTCCGCCTCGTCGTCCGGCCGACGGCCGCCGCGGGCGCGATCCTGAGGAACGCCGCTCGGGCCACGAACGACGAGGAGGACGGGAACCCCGCCGACGACGCCGCCTGGAGGGACACGGTCGTCCGCGACCTCTCGGACCTGGGCGTGACGGCCTCCCCCGAGGCGGCGACCGTCCTCGCGGGCCGGGACGCGACCTTCCGCATCCGGGTCCGGAACGACGGCCCCGCGACCGAGCCCGACGCCGTCCTGGCGGTCGCCCTCCCGGCGGGCGCGCAGCTGGCCTCGGCGACGTCCGGCCGAGGCGGCCCCGCCTCGACCGCCGGCGGCCTGGCCGTGTTCCGCCTGGGGGCGCTGGCGGCCGGGGACGAGGTCGAGGCGACGGTCGTCCTGACGTCCTCGGCCCCGGGCTCGCTGGGGATCACGGCCGTCGTCGGCGGCCTCAACATCGACGAAAACCCCTCGGACCGGCGGGCGACCGCCGTCGCGACCGTCGTCCCGACGGCCGACCTGGCGACCTACGTCGATCCCCCCGCGGCCGTCTATGAGCGGGCCGCATTCCAGTACACCCTGACGGCCGCGAACCTCTCCCCGACGGCGACGACCGGCGTCCGGCTCGCGGCGCCGCTGCCGGCGGGCGTCGAGTTCGTCTCGGCCGTCGCCAGCCAGGGGGCCGAGCCGACCTTCGACGGCCGGACCGTGTCCGCGGCGCTGGGGACGCTGGGGGGCTCGTCCACGGCCACGATCACGATCACCGTCCGGCCCGTCGCCCCCTCGGGCTCGGTCCTGCTCCTCTCCGGCGTCTCGACGAGCGACCTGGCCGACCCGTCGCCCGGCAACGACCGCGGCGGCTACGCCGTGCGGGTGGCCCCGGCCGTCGACCTGATGCTCCGCCTGCGGCCCTTGCAGGCGGGCGTCGAGCTGGGCGGCGACGTCACCTGGGTCGCCGAGGTCTGGAACTCGTCGACGACCACGGCCACCGGCGTCGCGATCGCGATCCCCTACGAGCCCTGCGGCGGGTTCGTGGGCTCGGCCACGACCCAGGGGACCGTGACCGCGGCCGACGGCGTGCTCAACGCCGCCGTCGGCACGCTCGCCCCGGGCGCCTACGCGACCATCGCCTTCGTCCTGCGGCCGGACGTGGTCGGCACCGCCACGCTCGTCGCCTCCGCCCGCGCCGACCAGCACGTCAACCTGACCGCCTCCGGGACCCTGTCCGCCGACCTGACCGTGATCGAGCCCCCCGGCGTGCTCGCCTTCGCCTCCGCCGACTTCGCCGCCCCCGAGACGGCGGGGACGGCCTACCTGACCGTCGCCCGCACCGGCGGGGCGCGGGGCGTCGTCTCGGTCCGCTACCGGACCACGTCGGGCGCCGCCGCGGCCGGCGTCGACTACGCGGCGACCTCCGGCGTCCTGACCTTCCAGCCCGGCCAGACCTCGGCCGTGATCGCCGTCCCCGTCCTCCCCTTCGCGCACAACCGGGGCGACGTCTCGGTCGGCGTGGTCCTGGAAGACCCGACCGGCGGCGCGAGGCTCGGCCCCGCCGCGACCGCCTCCCTGACGATCCGGGACGTCGACCCCGACCTCGTCCCGCCGACCGTCGGCCGGGTGCGGCTGCTGGGGCCCTCGAACGCGATCGGCGGCCTGGCGATCCCCCTGAGCGAGCCGGCGAACTCGGCCACGGCCTGGAACGCCTGGGCCTACTCCGTGTACGACCTGGGCCCCAACGGCGTCTACGGCGACGGCGACGACGCGCCCGTCGCCCTCCTCCCGCCCGGCTACGACGCCGCGAACCCGACGATCTACCTGACGCCCGCCGCCCCCCTGGCCGCGGGCCGGCACTATGCCGTCGTGATCCGCGGGGCCGGGCCGAACGCCCTGGTCGACCTGGCCGGCAACCCGCTCGGCGGCGGCGTCGACTTCATCGGCCTGTTCGCCCGCGGGACCGCCCTGAAGTACGCCGACGCCAACGGCGACTCCGTCTCGCTGTCCCTCAAGAGCGGCGGCTTCCTCGACCTGGTCCGGGCGGCCTCGGGCGACGCGACCTCCCTGACCCTCCAGGGGATCGTCCCGGGCCGATCGACGCTCTCCGGCAGCGTCGCCCGCCAGCGCGGGCGGGGCGACGGCGCGACGCCCCTGGGCGCGATCGAGGGCCTGGGCTCGTTCGGCGACGTCCGCGTGAGCCTCAGGACCCCGCCGTTCCTCGTCGCCGGCCTCCCCTCGCCCCCCGGCCGGACCGGCCGCGTCCCGGCGACCTCGCCGCGCGTCGCCCTGCCGGCCCGTCGGCTCCCCCGCGCCCGCTAGGGCGGCGGTCGCCTTGCCCGCGACCGGCCCGACCTCTAGACTGGCGGTGGAAGCCGAGTCCCTCCGGAGGCCCCCCCGTGTACCCCACGCTTCGACGCCTCGGCCTGGCCTTCGCGCTCGGCCTGGCCCTCGCGCCGGCCGCCTCGGCCTGCCCCAACTGCAAGGAGGCCCTCTCCTCGCAGCCCTCCGACGCCGCCCGCTGGGCCGAGGGCTTCAGCTGGAGCATCCTGCTGATGCTCGGCGTGCCCACGTGCATCCTGGGCGCGGGCGGCCTGGCGGTCCGACGCGCGGTGAGGCTGGGCATCCTCCCCGAGATGTGACCGCCCCTCGGCTCACCCCCCCCGGAGCTTGCCGGCCGGCGTGTTCGCGGCCAGGTCGTCGATCATGTCGCGCACGGCCTGCTCGATGGCCCGCTGCCAGTCGTCGCCGAAGCGTTCGCGATAGGCCGGCTTCTTGTACGCGAAGGTGATCCCCCGCGAGTTGTTCACCAGGGCCCCCTGCCCGTCCGCGTCGAACCCGCCGGCGATGTCCTTCGCCTCCCCCCCCTGCGCCCCATAGCCCGGGACCAGGAACAGGACTCCCGGCAGTTCGCTCCTCAGCTCGGCCAGCTCGTCCGGGTAGGTGGCGCCCACGACCGCCCCGACGAGGTTGTAGCCCTCGGCCCCCTGCTTCCCCTTGCCCCAGTCCTTGAGCCGATTGGCGACGTGGCGGTAGACCGGCAGGCCGTCGCACACGAGATCCTGGAACTCGCGGGCGGAAGCGTTGCTGGTCCGGACCAGCACGAACACCCCCTTCTTCTCCCGGGAGGCGATCTTCACGAACGGCTGGACGCCGTCGGTCCCCAGGTAGGGGTTGATCGTCAGGGCGTCGGCGTGCCACGAGGGCTCGAACGCGCCGCCGACCGGCTCCTTGCCCAGATAGGCCCGCGCATAAGCCTCGGCCGTGGAGCCGATGTCGTTCCGCTTGCCGTCGAAGATCACCAGGACGTCGCGCGCCCGGGCGTGCTCGACCGTCGCGTGGAGCGCCGCCATCCCCTCGGGCCCGTAGGCCTCGTAGAACGCCGCCTGGAACTTGAGGAGCGGCGCCATCGGGGCGACGACGTCCACCACGGCGCAGCCGAACGCCTTCAGGGCCTCGGCGACCCCCCGACGATCCGCCGGGAATCGGTCGAGGAACCCCGCCGGCAACTCCTCGGGCCGCGGGTCGATCCCCACCACCACCGGATTCCCCTTCCGCCGCACCGCCGCCACCACCCGATCCGCGAATTCCACGCCCGCCCCCCTCTCCTCGGATTGACAGTTCCTCCCGATACCCTACAATAAACCCCGTCGACGTGAAACACGCCGAAGGGAAACCGAAGGCCGCTTTCTCAGAGACAATCGGGGCGTAGCGCAGCTTGGATAGCGCGCTAGCTTGGGGTGCTAGAGGTCAGGGGTTCAAATCCCCTCGCCCCGATTCAACCGGAACAGAAACCCGGCAAGGACTTGCGATCAGCGGTCTGGGCCGGGTTTCTTCGTGTCCGCCCCGAAACTTCTTCGCTTGCGCGCGGTTTGCGCGAGATGCTGTTTCGTGTCCCGGCCGCGCGACGGTCGCGGTCGTCGCGACCTCCGCGAGACCTGGACGCTTCGCGAGGCGGGCACGTCGAGCCGTCGTCGATCGTCCCCAGCCGTGGCGGCCGAGGTCACGGACCTCCGAATGATCGTGGCCGCGATCGGCTCCGGCGGGAAGTCGGAGGGCGCGGCGTGAGGATCACGGCCCTGAGGCCGATGGCGGGCCGGCCCGCGGCCGTCAAGGGAGTCTCGGCGTCGATCGGAGCGCCGGGTCCTTCGCGAGGGCGTTGTAGAACGGCACGCGGCCGTACCGCCGGTACGTCACGGCGGCCGAGCCGGCCGAGGCCGGAGGGATCCGCACCCAGCCGTCGCCCAGGTCGATCAGGTCCGAGTCCGACAGCGCCACGCCCGTCGCGTCGACGTAGAGCGAGCCGCGCGAGACGTCCCCCTCGTCGGCGCCTTGCATCGCGACGGACGCCGCCGGCGCGATCCCGGCCAGCGCGACCACCGCCGAGTCGCCGGGGCCCTGTGACGCGGAGACCGCCACGCCCCGCGGCGCGGCGACCAGCCGCACCAACTGCCCGCCCGTCCGGCCCGGCGTCCCGTTCTCGATCGCCAGCGACCTCAGGCCGGCCGGCGGCTCGGAGCGGCGGTACTCCAGGGTCGTCGTCGTCGCGCCGGGGGCCCAACCCCGGAGGATCCTGACGTCCGCCTTGCCGACGACGGACATCCAGGGAAGTTTCAGGTCCGCGTTCGACTCGGACAACGAGAGCCCCGGATCGGGCCCGTAGGTGCTCCCCACTTGCAGGTTGGAAGCGGCGATGGTCGATGGATAGAGGCCGTAGAAGTCGCTGCTCCAGGTGTAGGACGTCGCCCCCAACTCGTCCTCGACGTAGGGGGGGATCAGGGTGATGAAGTCGGCCCCCACCTTGAGCGCGTACGAGACGTACCATTTCGACCCGTCGGCCCCGGTCAGGGCGATCTCGCCGCCGTAGGACGGCAGCGCGAGGTGGCGCTCGTCGGCGAAGGCCCCCGAGGGCGGCGTCCCGACGAGGCTGATCGAGGTGGCGGACCGGCCGGCCCCCCCGAAATAGGCCAGGCCCAAGCCCGGAGCGGAGTCCGCCGACGGGATCGGGACGCCGTTGGAGACGTCGACCCGCATCGTCGAGGCGCCGCCGCCCCGGTCGTCGACCGTCAGCTTGCGCACCTGGTCGGCGCGGAAGTACAGGGAGCCCTCGCCGCGATCGAAGGCGGGGTCCCGGAGCCGCGAGTAGGGGGCCGGCCCTTCCAGGCCGGTCGAGAGCGTCCACCGGCTGTCGGACGCGGACGGGTTGGGCCTCCAGAACCGGCCGACGTTCAGGTCGACGCCCCCCGCGGCGGCGTCGATCACCAGGCGGGAGTTCAGCCCGTTGATCCGGTCTCGCACCGGATCGACCCAGGACTCCGACTCGACCCAGACGCCCGTCCGGCTCCCCCCGGCGACCACCGTCGGCGAGGTGATCGACGCCGCCCAGACGTGCGCCTCGCCCGCGGACAGGAGGGCCAGGCGGCTCGACAGGTCCCACGACATGCCCACGATCGAGAAGTCCCGCCCGCGCCCGGCCGTGCCGTCGATCGTCGTCGCGACCCCGTCGGCCGTCCCCCGCACCAGGTAGAGCGCGGCCGGGGCCTCGACGTTCCGGGTCCCCTGGAGCTTCACCGACGCCAGGCCCGAATACGAGACCCCGCCGAAGGCCGCCTCGCCGTCGGCCCAGATCGCCGTCGCCGAGATGTTGTAGGTCAGCGACCCCGCCGGGTCGTACTCGGCCGACTCGTCGCTGACCACCAGGCCGTTCCCCTTCGCGCCCGCCGCGGCGACGACCACGACCGGGACGGCCAGCGGCCGGAGCCCTCCCGAGGCGCCCGAATCGTCCCCCAGCGTCACCGTCGCGCCGTCCGCCTTCAGGTCGATCCGGGTCGGGACGGCCGTGCTCCGCACGCGGATCGCCTGGCCGTCCGAGGCCGCCACGACCTCCAGGCTCTTGGGCCGGGCCACGGTCACCGTGGCCGTGCCGCTCCCCGTCGACGTCAGCCCGGCCGCGTTGCTCGCCACGACGATCGGGGCGTCGGCCGGGCCGACGGCGAACGTGTAGACGTCGCCCGCGCGCGAGACGATCAGCGACTGCACCGCCGCGGGGTCGCTCCTGTAGACGAGCGAGCCGTCGGCCGCGACGTCGATCGAGGCGTTCATCAGCGATCGCCCCTCCAGCCTCTCCGCCCGCAAGGGCCTCGACCGACGGCGAGCCAGCGTCATCCGGCGCATCCTCCCACCCCCTTGCAAGCGTCGTTCGGGCGACCCGCCCCGAGCCCGACTCGCTTCGGCCCCCACACGATCGATCCTACAAAAGATCGACCGGCGTTATGGGGAAATCGGACTTTTCCCGCATGATGACCCTCTTTGCGATTTTCGGACCTTCGACGCGACTCCGCCTTCCCTGGGAGTCCGCGAGCCGTTCGACGCCGCGGACTTCGCGGTGCCGCGAAAACCTCCGGCCATCCCCCAAGGCCCTTGCCGAGCCATCGACAGGCGTCGTAGGATTAGCCCTGGGCGGGCGATGCACCCGCGAAACGAGATCCCGGGGGGAGGAGAGCAGGGATGGCCCGGCGCACTCGGATCGTCGCGGGGGCGATCGCCCTCGCCCTGGTCGGGGCCGTCTTCCACGCCGGCTGCTCGGGATCGCCGGGGGGGGCGGGGCCGGACCGACGCTCGGTCGTCCTCTACAGCGTGACCGACCGCGAGACCGCCCAGGAGCTTATCGACCGGTTCGAGGAAGAGACCGGCATCCACGTCGAGGCCAAGTTCGACACCGAGGCCGCGAAGGCGGTCGGGCTCGTCCAGGCGATCCGCCAGGAGAAGGCGAACCCTCGATGCGACGTCCTCTGGGGCGGCGGCGCGTTCTTCCACGCGATGCTCGCCGACGACGGCTGCCTCGCGCCGGCCCCGGGCGACCTGGTCCGGGCCCACGGCGGCGCCCCGCGCGATGCGCAGGGGCGCTGGCTCGGCTTCGCCGCCGCCTATCGCGTCCTGATCGTCAACACCGACGTGTTCGGGACGGAGGAGCGGCCGGATTCGATTCGCGACCTCGTCGAACCGCGTTACAAGGGTCGCGTGGGGATCGCCAACCCGCTGTTCGGGGGGATGGCGGCGCACGTGGCGGCGCTCTTCCAGGCGCTCGGGCCGGACGAGGCCCGGCGCTGGCTCGCCGGGCTCAAGGCCAATGACGTCGCCCTCTGCGGCGGCATGGCCGACGTGACCAAGCGCGTCGCCTCGGGCGAGCTGTGGTTCGGGATCACCAGCTCGATCGACGCCCACGTCGCCGTCGACGACGGCAAGCCGGTGGCCGTCGTCGTCCCCGACCAGGGGCCGGGGGAGATCGGCTGCATGGAAGGCTTCAGCGCCGCCGCGCTCGTCGCGGGGGGCCCGCACCCCGAGGAGGCGGAGCGACTGCTCCGCTTCCTCATGTCGTCGAGGACGGAGGAAATCCTCGCCGCGGGGCCCGCCCAGACCGTCGGGCTGCTCCCCGAGAGCGTCGCGCGGGACGTCCGCCCGTCGTGGCTACCGCGGGGCATCCGGGCGATGGACGTGGATTGGGAGGAGGCCGCCCGGGGGTACTCGGAGGCGACGAAGGCCGTCAAGGAGATCCTGCTGGGGCGATGAGAACGCCGCCGAAGTCCCTGGTCGCGGCCGCCGTCCTGCTGGCGTCCTCCGTCGTCCTCTCGCCCTTCCTCGCCGCCCTGTCCGGGGCCGGCTTGCCGGGGCGGACGGCGGCGTTCAACGGCATCGCCGGGCCGATCGCCGTCTCGGTCGGTTGCGCGCTGGCGGCGGCGCTGGTGGCGCTGGTCCTCGGCGTCCCCTTCGCCCTGCTCGTCGAGCGCTCGCCGGCCGGGCTCAGGCGAACGTCCTGGACCCTCGGGCTGATGGTCCTCATGATGCCGCCTTACATCGTCAGCGAGGCCGCGGTCGTCCTCCTCGGGCCCGCGGGCAAGATCGCGCGACCGGCCGCCTCGCTCCTCGGCTTCGGTCCGCGATCGACCGACCCGGGCGCGGTGGCGCGATTCACGGTCCCGGGCTTCGTCTACTCCTGGTCGGCGGTCGGCGTGGTCATGGGGGGGTGCCTCTTCCCGGTCGTCGCGCTGGCCGTGGCCGGCGCGTACCGGCGCACCGATCACCGGGCCTTCGAGGCGGCGAGGCTCGCGCGGGGGAGCCGCGGCGTCTGGAGGATCGGGGCCCGCGTCCTCGTCCCGCCCGCCCTCGGCGCGGCCCTCCTGGTCTTCGCCCTGACGCTCACCGAGTTCGCGGTGCCGCAGCTCCTACGCGTGCGGACGGTCGGCGAGGAGGTCCACGAGCGGATCCAGGAAGGCGACCTGGCGACGGCGGCGGCGCTGTGCCTCCCGCTGCTGCCGCTCGTCGTCGCGGCCGGGGGCCTCGGCGTCTTCATCCTCATGCGCGGCCGGGTGGCGAGCCTGGCCGGGCTCGAAGGCGAGATCCCCAGGTTCACGGGACGACGCCCGGGCCGCGCGGGGCACGTCGCGGCCGGGCTCGCGACGCTGGTCGCGATCACCCCGGCCCTGATCCTGCCGGCCGTGTCACTGGGCTGGCTCGCCGCCTCGGCGAGGTCGTCCCAATCGCCCATGCTCGGCCGGCACAAGCTCATCCGGACGTCCGGCGTCGTCAGCTCCTTCCGCGAGGTGTGGGGCCTCGCGCGCGACGACGCCGTCCGCACGGTCCTGCTGGCCGCCGCCGCGGCGACGCTCGCCACGATCGGTGCGATCGCCCTGGCGCGGCTCACGTCGCGAGTCGGCTGGGGCCCCGTCCTGGGCGTGCTCGGCGCCGGGGCGGCGGTCCCGAGCCCGGTCGTCGGGCTGGGGCTCATCGCGCTCTGGAATCGGGGCGCCGGCACCGCGGTCTACCAAAGCTCGGCGATCGTCCTCCTGGCGTGGCTCGCCCGCTTCTTCCCCGTCGCCGTCTTCCTGGCGCAAGGGGCGCTCGCCCGGGTGCCGCGCGAGCTGGAGGACGCGGCGGCGCTCGCCGGGAGGGGGCCGGTCGGGCGATTCCTCGCGGTGGTGCTCCCGAACGCGGCGCCGGGTCTGGTTGCGGCGTGGCTCGCCGTCTATGTGCTGTCGGCGACCGAGATCGGCGCCACCGTGCTGATCTCGCCGCCCGGCGAGCCCTTCCTCGCGCCGTCGGTCATGAACTTCATGAGGCGCGGCCAGGACCCGGAGATCGTCGCCTGCCAGGTCCTCCTGCTGGCGGCGATCGCGTCGCCCCCGGCCTTGCTCGCCCTGGTCATGATCCTGCGCCCGCGATTCGGGCCCGTTGCGAAGGGGTCGCCGTGAGCGAGGTCCTCCGGGTCGACGGGCTGGGCAAGACCTTCGGCGGCGCGAAGGCGCTGGAAGGCGTGGGCTTCTCGCTGGATCGGGGCGAGCGCCTCGCCGTGCTCGGCCGATCGGGGGGCGGCAAGACCACGCTGCTCCGCCTGATCGCGGGGCTGGAGCCGCCGACGGCGGGCGAGATCGCCCTGGCGGGCGAGGCCGCCTCGCGCGCCGGCCGGGTGATCGTCGCGCCCGAGCGCCGGGGGGTGGCGCTCGTGTTCCAGGGGCTCGCCCTCTTCCCGAACCTCCGCGCCCTCGACCAGGTCGCGTTCGCCGCGCGGGGCCGCGGGGGCGTCGAGCG
>Ga0209958_1001198_pt1 | contig 22777 bp, 18 predicted proteins | sample ThiBio_inoc_plan_FD_183942 | JGI IMG/M metagenome (GOLD analysis project Ga0209958, IMG submission 183942) | Wastewater bioreactor microbial communities from Cape Town, South Africa - Thiocy_inoc_plan (SPAdes) | ecosystem: Engineered > Bioremediation > Thiocyanate > Unclassified | place: South... | reverse complement strand
TCGGCGTCAAATGAGCATTAGCGTGAACCACGAAGACCTCCGGTCACCGATGCGAGTTGTCAGATACCCACATCGTCCCGGAGGTCTTCACCTACCCGCGACGCACACAACGTCCCGGGTCGCTACACCTAGCCCCGCCACTGCCCCTCCCGCGGCGGACGACGTCGCTGGTCGGTCGCGCGAGCGACCTCGAGCGGATCTCGCGCCTGGTCCTCAGCCGCAGACTCGTGACCCTCACCGGGGCGGGCGGATGCGGGAAGACGCGGTTGGCTCTCGAAATCGCGCATCACCTCGCATCCGACTTTCCGGACGGGGTGTACTTCGTCGATCTCGCGACGATCGATGACGAGACGATGGTTGTCGACCTCGTCGCGTCGACGTTGCGCCTGGCCCCCGCCGTCGTCGGCTCCGCCTTGGAGGCGACGGTTGATCATCTTCGTCGACGGCGGACGCTGCTCATTCTGGACAACTGCGAGCACGTCCTCTCGGGCGCTGCGGCGTTCGTCGAGCATCTTGCTGAGGCCGAGGCGCGCTGTGCTGTTGTCCTGACCAGTCGCGAGGCCGTCTCGTTCCCGGGCGAAGTGATCTGGACGCTCGGCCCGCTGCCCGTTGACCCACCCCCTGCCGGCGGTCCCGCGCCCGCCGTCGAGCTCTTCTTGGCGCGTCTTGCGGAGGCCGTACCCGAGCTGGCGATCGACGAACACACCCGAGCGGAGGCTGAACGGCTGTGCGCCGCGATCGACGGGCTGCCGTTGGCCATCGAGCTGGCGGCGGCTCGTGTACGCACCGACGGCCTCGCTGCCGTCGTCGCACAGGCACAGACGGATCCTGCGCGACTGCGGCGACTGACCAGCACTCAGCGCACCCACCACGACAGCGTCGGCGACGCCATCGAATGGAGCTATCGCACGCTGACCGCGGGTGAGCAGATTCTGCATCGTCGGTTGGCGGCGCTGCCGGGCCCGTTCACGGCCGAGGCCGCTGCTGCGGTCGCCGTGACATCCGGCCTGTCCGCTCCGGCTGTTGAAGCAGAGGCGGTGGGTGACCTCCTGTCTTTGCTGTGCCATCGCTCGTTGTTGGTGCCCGTGCCGCCGTCGACCTCACCCGGTCGCGCGCGGTTTAGGCAGCTGGCGACTGTCCGCTCCCACGCTCGGCGGGCGATGCGGATGGAAGGAGAGCTGGAAGCGGCCGAGAAGGCCCGGGATGCCTGGGTCGCCGCACTCGTCACCCGCCGACCTCGCGTTTTCGATCCTGATCCCGACGGCTGGTACGACGCGATCGACGACGACTTCGACGCGGTTCGCAGCACGCTGCATCGTCAGCTCGTCGAGAAACCGAGCCCCGCGGGGGCATCACTGGTGATCGGGCTCGGCGGGTACTGGTACCTCCGCCGCCGTCTCGTCGAGGGCCTGACCTGGCTTGAGCTTGCTGAGCAGGTGGACGCACTCTCTTCTGCGGATGCGGCAAGCCTGCACTGCGCGCTCGCTGTTCGCTACGTTCTGCAAGGACGGAGCGATCTCGCCACTGCGCATATAGAGATGGCGCGCGCCGGACTTGCGCGGTCCATGGATGTCGACCTCGCGTGGGCGCTCGCTGGTCTGGCCTACGCTTTGCTCACTGGCTCCGAGTCGGGGCTTGTCGCAACGGTCACCGGCGACATCGTCGAGGTCGCGTCCGCGCTCGGCGACCCCGCCCTCGCCGTCGTCGCCGAGGCGCTGGTGGCATCGGCCGTGTCCGGTCCGAATGCGGAGGGGGTGCGTCATGTCTACGATCGCGCGATTCGTGCGGGCAATACGTTTGCGGCGTCGATCTGCGCGTCGTATCTCAGCCTCTATGCGTTGGCGACGAAGGACCCTGAGACGGGCGAAATGTGGGTTGGCCGCGGTCGTGATCTTCACGCCACGGTTGGCGGACTCGCATTTAGTGGCTTCGATGAGAACGCAGCCGACTTCGCGGCGATGGCGGGCGACTACCGTCGCGCCGCCGCGCTTTACGGGAGGTCCAGTGCGGCGGCGTTTCGTGATGGTACCGTCTGGCCACGGCAGCCAGCGACCCGCGAGCTACTGCGCCGCACCGAGGAAGCCCTCTCGCGCGGGGAGTTCCGCCGCGCCTGGCGCGAGGGTGAGGGGCTCGGGTCCGAGTAGTCCTGTGAGCGGCGGGGCGTCACACCGAGGTGCCTCGAGATTGGTCCCCGAAACCCGATCCGCCCACAGTTCACATCTCGTTCCTCGCGCTGAGCAGCACCCGCAGACCGCGACGAAGCCCATCGCGCTCCCCCGCAGTGAGATGTGACGTGAGTTCTCGGTCAGCCTCGTGGACCAGTGGCTGTAGCCGCGTCCGTTCTGCGCGCCCGTGGGTCGTAAGCGTCACCGTGTTGCGTCGGGCGTCGGCGGGGTCGCGGCGTCGTTCGATGAGCCCGTGCTTCTCCATTCGCCGTACGAGGTCGGCTACCGTGGAGCGATCAAGGTCAACTTTGTCGCACAGCTCGCGCTGGCTGGCCTCGCCGAGCTGGTCGAGCACGACCAGGATCGAGTACTGCACGCTAGAGATCTCGGTGGAGACGACTCTGGTCCATGCCGCGACATGCGCCTGCTGTGCGCGGCGGATCAGGTACCCGGTGTGGCGTTGCGGTTCCTGCTCTGAGTCGAACACATCTCGATCATCGCAGAGGGGCTGCACGCTGCTCGACGAGGAACCCGTCGAAGAACTCCGACAGCTCCTCTCGAGCGGTCAGTGGCATCACGTGGGCGACATATTGGTCGGGTCGGACGATGACAATCGCCCCCTGGTCCGAGATGCCGCGGTCGGTGAAGATGTCGGCATCGGGTCCGGTGGTCCACACTTTCTCCCAGTCCTGGATTCCCAGCGATCCGGAGCGCGGGCACAGGATGCCCGGGAGGGTGGGCACGTCGATGTCGTGCTGGCTCACGCGAAAGACCCCGTGCACATCGATGACGCTGTCCATGTCGGCATCCGGGGCCCGGAATCGTTGGATGGGCGAGTCAGGGGAGTCCGTGAGCCACTGTGCCAGTGCGGTCAGTTCGTGGCCCGCGGTGTCGGCGAACGTATAGAGGCGCCAGCGTCCGTCGGCCGTGTGGGTATGGCCGAGGTGCATGCGCCGACCGTCGGCGACGCGGATGACGGGGCTGGCGTGGAAGCGGGTGCCGATCTCGAACCCGATCGCGAGGTCCTGGTTCTCGTCACTGCCGGTGAGGGTTGACGGGCGGTACTTCGTAGCAAGGCCTGCGGTGTAGCGGCCTTGGCGCGTGAACTCCGATCGCATCTGCTCGGCGGTGACACCCCCACGTTCGGGGTGCTCGGGATCGAGGGTCGGCTGTGCGATGAACGCCGACCAGAACCGGTCGAAGTTGATGAGGTCCTGCGCGACGGATTGCCGCTCTTCCGAGTAGGACAGCAGGAGGGTGGCATCGGATCGGCCCTCGAGGACGGCGGCGAGCTTCCACCCGAGATTGAACGTGTCCTGCATGGAGACGTTCATGCCTTGACCCGCCTTGGCCGAGTGGGTGTGGCAGGAGTCGCCGGCAATGAAGACGTGTGGCATTCGGCCGGTCGTGTTGTCGTCGGGAACATCGTCGAAGCGATCGGTGACGCGTTGTCCGACCTCGTACACCGACGACCACGCGACCGAGCGTACGTCGAGCGAATACGGGTGCAGGATCGCGTTAGCGACGTCGGTGAGTTGCTCGACGGTGGTCTTCTTGATCTCGGTGTCGCCGGCGGGGACCTCGCCGAGGTCGACGTACAGGCGCACCATGCTTCCGCCTTCCCGGGGGATCATGAGCAGGCTCCCCTTGCCGGCGGACTGGATGACGTTCTTTGTGCGCCAGTCCGGGAAGTCGGTGACCGCCAGCACGTCCATGACGCCCCACGCGTGGTTGGCGGCGTCACCGTGCAGCTCGCGGCCAATCGCCTGGCGGACGCGGCTGCGTGCGCCGTCGCAACCCACGACATACTTTGCGCGGACCGTAAACTCGTCGGCTGGATCCGTCGATCCCGTGGGGCGGAGGGCGACGGTCACGGGATGATCGCCGACGCCGACCGTCAGGCCGACGAACTCCACGCCATATTCCGCCTTGATCTTGCTGGCGGAGTTCGCGGCGTACTGGAGGAGGTACTCCTGCATTCGCGCCTGGTTGACGATGACGTGGGGGAACTCACTGAGACCCGCAGGGGTGTCCTCCACCCACCCTGTGCGCACGATCTTGGAGCGGTCGTCCTCGCGGGGACCCCAGAACCGCACCTCATTGACCCAGTACGCCTCGCGCAGCAGGCGCTCGGCCAGCCCGAACGCCTGGAACATCTCCACCGTCCGGCACGCCACGCCGTCCGCGTGCCCCAATTCAAGAGGCCTGTCGCGCCGCTCGACGATTCGGGTCGTGATGCCCGGGAACGCCGCCAACTGCGCCGCCAGCACCGTCCCCGCAGGCCCGGTCCCAACAATCAGCACATCAACCACGTCCGGGGCCTGCGCACCCCGCTCCAGTACCTCCGGCGCCGCTGGCGCGACGTCGGGATCCCCGGGCCGGTATCCATCTCGATAGAACTGCATATCCTGGCTCCTTTGCTCTGGGCACCTGGAGGGTGCGTAGGACACAATACTCAGTACCCCAACGAAATTGAAGACCCAACGCTTCGGAACGTCGAAAAGAGCCGTCTTGGCAGGGCAGCCGCACTTCTGCGCGACTCCTGCCGACGGACGTCGAAGCGCCAGCCCCGGCTGATTAGCTGGACTCGGCCGCCAGCTGCCCGAGCATCTCGCACGTCCTGAGCATGTCGTCAGCGGTGCCGAACGGGGCAGCGGCGAATTCGTCGACCCCGCTGTCACGGAAGCGTTCGATGCCCGCACGCACCGTCGCGTGGTCGCCGCCACGGGTGCCGTGATCACCAGTGCCGGCATTCTGCTCGCAGCGGTGTTCGCGGTGCTGGGCGTGTTGCCGCTGATCACGCTCACGCAGATCGGCGGCATCGTGTGCATCGGCGTGCTCATCGACACGCTGCTCGTTCGGACCGTGATCGTGCCGGCGATGGCATTCATTGCGAAGGACCGGCTCTGGTGGCCGCGCAAGCCGAGCCTCACCGACGCGCAGGCCCGGGAGCAGGGGGCGGATACCTTGGCTCCCGGGGGGAGTCCGCGCCAGAGACAGCTGGCGCGACAGTTAGCTCGACGTGAGGATCAGGTGAACGGTGTCAGCGAGACGTCCGAGGAGGTCGTTCCAGTCGTAGTCGTTCTCGGGGCTGACCGTCGCCGCGACACCGAGGCCGAGATAGCGGCCGCTCAAGCTGTAGAAGACTTCGAAAGCCCAGTCCGCGCGCGGTGGCCAACTCGACCCTGTTCTCTTGGGCGGCGGGCGGCCAGCAGTGCGCGAATGAAGACTTGCTTGTTCCGCGTCGGCGGACTGGCGGCCGCGGTCGCGGATGGCGAAGTCCTCGACGCCGAGCAAGAAGAACGGCGACAGCAGTTCGCGGTTCTGTCGCAGCAGCTCGGCGTATGCGGTCACGACCGAGGTCACTGCCTGCTCGAACGTGGCTGCTCCGAGCCCGGCAGTGCGGACACGATCCTGGGTCTCGGCGATCGAGAACTGGCCGCTGCCGCGCTCCTGCAGAAGCTGCAGCACTGCGGAGCGCACTTTCGCGAAGGAGTCGCGGCTGCGAGGAACACCGATTGGGGCGCGAGGCCGAGGTCGAGCTCCACGTCACCCGTCTCGAAGGCGACAGCGTCGTGGGGTCCCTCGACAGCTCCGGATGCCGACGTGCGTGTGACCGCTAGGGAACGCCCCGTCCACGGGAGGGATTCGACATGTACCGATTGCCGCGGCGATGCGCAAGAGGGCCTTCGGCGCGCAGCGAGGAGTGCCGGGCCTGCACCTGCTGTCACCGCGGCCGCGATGTGCAGAGCGCGAGCCTCCGGTAGCGTGCCGATGGTGAGCGTCGAAGACCTGCCGTGCTCGAGCTGAGCATTCCGGCGTGGTGCGCGCTCGCGGCCGGCGCCGTCATCATCGGTCTGTCCAAGGCGGCGCTGCCCGGAGCGGGGACCATCGCTGTGGTTCTCTTCGCGTCCGCCCTCCCAGCCAAGCAGTCCACCGGGACGATCCTGCTGCTGCTCATCGTGGGTGACGCCCTGGCGTTGCTCGCTTACCGGCGCCACGCCGACGTTCGGGCTCTCTTGCGGCTCATCCCGACGGTGATCGCTGGGATCTTGGTGGGCACGCTCTTCCTCGCCTTTGCGTCGGATCAGTGGGTGAGGCGCACGATCGGCGTCATCCTGCTTGTCGTCATCGCTGTCACCCTCTGGCGGCGATCCCGCACGGATGCCGACGCGGCACCAGGCGTGGTGGCAGCTGGCTTTTACGGGGTGATGGGCGGATTCACGACGATGGTCGCCAACGCCGCCGGACCCGTGATGTCGATGTACTTCCTGGCCGCTCGGCTTCCGGTGCACGTCTTTCTCGGGACCGCAGCCTGGTTCTTCGCTGCGGTGAATGTCGCGAAGGTTCCTTTCTCGATCGGCCTCGGGCTCATCACGCCACACGGTCTGCTGATCGATCTGATCCTCGTGCCCGCGGTGGTCATCGGTGCCCTGGTTGGGCGACGGATAGCGGCTGTGATCAGTCAACGCCTCTTCGAGCAGATCGTGATCGTCCTGACTGTCGTGGGAGCCGTGTACCTCCTGATCTGAGGGGTCCTACGAGCCGACGACTCCGCGTGCCGGTGTGGCATTCGCTCCGGTCTGCCGTGACAGATTGTCGATCGGTTTGTCCCGGCAGGTGACCTAACCTGACGACATGGCTGAACTCGACCTCCCGACCATCCCGCACTGGATCGACGGCGCACCGACGGCGTCGACATCCGGGCGCACTGCCCCCGTCTTCAACCCCGCTACCGGCGTGGTGGCAGCTAACGTCGCGCTCGCTGACCAGGCCGAGACTGACGCCGCCATTGCCTCGGCGCGACGCGGCTTCGAGGAGTGGTCGTCGTGGTCGATCGCCAAGCGCCAGGGCGTGCTCTTCGCCTTCCGTGAGTTGCTCAATGCGCGCAAGCCGGAGCTCGCGGCGATCATCACCGCCGAACACGGCAAGGTGCTCTCCGACGCGATGGGTGAGATCCTGCGCGGCCAGGAGGTCGTGGAGCTCGCCACCGGTTTTCCGCACCTGATCAAGGGCGCGTACTCCGAGAACGCCTCGAGCGGAATCGACGTCTACTCCCTCAAGCAGCCCCTCGGCGTCGTGGGTGTCATCAGCCCCTTCAACTTCCCCGCGATGGTACCGCTCTGGTTCGCCCCCATCGCCATCGCCGCTGGCAACGCCGTCGTTCTCAAGCCGAGCGAGAAAGACCCGTCGGCCGCGCTCTGGCTCGCGGGGTTGTGGAAGGAAGCGGGCCTTCCCGACGGCGCCTTCACCGTCCTGCAGGGCGACAAGCTGGCCGTGGACGGGCTGCTGAACTCGCCCATCGTCGAGTCCATCAGCTTCGTTGGTTCCACGCCGATCGCGCAGTACATCTACGAGACCGCCGCCCGCAACGGCAAGCGGGTTCAGGCGCTCGGTGGTGCCAAGAACCACATGCTCGTGCTGCCGGATGCTGATCTTGACCTCGTTGCCGACCAGGCAGTCAATGCCGGCTACGGCGCAGCGGGTGAGCGGTGTATGGCGATCAGTGTGGTGCTGGCCGTGGAGCCTGTCGCGGATGAGCTCATCGCAAAGATCACGGACCGCATCGCGCGGCTCACCGTCGGCAACGGCGCCCAGGCTGGCGACGCGGAACCCGACATGGGCCCGCTCATCACCGACCAGCACCGCCAGAAGGTGGCTGGGTATGTCGACATCGCCGAGGCTGACGGCGCGACAGTCGTCGTCGACGGCCGGTCGCTGGTCGTCGACGGCCACGAGGACGGATTCTTCTTCGGACCGACGCTCATCGATGGCCTTCCGACCACCAGCCGTGCCTACACCGAGGAGATTTTCGGTCCGGTGCTGTCGGTTGTGAGGGTCGGAAGCTTCGAAGAGGGAGTCGCGCTGATCAACTCAGGCGAGTTCGGCAACGGAACTGCCATTTTCACGAACGACGGCGGTGCAGCCCGACGATTCCAGAACGAGGTGCAGGTCGGCATGATTGGCATCAACGTGCCGATCCCGGTTCCCGTCGCGTACCACTCTTTCGGCGGATGGAAGAAGTCACTGTTCGGCGACGCCAAGGCCTACGGCGTTCACGGGTTCGACTTCTTCACGCGCGAGAAGGCGATCACCGCGCGCTGGCTCGACCCCGCCACGCACGGCGGAATCAACCTCGGCTTCCCGCAGAACACCTGAGGACGCGTCGGCGCTCATCGTTCGGCGGAGGAGAGCTCCATCGCCGCCCATAGCTGAGCGCGACCATCGAAGGTCGACAGATCCAGGCCGAGGAATTCGCCCAATTCATCGATGCGGGCGCGCAGAGTGTGTCGGTGGATGTCGAGGCTGCGGGCAGCTGGGTCCCATGCGGTGTTGGCGGCGAACCAAGCGGTAGCGGCGGCCAGCAGACGTTCACGGTGCGCTGGAGCCAGCTGATCCAGCGGCGCGAGCATGCGGCGGGCGACGAGCGGACCGCCGTTGTTCCGCAGCATGCCGATCATGCCGTTGTCGGCGATCGCCGAGAACTCGATGACCCCGGGCTCGCTCGACTGTCGAGCAGCATGGGACGCCTCGGCCAGCGCGCGGCCGAGTTCTTCCCATCGATGGAGCTCGGCGAACCCTGCGGTGGTTTCATGTTTCTGCAGCAGATCGGCTAGCCCCGCGAGCCCATCGCGAGCGACCAGGATCAGCAGGTCCTCCTCACGTTCGGCGAAGAAGAGGATGCCCGGTTCCGCCGCTGCGGAAAGCTCAAGCTCGTCGAGAAGTGACTGACTGCCGGTGAACCCGACGACCTGACCGGCCAGCAGCGGCGGTGTCGGCATCCGTCCCCACAGCGCCGTCGCTGAGCGGGAAGCTTCTTCTGAGCGGCCGGCCAACAGCAGCTCGATGACCCCGGTCCGCACCCGCAGACGCGCGTCCGAGACTGCTCGCTGCTGCTCAAGAGCAATGCTCGCCAGGGCGATGACCGACTCGACGAGATCGCTGTGCGCGGAATCAAGCGGGGTGTCGGCGCCCACGGCGAGGACGCCACCGAGTCGCCCGCTCTGACCTATCGTCTGCAGCGTCGCGGCATGGGGCTCAGCGACGCGGATGCTCGCCGGTGTGGATTTGCGCAGCAGCATCCGCGCCTGCTCCGCGACTGCGGACTCGACGGATGCCGGAACCTCGGCGATTCCCGGCAGGCTGAGGGGTCGTCCCGCCGCATCGAAAAGCGCCACCCAGGTGCGAAGCCGGGAGGAGAGGGTGCGCAGAATCGCACGCAGGCCGTCTTGGCGCACGGCTGCCCGAGCCAGGGCTCGCTGTGATTCGAGTGTCCACGACAGTCGCGCGCTACGATCGGCGGCTTCGGCATCCGCGACGTGCCGGATGATGCCGATGAACGGCGTCATGCCGGGCACCTCGATGAGGGGGATCTCGTGGCGGCGGCATGCATCGATGAGCTCGGTAGGAACCTCCGGGTGAATGACGTCCGTCGCGAACCCCAATCCAGCCACCCCGCGCTGGCGGAGTCGGCGGCAGTAGGCCTCGGGAGAGGTTGGGGTCGGTCCGGCGAACTGCCCGCCGTCGGTCAGCAGTAGCTGCCCGGGTTCGAGCCATGGCGTGGGATCGGGGAGGTCGGAGTTGTGAACCCACGAGATGGTCCGGTCGAGGTGAGCAGCATCAAGCTCGCCCACGGCGCGCAGACCGAACGCCCGAACAGCTAGAAGGGAGCGCAGTGTCGTCGGAATTGTCGTGCCAATCTGTCGATCGAAGAGTTCGCAGTACGACAATTGTGAACGACGCGAGCCGGCTCCGCGGAGCACACTAGGCGTATGGCTCTCACTCCTGACGACACGAACGCGAGCATCAGCGAACGCGACCGGTCGAGCGTCTTCCACTCCTGGTCCGCGCAGCGCTCCCTCGCTCCTCTGCCGCTTGCAGGCGGGAGCGGCAGCGAGGTCTGGGATGTCGACGGTCGCCGCTACCTCGACTTCTCGAGCCAGCTCGTCAACGTGAACATCGGCCACCAGCATCCGCGGGTTGTGGCGGCCATCCAGGAGCAGGCGGCGCAGCTCTCCACAGTCGCGCCGGCTCACGCGAACGCCACTCGTGCGCGCGCCGCTGAGTTGATCCTCGAGCGTGCCCCCGAGGGATTCGCGAAGGTGTTCTTCACCAACGGCGGCGCGGATGCAAACGAGAACGCGATCCGGATGGCGAGGCTCTTCACGGGGCGTGACAAGGTCATTTCCACCTACCGCTCGTACCACGGCAACACCGGCGCGGCGATCGTTGCCACCGGAGACTGGCGCCGTATTCCGAACGAGTTCTCGCGTGGGCACGTGCACATCTTCGGGCCCTACCTCTACCGCACGGAGTTCTGGGCCACCACTCCCGAGCAGGAGAGCGAGCGAGCGCTCCGCCACCTCGAGCGAACCATCCAGGCAGAGGGCCCCGACTCCATCGCAGCGATTCTGCTCGAGACGATCCCCGGAACCGCCGGCGTGCTCGTTCCGCCGCCCGGTTACCTCCCCGGAGTCCGCGAGGTCGCCGACCGTTACGGCATCGTCTTGATCCTCGATGAGGTGATGGCGGGGTTTGCGCGCGCCGGCGAGTGGTTCGCGTTCGACGCTTTCGATGTCACGCCTGACCTGATCACCTTCGCAAAGGGCGTGAACTCCGGGTACGTGCCGCTGGGAGGCGTGGTCATCTCGGATGCGATCGCGCGTACGTTCGATGACCGGGTGTTCCCCGGCGGCCTCACCTATTCCGGTCATCCGCTCGCCGCTGCGTCAGCGGTCGCGACGATCGAGGCGATGGCCGACGAGAAGATCGTGGAACACGCGGCCCGCATGGGAACGGATGTGTTGGGCCCGCGCCTGCGCGAGATCGCCGAGCGTCATGCGGTGGTGGGCGAGGTGCGCGGTCGCGGTGTCTTTTGGGCCGTCGAGCTCGTCGCCGACCGCGAGACGCGCGAGCCCCTCGGCGCCGACCGGATGGCAGCCCTCAAGAAGGATCTTCTCGACCAGGGCCTGCTCGGATTCTTCGCCGAGAACCGGCTCCATGTCGTGCCGCCGGCCGTTGTCACCGAGTCGGAACTGGACCGCGGCCTCACAATCATCGACGCGGCGCTGGGCCGCCTCGGCTGAGGAGACGGCGATGACACGGCTCGAGCCCTTCCAACCGCTCGACGTCGCGGCTGTGGATGTGGCGGGGATTTCGGTTCCCGATGATCTTCGACTCGAGGGGGAACCCAGCACGGGCTTCATCGATGTTGCTGTGGTCGGCGACACCACGGTCGGGATCTGGGAGATGACTGCCGGTTCGATGCGCGACATCGAGGCTGATGAGGTGTTCGTCGTCGTCTCGGGTGAGGCGACTGTCGAACTCATCGGGGAGGACGGACAGGTCACGCGAACGATCGAGCTGCGAGCCGGCTCCCTGTGCCGGCTCGAGACGGGGATGCTGACGCGGTGGCACGTGCCTGTGGCGCTTCGAAAGGTTTACATCCTGCGGGATATCGAACCGGAACCATGATCTGCCCCGCGACCGCGGGTGGGTCCCCGACCACCATCGAAAGAAGATGCCCATGAGCGCGCCGACGGCATATGGCCACGAGATACGCACTGACCTCGGCACCATTCGTGGCGCGTTGGCCGAGGCATCCACAACCCCTTTCTGGCTCGACGATCCCGATCGTCCCGCGGCACGGGGTGGCGTTTCCGGTCTGGTGTCGACCGATCTGCTCGTGGTGGGCGGCGGCTTCGCCGGGCTCTGGACAGCACTGATCGCCAAGGAGCGCGACCCGAAGCGCCGCGTCGTTCTGGTCGAGGGCAATCGCATCGGCTGGGCTGCGAGCGGTCGCAACGGCGGCTTCTGTGAAGCAAGCCTCACCCACGGACCGGAGAACGGGGAGCTGCACTTCGCTGACGAGATGCCGGTGCTGAACCGGCTAGCCGACGAGAACTTCGCAGGAATCCGCGCGGCGATCGAGCGGTATGGCATCGACGCAGAGTGGGAGGAGACCGGCGTCCTGACGGTGGCCACCGAGCCTCATCAGATCGACTGGCTTCGAGAGGCTGCGGAGCACTCCGCGAACGAGACCTTCCTCGAGGGCGAGAGCCTTCGCGAGCGGGGGAACTCCCCCCTCTACCGTGCCGGGATGTTCGGAACCGACGGCGTCGCGTACGTGAATCCCGCCAAGCTCGCGTGGGGGCTCGCTGCGGCTGCCGAGCGTCTTGGCGTCGAGATCTCCGAGCACACGCGGGTGACCCGCCTGCGCACCGACGGCAATGTCATGGTCGCGCAGACTGCGCACGGCGAGATCCGCGCGAGCCGGGTGGCTCTTGCCACGAACGTGTTCGCGTCTCTGCTGCCCGAACTGCGCCTGTTCACGGTGCCGATCTACGACTACGTGCTCATGACCGAGCCGCTGAGCACCGACCAGCTCGCCGCCATCGGCTGGACGGAGCGTCACGGAATCACCGACTCGTCGCGCGAGTTCCACTACTACCGAAAGTCGTCCGACAACAGGATTCTGTTCGGCGGGTATGACGCGGTCTACCACCGCGGCAGGCGTGTGAAGGCGGCGCAGGACCAACGCCCCGAGACCTTCGAGCGGCTCGCCGATCACTTCTACAGCACGTTCCCGCAACTGTCCGGCATCCGGTTCGCGCACAAGTGGGGCGGCGCGATCGACATGTCCACCCAGCTCGTCGCATTCCACGGGTCGGCTCGCGGCGGGCGCGTCGCCTATAGCGCGGGATACACCGGGCTCGGCGTCGGAGCAACGCGGTTCGGCGCCGATGTCATGCTCGACCTGCTCGAGGGCCGCGATACCGAGCGCACGAGGCTGAAGATGTCGCGCCGGCTCCCGATCCCTATTCCGCCGGAGCCCTTGGCCTACCCCCTCGTCCAAATGATGCGCAGAGCCGTAGCAAAGTCGGACCGCAACGGCGGGAAAGACGGGATTCTGCTGAAGCTCGCAGGACTGTTCGGCGTGGGCTTCGACTCCTGACGTCGGGCGGAGAGAACTCCTCTCGGGGTGGACGGGGCATCGCGATAAAGTTCAACTGTTTTGTGACGGTCGTCGAAAAACTCTTGACAGACGGCGCGTACGGTCGCTCTATGGCTGAGACGGTACGACGCGGTGCCGCTTGCTCGCTCAGGTGGATCCGCCAGCCGTGACTGAGGACCCGTACTCAGACCTCGTTGCTGAGCTGGAGCACTTCGCGCATTGCATCAGCGCCGCCGGGGCGCTGCCCCTGGCCGGCTTGATGCTCAGCGATGGGCTCGATCCGCACGTTCGCGCTTCCTACCTGGAGCTGATCGTTGGCCCCCGCAGAGAGCGCCTTCGTCGGATCTTCGCCGCGGGACGAGCGGCGGGTGACCTGACCGCTGACGCCGACGTCGAGATCGCCGCGAGCTTCTTGACGGGGTCCTGGTACTCGTTCCACGTCGCCGGACGCGCGACCCCGCGGACTGGGCGCGCCGGGTCGCTGACCTGGTGTGGGTGTCATGCGCCGTCGGCAGACTCACGGGATGATGAAAGGTTGCTCATGAGTGTTTCTCCCTCCCCACCGCGCTCGGCGCCGTGGAGCCGCGGACTGCGTGTCTCCTTTCGGCCTGCGATAGGCGATGCAGGTCGGGTAACGACGTTCGAGTTGTTCTTCGACCTGGTCTATGTCTTCGCGTTCACGCAGGTCTCGGCCTTCATGGTCGAGGGCCACAATGCCCAGGCGCTCCTGCAGGGACTGGTCGTGCTCGGGCTGCTGTGGTGGACGTGGGTGGGATTCGCGTGGGTGGCCAATCGCGCACCTGCGGATCAGCCCGTGATGATCGTCGGGATGTCGGTGGCGATGGCTGCGGTGTTCGTGATCGCCCTGGCCATCCCCGAATCCTTCGCCGCAGCGGAGGGCGCGCCGACCGCGGCGCTCGTGCTTGCCCTGGCGTACACCGTGGTCCGTCTCGTGCACGTTGCGCTCTACGCGCTGAGCGCCGGCGAAGACGTGGCGTTGCGGCGACAGATCATCGTCTTTCTCGGTGGTGCGATGATTCCGTCGGTTGCGGCCCTCGTGATCGGAGCGGTGATCGGAGGGCAGGCCCAGCTGTGGATCTGGCTCGGTGCCCTTGCCTACGACCTGCTCGTCACTCGGCTCTCTTCGCGCTCAGGCGGCGGCTGGGGATTGCACAGCCCGTCGCACTGGGCTGAACGGCACGGCCTGGTCGTCATCCTTGCGCTTGGCGAGTCCATCGTTGCGATCGGCGTTGCAGTCGCGCGTGAACCGATCTCGGCCTCCGTCATCATCGGTGCAGTTCTCGCCTTGCTGCTGTCGATCCTGCTGTGGTGGACGTACTTCACGCGGTTCGCACCGTGGGGCGAGAGCGAGCTCGAGCGCAGATCCGAGGGGCGCCAGGTTGTCATGGCCCGGGATGTCTACTCTTACGGTCATGCGGCGATCGTCGCGGGCGTGATCATCGCAGCCTTGGGGATCGAAGAGGCGATGGCGCACGTCGCAGACAGCGAACCGTTCGGCTGGTTCGGTGCGATCGCGCTGATGGCCGGGGCCGCCTGCGTCATTGCCACTATCGCGATCTCCGCATGGGTCAGCGCCACCCCGCGAGCGGGAGCGGTGGCAATTCCGGCCGTTGTGATGGTCGTGTTGATCCCGCTCGCGCAGGCAGTGGCTCCGCTTCCCGCACTGGCTATCGCAGCCAGTGCGCTCGCCGTGACGGCCGCCATTGTCGCCCTCGTGCAGCGGACGCAGGCGCCCCAGCAGAGGGACTGACATCGGCGCTGCGTCGTGCGATGATGGCACGCAACGAGGGCGACACTGCCCAGCACCCGGCGCAGGATCGTCTGTTTGAGCGAGAGAGCGGGGTGGCGCGGATGCCCACGGCTGTGGTGACCGGAGCGGGGCGCGGAATCGGGGCGGAAGTCGCGCGTGAACTCGCCGCCGATGGGTGGGGAGTGTTCGCGGTGGTGCGCGACCCCGCGGCTGCCCGCACGACGTTCGACGGTGTCCCTGCAGTCCAGGTCATATCCGCAGACATCTCTTCTGCGGCCGAGATCGAGAGTGCGGCTCGCGCCGTGGCCACGATGACGGCATCCGTCGATCTGCTTGTCGCCAACGCCGCGCAGTTCGCCCCGTGGGACGAGACTGTCGCCACTGCCGACCTGGACCTGGTGCGAGACATCCTCGCGGTCAACGTTGTGGGGACGTGGCAGACGATTCGCGCGTTCCTTCCCGCCCTACGCGCCGCCGGCAACGCCCGGATTGTGATCGTGGGAAGCGGTGGCGGCTCCCACGGCGATCCGCAGTTCGGTATCGCAACCCACCCCGGTGCTGCCTCGTACGCCGTATCGAAGGCTGCGGTACATGCTCTCGCACGGAAGGCAGCGCTCGAGCTGAGTGAGGAGGGTATCGACGTCTTCGCCGTGGACCCGGGGCTCACGGCTACTGCGCCCGGAATGGCCGAGATGGGTGCCGGGCCGCCGAGAGACGGTGCCCGAAGCGTGCTCGCACCGATTCTGCATCCGGGGTCGGTGGAGCGTGGGTCCCTGACCCGCGACGGACGTCCGTTGCCGTGGTGATCGACGTACTGAACGGCTGACTCGCCGCCGACGTCACGGGTTGCAGGCATCGCACCGCCCGGGGTCGGCGGTGCGTGCTCGTCGCGCGACCTCCTCCCGGTGTGGGCATGATGCGCAGCCCCAAACGTCAGCACGCATGACGTGGGTCGGCGTGCCGCAAGCGGCGCAGGGCGCTCCGCGCTCGCTCCCGACGATGCCGTAGCCGGGAGTGCCGCAGGCGGGGCATTGGCAGCGTAGGCGCGCAGATAGGCGCCAGGCGAGCCGCCGGATCACGCGCTGCCGTGTCGGATTCATGTGTGCGCGCAGATCGGCCTCGATCGTGACCCGGCCCGTTGACAGCATTCGCGACACGGGTTCGAAGGTCTGCACGCCCTTGACGACCTCGCCGCGAGAGCCGCGGATGACCGCGCCGTGGGACGGGTAGCCGAGGGCGCTGAGCAGCACCCGGGCTTCGGCGGGGGTTGCAGCGGTCCGCGGTGGGGGCACGTGGGAGAACCGCCGATGCGTCTCGGTGATGTGGATACCCCGGGCGCGATCGACGAAGACGACGATCTCTTCGTGCACTGGCGGGCCGAATCCGAGCACGCTCGCGAACGATGCCTCGGTTCCGATCCCGAGTGAGGCCCCGAGCTCATCCGTAGCAGCCTCAGCCTTCAGTCGTGCCGCCTCCGCGGGAGCCACCTGCCGCGGCCTCTCGCCCGTGAAGGTTCCCCACTGGTCGGTGTTCACCTCCCGGGTGGCTACGACGCGCACACCGTGCCACCGCCGCAGCGCGGGCTCGAGTTGCCTCTCCTTGCCGTGGAGAGTGCCGACCGCGGCGGTCATCCCGTCGTAGGGCGATTCGGTTCGCACGCCCCCACCGGCTGGGTCGATCGTGGTCACGTCGCGAGGTCAGACGAAATACTCGGCGCGGCTGACTGCCGTCTCCGAAACGAACATGACCCCCGACATCCGGGTGAGCACCGGATGCATCGCCGAGGCGATGGCGTCGGCGCGGTCTTCGGGCACAACGGTGATGAGCATCGTCAGGGCGTCGTGGTCGTTGAACAGCATCCGCCCCCCGCGCTCGCCGTGGTGGCCGAACCCGGCTACGCCCGAGACGGCGGTGTAGCCGCGCGCGCCGAGACTGCGGATGAGGTCGGTGACCTCGGGCGCATGACGCGCGGGGATGACGATCTCGATCTTGACCATGGGGGTGAGGTCCTTCAGTTCCATGCGGTGGTCTCCTTGGGGGTGGGCTCTGTGGGGCTCGGTGCGTCGGAGAGAGGCTGGGTGCGCCATCCGTAGCGGGTGAGAGTCGCCCAGTCGGTGTCGTCGTCCGCACGCGCGCGCAGGGTGATCCAGCGGTTATCGACGAGCTGGCGGACGACGTGGGAGCGCGAGACGATCTCGCCGACGCGCTCAAGCGGTGCCTGCACGAAGACCTGCAGCCGTACCGGCTCGTGTCGAGCGCCGTGTCCGACACCCACGGACTGCCAGGCGAGACCGGTACGGAGGTCTCCGCCGTACCCCGAAACGACCCCCACGTTGCCGACGACGTTGTGGAGGGTCTTGCTGCCGGCGCCGAACCGGTTGGGGGAGAGGGTGGATGCCGAGTACTGCGCGTTGATCCACTGAGCGACGATCATCGGGGCAGTCAGGATCGTTTCGAGGGCCGATCCATCGGGATCGGCGTCGGTCTCGTAGCTGTGGAGGAAGACACGGCGCGCGAGGTTGCGCTCGGCGGTGACGCGGCGGGGCGCGACGATCATCGCGACGTTTCCGCACAGGCCCCACTCGGGGTAGACCTGCGCCCAGTCGGCGCCGCGGCGTTCGAGCTCGGCGAGCACCACATCGTCGGTCGGGTTCGCCGGAGCGCCCGGCAGTTCGGCGAGGCGCTCGCGGCCGCTCCCGATTCGCGCCCTCGCTGCGGCATCCTCGAAGGCCGCGAGGTCTGCGGCGTGGGTCGCCGGGACACTCCACGGCTCGAGGATCGTGATCCGGTCGGTGACGGTGTCGTGCTGCGCGGCGACGAAGACCGTGTCGGCCGGGATGTGGATTCCGCGCCCGTCGAGACCGCGCCTGGTTTCGGGGTCGTTGAAGACGGCGGCTGCCGCGCGTGCGTTCGGTGACCCCTCGTGACCGCCACACGCACCGCACTGCAGGGCCGCGGCGAAGGGGTTGTTGGCGACCGTCGCGCCGTGCCCGCACAGCACGACGAGTCTCGCGAACCCGTTGACGAGCCCCATCATCCGAAGCGCGGACTCCGCGTACGCGATCCGTTCGTCGAGCGCGAAGGCGACGTCGGGATCGAGCCGGGTCGCCGGACGCGGCGCAACAATCTCCCGAAGGTTCCGCGCGACGCGCGCCGTGGTCACGGGGGCGATGGTGCGTGCGACGCTCGCCGGTCCCGTCGCCCACCCGGCGATCTCGGCGTACGCGAACGGTGAAGCCGCAGACTCGGCGACGCCCTCGAGGGTGTCGTGGGCGGTGCGCGCGGTCACGGCGCCCCGTCGAAGCCGCTCGATCGCCGCCTGATCAGCAGAGCCTTCGTGCACGCGGGCGCGCGGTGCCACCAGGACGGGACACGAGGCGATCGCGGGGCCGCCCGCGGCATCCTGGAATGCGATGGCGAGAGCGAAGAAGCCTGCGAACCCGAAGGTCTCGATGTCTCCGGATGCCTCGAGGTGGCGCCGCATCCCCTCCGAGCGAGGGTCGATGCACATCACCACCTGAGATGCCGGCCGGCCGCGGTCCGCCCGCGGACGGGAGCGCGGCGAGACCAGCAGCGCGAGGTGGCGTTCGGCAGCAGCGTGCCACGCCTCGAGGCGGCATGACTCGGGAAGGGCGTGCAGGATGCGGGAGAGCTCGGCGCGTTCGGCGTCGGCGAGCGTGAGGGCGAGGGAATCGGCGACCGCGGCGACCCGTTCGGCGTGACGTTCGGCGGGAAAGACGACGGCGGCGGCTGTGGTGGCGGCTGCGTTCGGATGCCACGCGGGAGTGTCCGACGGCAACCAGAGCAGTTCCAGCGTGACGCGGGCAGCGAGCCAGTCGGTGAGGGTCACGGCGCCGCTGGAGCCGTCGGCGATCGCCGCTGCCCACCCCGGCAGGCTCAGCAGGTGGGCGCGCAGCAGGGCGACGGCGTCGTCGCCGACGACCTCCCAGTGCTCGAACGCCGTCGCAATCGCCTCCTCCGGTGACTCGGCGGCGATCCGGACACCCCGGCGAACGCGCACGGGAAGTGTGAGGTCGCGGCCGGCACTGCGCCGCCACGCATCCCAAAACCGCCCGGCCGTCAACGGATCGGGGGCGGGAGCGTGTCCGAGCGAGCGGGCGCCGAGCCGGGCGAGGTACGTCTCGATCTTGGTGTGCACGCGCGGAGCGAAGCGCTCAGCGGGCGTCAGGAGTGTGCGTCTGGGCAGCGGGGCCTCCGGCGACGCGAGCAGGTCAGCAATGAAGACGTCGGCAACGCGGATGTCTCGTCCGCTCCACCGCACGACGCGATCGAGCGAGACATCGTGCACGAGCGTGCCGAGAGCGTCGGTGAGGTCAGCGTCGTTCACGCCGCCGGCGGCGTAGAGGTCGCGGTAGGCCGATTCCGGCCGGACGAGTGACGTGCCGTGCTCGGCGGCGATCCGTTCCCGGGCGATGTCCCAGGGCAGGTCCTCGTAGCCGGCATAGGGGTTGCGTGCAATGAACCGGTGCAACGGATACTGCGGGGCCAGAGCCTGGGCTGCGGCGATCACGAGCCCTCGGACATCGACAGCCCGTGGGGGTGTCTTTTCTGTGGGGGGTAGCGGGGAGATGGTCATCGAGAAGACCTTTCGTACTCGACGGGTTCGGTAAGCGACGCGGCGTGCGATGGTGGCGCGGGGGATGTGCCCCACCCGGATGCCGCGCCGTACACGTAGTCCCGGATCGCGGTGGGTGCCGCGGGACTGACAGCGAGGCCGGCGAGCACGGCCGTCACGAAGACGCAGACCGCGAGCCAGGGACTGGCCGCGGCCCCGAGGGCCAGCGGGAACGCGTTCTCGACAGCCGCCCACAGCAGGACGTAGCCGGATGCGACGCCGCTGACTCCAGCCGCGATCACCCAGCGCGACCTGCCTCGTCCGCCCGTCGCTGCCCACACCCCGATCCACACTGTGGCGGCGATGAAGGGGACCAGGGCGCCGCCCGGGTGCGAGAAGCTGTCTGCTATCAGGGCGATCACCACCACGATTGCGGCGGCAGCGGAGGCGACACCGGAACGCAGGACGCGAGTGTCCGCATCCTGAGCCCGCGATGGTGACGGCTCGCCGAGGAGCGCGGATCCGGCGGCAAGGAACCGGTAGGACTTGTAGAGCGCGTGCCCCACGACGTGCAGGAGCGCCAGCGGCCAGGCGCCGATCGCGCAGGCAAGCAGCATGAATCCCATCTGGGCCGCCGTCGAGTGCACGAGGCGTCCTTTGACGTCGGGTCGGGTGAGCATCGCGGAGCCGGCAATGACGACCGTGAGCCCGCCGGCGATTCCCACGATGACCGGGGTCGTCCAGGCCTCCAGCGGCGCAAACCGCACCAGCAGAAGCGCCCCGGCGTTCACGAATCCGGCGTGCAGGATCGCCGATACCGGTGTCGGGGCGGCAAGGGTCGCGGGCAGCCACCCGTGGAGGGGGACGGATGCCGCGCGCGTGATCGCTGCGATCGCGACCAGGATGCCGACGACCAGCGCTGGGGCTCCACCGACGGCGCCCAGCTCGTTCAGGGAGGTGACAGGCGTCGCCGTCACGGTCACGACAGCGGCCACGAGAGCGATATCGCCGATGCCGAAGGCGACGAGCGTGCGGCGCAGGGCCACGCGGGTTTGAGTAGTGCGACCGCCGAGGGTGATGAGCGCGATCACTGCAGCGCTTGCGACCACCCATCCGATCGCCAGGACGATCGCATTCGGGGCTGCCGCCGTAACGGTGAGTCCGGAAGCCAAGACCGACGACAGGGCGAAGAACCGCGTCGCGCGCGGGTCTCCCTCGAGGTGGCGGATGCTCCACAGCTGCACAGTCCCGGTCACGCCGAGAGCAAGCGTGGCGAAGATGCTTCCGACGACATCGCTCGCATATGCGGCGGCCAGAACAAGCGATGCCGCGGCCAGGGCGAAGGCGATCCACGTGGCCGCGACGCTGGCCGACCGCATCCGTCGTGATCGTCGACCCGCGATCGCCGTCACAAAGGCACCAAGGAGGACGAGCGCTGTCGCTGCCAGGAGAAGCGGATTCACACGAGGCATATTACAAGCAACAAATTACCGGAAGCAAATTACCGGTATAGCTTCGCGTGTTTTGTAGGTCAGGTATCATGTCGAAGGTGGGCACTTGGACGTTCCTCACCAATCACGCGCACGTGTTGATCACGGTGGCGCGGGATCCGGGCATCCGCCTGCGCGACATCGCGTCAGCCGTCGGCATCACCGAACGCACGGCTCAGCAGATCGTCAGCGATCTCGTCGAGGGCGGCTACCTGCGCAGGGAGAAGGACGGGCGGCGCAACACCTATCAGTGCGTGAGTGACCTTCCCCTTCGGCATCCCGTGGAAAGCGACCACGCCGTCGGCGAGTTGCTCGCGGCTCTGGGGGCCGACCGTTCGCGCGGATGACGTGCTCGCGCCGAGGATGCGATTCGCAGGATTCGTGGACCGGCGGATGATCTACTTGCCCGGTGACTGTCGACGGGCGCGCTGACTCCCCCGACCCGGTGTCGCCCAAGGGTCGTGATCGGCGGCGGCGCCTCTTATCGCGGCGCTCGCTCGTGTGGATCGTGATCGCGGTTGTTCTTGCGGTTCCGGCGGTGGTGCTGCCACATCTGGATCTGCCTGCTGGGGGCTTGATCCCCATCGCGCAGTCGCTTCTGCCGGCGGGAGCACTCGGCCTTCTCGTGGTCGCGGTCGTCGCGGCGGTTTCACGCGCGTGGATCGGGGCCACTGTCCTCGTGGCTGGCGCCGTGCTCTCGGTGCTTCCGGTGCTCAACCCGGTTGCCGCGGGCGCGGGTGACTGCACGGCGTCAACGCCACTGACAGTGCTCTCCTTCAACGCCAAGTTCGCTGGCGCGGATCCGCGTCAGCTCGCCGACCTGATCCGGGACGAGGGAGCCGACGTGGTCATCCTCGTCGAGACCGATGAGCACCTGATCGGCCAGATCCTGGTAGGGCAGGGTCTTGCTGAGACCCTGCCCTACCGGACGAAGCAGGTGAGCACCAATGCCTACAAGGGAAGCGTGATCCTCTCGGCCCATCCGCTGAGCGCCGAGGAAGGCATCCCCGGGAGTGTTTTCGAGCAGGTGAGCGCCGTCGCCGCCCTTCCGGACGGGTCGGCAGTTCGCGTCGCCGCCGTGCACCCGCCGCCGCCGGTCGGCCAGCCCGGGGACTGGTACGAGGCAGTGACCGCGATCGATGAGTGGATCCAGGCCACAAGCGAGCCACGTCTCGTCGTCGCGGGTGACTTCAACTCGTCGTTCTCCCACCCCGTCTTCCGGCGGCTAGCTGTACCCGGCTGAGACGTTGGTGACGTTTCGGGGGTTGCGCTGAGGAGAACCTCCGGGGCTTAGTGGAAGTGCTTACGTTCCCTAATCTCCCCGGAGGTTCCCATGGCCCACGGTAGTGCTCGGTTGAATGTGTACGGACGGACCCTGTTGATAACTCGGGTCGTGCGCGATGGGCGCCCGGTCGCGCACGTTGCTCGAGAGCTGGGGATCTCACGTCAGTGCGCGCATCGTTGGGTGTCCAGGTTCCGTCTGGAGGGAGCGGCCGGGTTGGTGGATCGGTCGTCCCGACCGCGAACCATGCCGCGACGCACGCCGTTCGAGGTCGAGCAACGGGTCCTTCAGCTACGGGTCCAGCTGCGACAGGGTCAGGACCGGATCGGGTCCGTCGCCGGGGTCCCCGCTCGGACGGTCGGGGCGATCCTGCGTCGACACGGTGTTCCCCGGTTATCGGAATGCGATCCGTGGGGGTGTCAGATGGTCTGTGTGAGTGGGGTTCACCTCGAAGGAGAACATCATGGAGACCATGGCTATCAGTCCGGAGCGCGAGGAGCGCAGGCGTCGGCAGAAGGAGCTCGCTGATCAGTTGAAGT
>Ga0209958_1001195_pt1 | contig 22843 bp, 15 predicted proteins | sample ThiBio_inoc_plan_FD_183942 | JGI IMG/M metagenome (GOLD analysis project Ga0209958, IMG submission 183942) | Wastewater bioreactor microbial communities from Cape Town, South Africa - Thiocy_inoc_plan (SPAdes) | ecosystem: Engineered > Bioremediation > Thiocyanate > Unclassified | place: South... | reverse complement strand
CTCACAGCTAAAAATTAACATGTAACAAGTAAAAGGGTTGGATTGTTGGTAGTGCTGTGGCCAGGAATTGAACCTGGCGAGGGTAAGGGAGATGAGCCCCGCCTGGACCACCTCACAGCTTAAAATTACCATGTAACAAGTAAAAGGGTTGGATTGTTGGTAATTAGCCATAGTAAAAAAAAAAGTAAAACACATTAATAAAAAAAAAAGAACAAAAATTATTTAATAGTTATAATTAAAAAAACCTTTTAAGGACTTAAACAACCTTATAAATTACACTTAAGTTTTAGCTATTTAACTTTTTTCCTAAAAACGGTTTTGTAATTTGAGTTTAGCATTTAGTTGATTCTCAAATTTACATACTTATTTAAACCGACAAAAAATATAACTTCGTGGTAAATCTTTCAGTTGAAATTTAAAACCATTTATAAAAGCTTGAAAAATAAAGTTTCTAATTTTAGATCAATTAACTTTTTACCCCAGGGTATTACTTATAGCTAACTTGTTTACCTGTTTATGTGGAAAACCCGGAAAAGACTTAACCCGCTTTACAAGTTAAATTTAATCTTTGCGTGATTTAACTGACTATTTGAAATAACCCAGTCGAAGCATTCTATTCGATTCTTTGAGTTTAAGTCTAAAATCGTCGCTAGGCATGTCCACTGAATCGTTCATTGATTGAAACTTTTCTAAACTTGTTTTATAGTAAATATTAAAAAAAATACTTTTATTAGTCAATGTAACAAAATACGAAGTGACGGGCTTAAAGAAACGTTGTTTGTAAAATTTTGGTAATCGAGCCTTTCGACGAAAACTGTAAAGGTGTGGGTTATAAAAATCAATCCACAGCAGATTAAAAAATAAAAAATCTAAATAAACAAAAAGTTTATTAAAAAAATATAGCAGGTATAAGTTTTGTGATGATAATCACTTATAGTGTTTACAATAATAAGTTGTATATCAAATCATAGAAGTATTTATTTTGTTTAGTACTGGAAGACTTTTTTGTGCCACTTTTTAGTGTAGAGAAGAGACAACTTGAGAAATTTTTCCAAATCTTTTTCTAATATATTGTTTTTTTAAACGTAAACCACGTTTTGTATAAACATTTAATGCTTTATAAAATTTTAAATCTGTTTTAAAAAATTTATAGTCATCGTAATTTTTAGTTGTACATAAATAATTTTGACGTCTAATTTTTTTAAAAAAATATAAATCCTTATTTAAAGCAATTTTTGCTCAATGAGAGTGCCCGAAATTTAAAGTTACTTTAGGAGTTTTTTTAAACTTACGTAACCTATAACCCTTACCTCTAAACGAAATCCGCATTCAGTGGATTGAAAAAGTTTTTAAAATAAACTTATTGAATTTTTTTAAGTTTTTATGGTAAAACTTGCCGTAAACCTCACTAAGGGTGGTAATTAGTGTATAGCCGGGTTTTAAAGTATACTGACATAAAAATTCATAACTATTAAAAAAAACAATAAAATTAAACATAGGGATAAAAAATAAAAGCTTGTTTTTTGACACTTTATACAGCGTAGGCCCGAATCGAACAGACGTGAGTAGCTTTGAAGGCTACGGTAATGCCACTATACTACTACGCTATTTTTTAACACTATAGTTAATATCGTGGGCATTTATTTTTTTTTTTTCTACAGTATGGATAAATAAAAGTTCTTTGTCTAAAAGATGATAAGTACTACCACGAGTAAAAACACGAGGTGTTCGGAGATTATAGTTTTGCTGAACTTTTGTTTTAAATCTTTTAGGTACACTCATATATTATACCTTTAAGTCGACTCGAACGACTACCCCGCAGGATGTGATTTTAAGTCACACGCGTCTACCATTCCGCCATAAAGGTTTATCTGTTGCACAGTTGTACTTACAGTCAAAAAACGTGTTACAGGACTATCACCTATTTTGTTTACTTTTCCAAGCAATTACAGGCAGACGATTCTGCTAGAACATTTCGATCATCTCTACTTGTCCTCTCAATTGATTTCTTAACTCTGTTTACTAAAATATTTTTATTCAACAGTTTAATTCGTATTATGACGTTTTTAGACTACTATAAATTAGTTTTTTTAAAACCTTTAGCCATAATATTTTTACTTAAGTTTGAGTTATAGGTATCCTTCTAATACAACTTTAAAGCTGATAAAACTTACCTAAGTATTGGAGCAAGTTGGATTCGAACCAACGGTGGTTTCCCAATAGATTTACAGTCTACCGCTTTAACCTCTCAGCCATTGCTCCCGATATTTTACATCAGCTTATTTAACAAAATAAGTAATATCTATACTCCAGTTATTACTAACTGTACATAATTTATAGAAATATGTCTTGTTAACAGTGGTAATCTTCCACATTGTTATTAAAAAAAAAAAATTACTTAATTCCCAATAAATCTGGTTATAATATAAGGCGTAGCTTCTTAGCATACGTCGACTACGTAACTAATAACAATTGGCCTTCTGTCCTCGGTCCTCTCGTACTGAAGTAAAAGTAAATTTTTTATTTAGGTATACAGTAGATAGGGACCAAACTGTCTCACAACGTTTTAAACCCAGCTCACGTACCATTTTACTCGGCGAACAGCCGAACCCTTAGCAGCGTATGCTCCACTAGGATATGATGAGCCGACATCGAGGTGCCAAACGATCTCTTCAATAGGGACTCTCAGAAATCATCAGCCTGTTATCCCTAGTGTACCTTTTATTCATTGAACGATTCTTTCAACATCAGAAAAAATCGGGTCATTACGACAGAGTTTCCTCCTTAAAATACTTGTAGGTACTTTAATCAAGCTTATTTTTATCGTTCCTCTTTCTCTGAAAAAGCTTCATAAAATAAACCATCTGTTTACCTCCGTTACTTTTTAGGAGGTAGCCGCCCCAGCTAAACTGTCTTTCTACATCCCAGAAACTTAATTTTTAGTTTGTTTTTTTTCAAAAAATATAAAGTAGTTTTTCATTGTTAAAATTTTACTACGTCTCTATATCATATAATTCAAAAAAATAAAGTAGATAACAGTAAAGGTACATAGGGTCTCTCCGTCTAGCTGTATTTTAACGCATCTTCACGTCTAGTTCAATTTCATAAAAATAGTATTAGAGACAGTGGGGCAGTCGTTACACCATTCGTGCAGGACGGAACTTACCCGTCAAGGGATTTTGCTACCTTAGGACCGTCAGGGTTACGGCCGCCGTTTACTGGGGTTTATATAAATACTCATGTACCTATTTTTCGCCTTGCAGCACTGGGCAGGTGTCAGACCTTATACATCATATTACTACTTTGCAAAGTCTTATGTTTTTAATAAACAGTCGCTACCCCCATTTTTATTATACTTAAAAAGCTCTTTTTATCCCGAAGTTACAAAGACATTTTGCCGAGTTCCTTTAATACTATTCATTTTTTCGCCTTTATCTACTCGATTAACTAACCTGTGTTGGTATTAGTACGGTTTAATGCAGGTTTTTTTCAAGCATAAACACCCTATCAAACCTATTGTCACCGGAGTGTAGTAGTGGTTTATGCGTTTCCCAGCTTATCATCAAACTTATCGTTAAACAAGTTTTTAGAAACCGATTTTTGTTTAGTCAGTTTATCATAACTAAAGAACCACGTTAGTATCCGGCGTACTTGTTTTTTTACAAGTAGTTTATTACTCATGTTAGCATATTTAATACTTATATTTCCAATTTTTTTCGCAAAAAATCTTCAACAATATAAAGCACACTCCGCTACCTTTTATGTGGTTTCAGTAAAATCTTTGTTTTGCTTTAATTTATGGAAATGTAATTTATTATTATTATTTAAATATAATTAAAGTACTTGAACTTTTACGTTTTCTTTAAAGGATGGATGTTTCCAAACCTACCTCTGTACTTTTAAAAGACACTTCCTTGGATTAAGATTTATTTAACTACTTTAACCTACATTCTGGGCTGTTTCCCTCTTGACATACAATCTTTGCACTATACGTCTGTTTAGTTTTAATTAAATCACTTATTCATAGATTATAGTCAAGTCTCGCGACTCTCATATTTAACATTACCTAGCGATTTAGAAAAAAACTAATCTACTTAAATAGATTTCGCGGAGAACCAGCTATCACTAAGCTTGATAAGCCTTTCACCCCTAATAACAAATCATCCCAAAATTTTGCAACATTTACGGGTTCAGTCTACTACTTGTTCATTATTAGATCGCTTAGTTTCGGGTTTAATCTTATAAACTAATTTAACTTTTTTACGCTTTCGCTTGCTTAGAAGATTAACTCGCTAACCCATTATACCAAAGGTACAATAAGATAAAATCTTATTTGATGTTTGTATTAAAATTCAAAATTTTTTCACATACATTAATGATCTTTTAACCTTTCTTTCGCAATACTATTCACTATCAAACTCAAACTTTATTAGCAGATTTTATATAAAATATTCGATCTTAAAGATCTACTTTTAACTTAAAAAAAAATTTACAAAGTTTAATGCTATTAAAATTAAAATAATTAAATAAAATAAATGTTTATCTCTTTTTGACAATGTGTGATTAACAGTTAAATTATACCGCGCCACACCGTATAATATAATTACCATTTGTTTAGCAAAACCTACCACACCTAGTACAACTAAAGTAAAAAAAACAACCATAACCAATACTTGGTGCTGTAATACCAAGTTACCAAGTATAGCCCATTCAATGACAAACTTTACTGTTAATGGGAATCCTGAAAAAAAAATAAGGACAAATCATACAATAAATTTAATTTCAGGAAACTTATAAGCTAAACCAGAAATTTCTACTATATTTCTAGAGTTAGTTTTTTTTTGAATAATATCAACTAAAAAAAACATAAGGGTTGACAATCACCCATGTATTAAAATAAATAAAATTAGACTATAGTCAAGAACATTTTGATAACTAACTAAAAGGTACAGAATTAGATTCATTTCTTGAATAGTTGCAAAAGCAATAAGTTTTTTAAAATCTGTTTGCGTTCACATTTTAACGGATGCTTCTACCGCCCCAAAAAGTGCGACTGTTATTACCATTTGATTAGAAATTTTGCTTTCAAAAATTAGGTTAAAATAGTAAAAACAAAATAACGCAGCTTTAACTAAAAATCCACTTAAAAAAATAGAAAATCCCGCAGGAGCTTCGACGTGAATTTTTGTTAATCAATAATGGAATGGGAAAACTGGGACCTTGATACCAAAACCTAAAAAAATGAAAAAATACAAAATTAGGGTTTCATGCGAAGAAAACTTTACATTTGTTAAAAAAAAATATTGAAGACTTTTGTATTTATAAAAAATATAAGCTAAGCTGGTTAAAACCATAAACGCTCCTAGTAATGTTCAGTAAAGTAATATTTTTAGAGTTTTATCAGCTCTTTGAACGTATCCGTGACTATAGACAAAATATAAGGTAGGTAAAAATAAACACTCGAAACCTATAATCATAACAAGAAGATTAGTAGTGTAAACCATGGCAATTATTGCTACTAAAAAGATAGCAAAAATACTAAGATTTGACATATAGTGGGATAAGTTTTTTTCTCCTAATAAATAAAGACAAACTAAACCCGAACTAAAGGCTAATAAAATTACTGCATCACTAAGTAAAGAGGTGTTTAATTCAAAAATTGGTGTGAACACTAGATAGTTAAATTTAATTAAAATTGAATTAAAACTCATAAGTAACAAAGTATATGTTTTAAAATTTCATAGATATAAAACAAATTTAAAAAAAACGCAAAATAAAATTAGACCTACAAATAACATATTAATATATTTTATGAGAGAGAATAAAACGGAGAATTTTTTCGCATTAACATTTAATTTTACTAACAAAACAGTAATAAGAAAAGTAACTAATAGGATGAATGCTGAATAGATGGTAGTCTGTTGAAAAAAAAGAATAAAAATTTCCGTTTTAGAAAAATTTACAACATGAGGAGAGCTAAAGTCGAAAATATTAGCAAACATTTTAATTTCTTTTTACTGCAAAATAACTATCTGTTGTTAATTTAAAAAAAGAAGTATACAAGAAAAAAAATAATCAAAATGAAACCATCAAATACACACCAATCTGCATAAAACTAATAATAATTAAGTGTAATAAGTGGTACAAATATACAAGTAAAAGTTTTAATCATGAAATAATAAAAAGGTACACGTTCTGTGGGCCAAAATTTGTAAATAAATCAATGTTGTTGCATACATCTAAATTAAATTGTAAAACGTAAGCTGCTTCATTAGCAGAAAAAGTTCACTCAAATAATTCAAAAAATGCAACGAATACCAATAAAAAACGAATATTTTGTACTATAAAACGTGTAAAAATAATAATAACTCCGATGATATCAAAAAAAGCCTCTGCAATTAAATTAGAAGAACTAGCCGCACCTCTAACGTACATTCCAAACGCTAAACCGAAATCCCAAAGCATTCTTACAGGAATAGTAAGGATAGTAACCATAATTGAGATAGTCATGAGTAGTAGAGTACTTTGTGAACATAAAAAAAATGTATATCCAATAAAAAAAACCCAACAATATCACGCTAAAATTTGGACTAACAAAAATAAGAAAAATTTATAATCATCATAAGATCCGTATTCTTGTTCAGCCAAGTCTGCGACGGTTTTAAAATAAGTAAAATAAAAGTTAGTTCCGTATTGATATCGAAACTTCATTACGTTACTTAAATAATAAACAATTCCAAACATAACTACAGTATAACCCCATTTGTTAGTAAAGTAAGAAAAAATAATATCCAACTGAAGATTAATTGTTAGTGGTTTAATACTAGCTAAGCTGGAGTTAGTATATAGTTCAATATATGTTGTATAAATAATTTGCTTTACATAAAACAAATGTAAATAATCCAAAACATAAAAATAAGGCATCACTTCGTACACTTGAGATAGGGTTTCGAAGTAATTGTTGTTAGAGTAGAAAATGAATAAAACTGTATTCATAGCTGCAGTCATTTGTGCTTGGCTAGGTCAAATGTGAAGTAAACTTAAAATAAGACTTAATTTTTCCCAAAGAAGGCCATCTCGATGATAAATTACTAAATTTGTAAGATTTAGTAAGTTTTCGAATGTTGCCCCAAAATTTTCTAAAAACAAATTTGAAAGAGATAAGTCAGGTAACATCCTCGTTAAAATGTTATAATAAGAACAACTAATCCTATGTAAGTTATAATTATAAGGGTAGATCGAAAAAAAATTATAAAAGAATTTTTGTTTAATGTTTTTAATTTTGTAGTGATTGACTCAAAAAAAATACTAAAATTTAAATAAAAGTATTCTAATATAAATTTGTCTCCAAAAAAAACAGTAAAGGTATAAAATAAATAATTGGAGATTTTATGAAATAATTTTTTTGTTAAAAAATCTAAAAGTAAGCCGCTTTTTAGATTTCTATACGTTTGTCATTTAAATAGAAAATGTAACACCCCTTTTAGTTACGTCAGTATCTCTTGTAAACTCGAAAACAAGAAGGTAAAATAAAACAAGCAAAAAGTAAATAAGTTAATCAGATGGAGTGGTTAAACTTAAAAACAAATCCATATAACATTGAAAAGCTTCCATATATAATTAAAATATTAATATAGAGAGCAAAATAGAATATTACTCTAGCAATTTGTCTATTTCTAGAGTAACGGCTTTTATTAAAGCTTCTTACTTTACGTAAAAAAAATAAGTTACCCATTATTATTAAAATATAAAATTATATGCAGCTATAGAGTTTCAAAGAGAAACTAGCGTTGATTTGAGTGTCACAACTCTATAATCTTTTACGGTTACTTGTGATATAGCCATTCCTATAAAGGCAGATTTCTTAAAAAACCTTGCGGTATTTAATAAACTATATCCGTAATTATAATCCAAATTGGTTATAATAGGGGATTTAATATTTAACGCGGGTTGTTTAGGTAATTTAATCAATTCTTGAAATAAAAGAGTTTTATAAAACTTTTTAACATATTTATTTGACATTTAGATTAAAAAAAAAATAATACATAACATAACATTTGCTAAAAGAATATATAAGTACAAGTTGCTTAAAGTAAAAAAGTTAACAGTCTTAAATAATTTAATTTTTAATTTATTACTAATGGCTATGAAGTTATGCATGTAAAGTAGATGTTTAAATTGTAAATTTAACGCTTCTTTTAAAAAAAAAATATTTAGCGTAAATTTAAAGGATGGTCTGTTTAAGAGTTTTTTAAAAAGATTAAAAAAAAAGCTCAAATACTTTAGCTAGGAATCGAACCTAGATCAACAGGGTGAAAACCTGTTATCTTAACCGCTAGACGACTAAAGTTTAAAATACTTTTCTAAACGCAACTCTAAATTTTTTAATTTTTAAATTTTTACAGATAGGTCCAAATAACTCCTTTCCCACTGTATTCATTCTTTTTTTTAAAAGCACCAACGCATTATCGTTGAAAATGTAACTCATCCCGTCACTTTTTTTTAAATGATGGGTTGTTCTTATAGAAATAGCTCTTAGTTTTTTTTTACGACGTTTCAAAAGAAGCGGTTTCGTATTTCTAATAACGACCTTTAAAAACCGCCCAACTTTAGCTAATCTTCGAGTACTACAACGTCTAATTTCGATAACTCTAACAAGTAAAATACCACTTGAATCACTAGGAATGGAAAAAGATTCTTTTTGAAACATATTAATTTTGAAAAGTATATAGTCTATTGTTAAAGTTAGTTTGTTTTATTAAAATTTGTTTTCGTAAAAAATACAAATTTTTGGAATTTTGCTTCTCTTTGTTTTTTGTAAACTTTAAATTGTAATAAACAATTATAAAAAATAAACTAAAAAAACTTATAACTAATGTCATTAGAATAACTAAAATGGGTAATTTGTCAAATAAAAAATAATAAAGTATAAAAAAATCACTGGCAACAATGTGACTAATAGCAGAATAGTAATTTGAATAAAAATAGAAGGATTGTAGTGGATTGTAGACTACAGGCAAAAAAATAATAAAAATAACTAAATATCTCATTGGAGATAAATTACATACAAATTCGTAATTACTATAAAGCTGAACGTAAGTCATTAGAAATAATAAAACAATTGTAAACTCTGCTGTAAGTAAAACTAGCATCATACCATCCAAGTCTAGCATAAAACCCCAAACAGAGAAAATGATTATGGTAAGTATAAAAAAAAAAAATCTTTTACGTAACGTTGCAAAAAGCATAGAAGTTGAAATTACTAACATTATACACATAAGATAAAAAGAAAAATTAAATAGCACTGTATACAAGTTAAAAAAAAAAGTTTTTACTAACAATTAAATATGTCACCCACCAAAAAGTAATAATATATAAGTTAACGAAAAGCAAAACAAATGAAAATATTCACCTAAATAAAATAGGGCAAAAAAAAAACCCCCCATTTCTGTGGTATGCCCAGCTACCAATTCAGACTCTGCTTCACCAAGGTCAAACGGTATTCTACCCGTTTCCATAAAAAAAATAATTAAAAGGTAAGGAAGTACTGGTAATAAAATAAAAAGTGTTCACGTATAAGTATGTTGAAATGAAACAATTTGAAAAAATGAAAAAGATTCGAAAATGGTAATTAAATAAATTAAAAAAAAATTAATAAAAACTTCTAGATTTAAGGTTGTTATTAAAACTCGTGTGGAGGATAAAACTGCGTACTTGTTTTTACTAACCCAACCAACTAAAAACATTAAGAAAGAGAAAAACATAGACAACATACCAGCAAATAATAAGTTATACTCTATTTCGCACACAGCTAAGTTGGGAGCCCAAACCAAGTTAAGTCAGAATAAATAACACATAATTAAAACAGTTGCGGGTAGTAGTAAAAATAAAAACTTATTAACCTTATTAATAATAACAATGTGTTTTACTAACAACTTTAAAGCATCGGCTATAAATTGTAAACGACCTCTGTAACCTATGTAATTAGGGCCAACTCTTCTTTGAACTAGTGAGAGAATTTTACGTTCCATTAAAGTAATAGTAGCAATAATTAATGTCAACAACAAAAAAATTACAATATTAGTTAATAAAATTTGAACATATGAGATCAGTGCAAACATTTTTTAAATTAAGTACTAAGCAGCTAAACCATCAATAATAGTAGTTCTTGTACGTTTATTAGGAACGATACCGAGACTAGCTTGCTGTGCCTGTAAACTAATAATTTTTAATAAATAATAACAAATTCGTTTATTTAATCTTGGTACAAGGGAAAATAAATAATATGTTATTTTTTTTTCTAAATGAGCTTCAAAAATAGTAGTATAAAATGCTAACACACCAATCATGGTAATAAAGTGACCTACTGTAGACATACTTTGTCAACCCATAAAAACAGCTGGGAAATCGTGTAGTCTTCTAGGAAGTCCAGAAAAACTAACTCAAAATAAAGGAACAAAAGCTAATCACTGACCAGCCGAATAGTAAATAATATGAAAATATGAAAACGTTTTTGGGTACTTTACAAAAAAAAAAACATGGAAATAAAAATAAAATCCCACAAAAATACCCATAATAACAGCACCAGACAACATGAGGTGAAAATGCGCCACTACATATAATGTATCATGCATAGAAATATTTAAACTAACGTGTGACAATCACATACCGGTTACCCCTGCAACTAAAAAAAGGAAAATAAAAGAAACCACCCCAATAAATACAATATCTACCTTTAGAGCACCGTTAACTAAAGTGAATGTCCAATTAACTACTTTAATGGTAGCAGGCATAGAAATCATAATAGTAACTGTACTAAATAAAGCTCTACTTTTATGGTCTAAACCAATTAAATACATATGGTGACCTCAAACTAAAAAACCCATGTAATTCATAATATAAATAGCTCAAATAAGGTGGTGTTTAGATGCTACACGTCGGTAATTAATTGATGGTAGAACAGAATTAATTACACCGAAAGCAGGAATAACTAGGACGTAAACTTCGGGGTGACCAAAAAATCAAAATAAATGGTGGAAAAAAATTGGATCACCTCCGTACGCAAAATCAAAGAAAGATGTATGTCAATGCCTATCTAAAATAAGCATAAGCATTGCGGAACCGAGTACGGGAGTAATGACTGCAAGAGCTCTTAACATAAGTAAAACTGTAATAGAGATGAAGGGGATAATAATACGTCTATTTCTCATTCCTGGCATTGTTAGTGTTCTACGAGTAACTAATAGGTTTGTTATAGAAATAGTAGTACTAATTCCAGCAAAGTAAACCCCGACAACAAGCATATCTTGAATACCTGCACCTGTAAATTGAAGTTTAGAGGAGAAGGGTGTAATAAAAGTTCAACCAGAAACAGTTTGTGTCGCATTAGAACATTTAACAAGATGTCTTTTTCTTCGCTTTACAGAACTAGCATTAGTAGTTAAAAACCAAAATGATTCGGGCATTAAATAAAGTTCTTTTCAAAAGAGTAACTTTCAAGAGTCACGTCCGCCAAAAGAAACTTTCGTATCGAAAACTTTTTCAAGATCAGCTTTTTCTGCCGAATCTGTAGAGTAATCAAATACTTCAGGATTCACTTTAGCTAAAGCCTCGTCATAGGTATAAAATTGAGAAAAATGAGCGCTTTGTGTTAAATTACTATAATTAGCGATTTTTTGATTATTAGTTCAGTACTCAGTTCGAATAAAACCAATTTTAGCAATTAATAAATAACCACAAGGCTGAATTCAAAAACCTAAACTATTAAGTCTAGGAAAGGCTACATCCTTACTACCAATATGATATGGTAGTAAAAAATTAGCAAAACCACCAAAGAAAATAGGCACAACAACAAAAAAAACCATAATCAATGCGTGAGCAGTAATAACTTGTAAATATCTAAGTGAATCACCACTAAAAAAAGGACTACCTGGATAAGCCATTTCAATACGAATAGCGGTTGCAAGTAAAGCTCCTGAAGCAGCAGTTAGTAGAGAAAAATAAAAATAATTTAGACCTAACCTCTTATGATTAATCGTGTATAAATACTTTTTTACAAGGTATTTATTAATATTGATTAATTGATACATATTTTCGGAGAATTTGCTCATGGATGATACCATATAAGAACGATAGTCTATATTATTTCAAGACATTTTATACTAATAACAAACTTGTAGTCAAAATCATAAAAAAAATTAAACTATAAACGTAATTAATGAGGCTAAAGTTTGAAATTACTCGGAATGTAATAACGTAGGCTTTGATAGTATTAAAAAAATGTACTAACATGTGTTAGAGCTAAGAAATGGTAAAAATAAAATATGTACTGATAGCTAATGTAAGGTACTTGTCAGTATATAGTAGCCATATAAACGACTGTTACGATAAAAATTAAACTTAAAATAACTTTGTTTTGATTACCTTTACTTACAAATTTAAAAAATAGAATTAAAAAAAATAATTTAGTTAATAAGATGTGGTTGAAAATTAGAAAATCAAATTTACGAACTCCCTCAAGAAAAAGTATAAAAAAAAAAATTTTTCAAAACACTTTAAATAAATTTTCACATAGCTAAAGAATCCACATTCCACAAATTTAAAGATTTATATACAATACGATTAAGTTTATAGAACGAATCGTTCACATTAAATAAATTTAAAATAAGTAACTTAATTTCAAAAAAAAGTCTAAAAAAAAATTTATTATCAATATTAGTAAAAAATCACGTATATGGCAAATCAAAAAACCTTCTGTACAACCACTTAAATCATTGGATATAGCAGGCAAAGTTGAGAACATACAGAAGTACCATGTTTTGTAAGTTAGCACCAAACAACACATAAGTGACTTTTCTTCTTTCAAAACTTTTTATTAAAAAAAAGACTCAACTTAAGAATATAAATAAAAAATGTCAATATTTCGCGATTAGACAAACAAACAAGTACTGATGTTTTGTTCTTAAAATAGGATTTTCTACATCAATCATTCATAAATTTTCCTCTTCATTAAAAACTCAAAGTCTTTCGTTGAAGCTACTAATAATATAATAGAATTGGTAAGTCTCTAAAAAGAAAGAAAAAAAAACAAAAACAGAAATAACCAACAAATAAATGTTTAACTGAGTCCAACTATTACTATTTATACGTAATAGAGTAAAATACATAAAATAAATTACGACAGATAATAAAACAATATTAACAAAAATTACTTGTAAAGATACTAGAAACTCTTGATTAATGGCAGAATAGTCGTACATATAAAGTGGTTCTTGACTACTATTTAAAAAATAATAAAAAAATAAAAGAATTAAAAAACCCTCAATTAATCAAAAACAAGTATTTGTTCTTTTCCAAAAACGTTGAATTTGAGAAGTAAACTTACCATACTGATAACGTTTAACGAAAAAATTAAAACCACTCATTAATCAGAAATAAAGCATTCCGATCACAAATCAAACAGAAAGTTGTTTAAGAAATTGAACTTTAAAGAAAAAAACTGTATAAATAAAGTAAAGAATACTTAAAGTTAGAGCGACAATTGTTGTCTTAAAAAAGTTATAAAATACAACAAGATGTTCAAGGAAAAGAGGAGTAACATCTTCCTCCTCTTCCTCTAAATTGAATTTAAGAAAAATGGGGAGACGTCTAACTTTGTTAAACATTTCGCGTGGATCATAATTTCTTCTAATACGTTCCCGCACTACCAAGACTTCCTCGTCAGTTAAATTATCCAGTCGTGGATCCCTTTTAAGAGTTTCCGATTTGTATAACTCTCTAATTTCCGCTCACATTTTATCTAACTCTTCACGAATTTTTTTAGGATCAATTTCCACTCCTCAAATAATTTTACAAATTTCCACAAAATTATCTACAAGATTCAAAATATCATAAAAAATAGACAAAATATAAGACCGTAAATATTTTCCGACTGTTTTAAGGGTGATGGTGTTATTTTCTTTTTCCAATTCACGATCACAGTGTTCTCTTATAGACGAACACATACTAAAATACAAATCTGAGACTGTTTTAGCTCAAACCAGAGGTTGGAAATAAGTCATAACAACAAGAATAAGAATAGCTGCTAAATTTAATGCAGTTTTTTGTAAAAATAAAATACTAAACACTAATAACAAGTAAATAACATTTCTATGTTTTCGGAGAAGCTTATTAGTTTCCTCTCCAGCTGTGTCAAGAGGATCTCCATAAATAAATTGAGTAATTAAAACAGCTAAAAAAACAACAAGTAAAAAAACGAAGACAGACAAGAGAAACAACTCGATGCCAAAAACCATTAGTATAAAACTATTAATATATATATATATAGTGGTTAAATTTGTTAATTACTTTTTTCGATTGAAAAAAGATTTAATTAATTTAACAATGTAGGGGATTCTTGTACTTGTTGGTGTTCAAACAAAACGATAAGTATAAAGGCCACCGTGGTTAACTCTGTGCTTATGCTTAACTCGAACAATTTTAGCTTGATTTTTTTTTACTAAATAAATCATAAAGGGCGCAAGAATATGTCTAATCACAATTGCCTTGTCAACTCGATAAATAGCGATGATAGTTGCAATTGTTACAAAAATTAAATAAGTTAAAATATGCAAGACATCTGACACGCTTCTACAAACATTTAATATATGGTCTAATCACGTGAAATTATCCATTAGTATAAAACTATAAACATTTAAATGTAGCTATCTTCAAGAAGGAAGCCCTAAAACCCCTCTTATTATAAAATTTCAAAAAAACAGCTAAAAGTGGCCTAATAGATGTCTTCTTTAAACCAGTAGTATGTTTAGTATTTAATAAACTAATTAGAGTAAGACCAAAATAAACTAAAACACGAGTTAAAATAAAAAAAACAGTAAAATAGTAAATATAACCGAAACTTAGTAAAAAACTTTTATAATCAAAATCAATAAGAACAGAGAAAGACCCAAATAAATCATTTATGAAAACAGTTGTACCAGAAAAAAGTGTGCAAAAACCATCTCAGAGCAACTATACTATGTAAATATTCTACCTGCAGATTCCTCTACCGGTACCTTGTGTCAACTTAATTCAAATTACCTGTAAGTTAGCGAAATACGCTCATTTTTTTCGAGACATATATCCCCTAGATTGGTTTATGTTAGAAAAAAAAAATCTACATTTGTAAAATTTTTTACTAAATAAAACAAGCTACATTAATATTTTTACTAAAGTACAAATTTTTCGAATGTGATGGGCGGTGTGTGCAAGGTTAGTTTTTTAATTCACCGCAGCATAATAATCTACGGTTACTAATGATTTCTCCTTCAACACTTCAAGTTTCAGAAATGTATCCGTACTAAGGTAATTTTTGAAAATTCCTAAAAATTTCTTTTTCGAAATTTTTTGTTTTTACCATTGTAACACGTGTGTCGCCCACAATATAAAGACCATGAGGACTTGACTTCAGCTTTGGTGTTCGAATATAAAGATTACAAAATGCCTTACATCCAAACATAAGCCCAAAGGTTGCGCTCGTTACAAAAACTTAATTCTACACATCACAACACGTGCTGACGACAGCCATGCAATACTCATAGACATGCAAGAGCGAGCTATCCACAAACAATTCAAAAGAACGGTAAGTTTCAACATCTCCTATCATGTTTTTTAAATTGTGGTAAGGTTCTACGTGGATTATCGCATTAAACCACATGTTCCACCATTCGTGCTAACCCCCGCCAATTCTGTTAACTTTGAATTTTGCAACTATACTCACCTGGTGGATTATTTAGCGTTAACTTTAAATAATCATCATTTAGGGTAAGGATTACCAGGGTCTCTAATCCTGTTTATTTCCCTTACTTTAATGCCTCAGAGTCAGAATCTATAAGAGCCGTTACTTATACGATTGGCAAGAATGGCTAAATCTTAGTATTTTATCACTATTTAGACACACCTCAACTCTCTATAGATACTCAAATATTTATAAACAGTAAAAGCCCATCTTTTCCAAGAATTTAGTCAGTTACTTTTTAAAATTTCCTACGCATCCTTTACACCCAGTCATTGCGAATAATGCTTGTCACTCAGGTATTACCGCGGCTGCTGGCACCTGTATTTGCCATGACTTCTCCTTATACATTACAGCATAATTCTTGTATACGTATAAACTTTACAGCTACTGTAGCTTTCTTCATTCCCGCTAATTCGATAGGTCACACTTTCGTGCATTGCCTAATATTCTTCACTGCTGCCATTAGGTAGGGTGGTTTTCATACCCTATGTGGATGATTCTTCTCTCAAATCAACTAAGGATCACTAGCACTTGACTAGGTCAAGTATACTTAATCCTGTGCGGTACAACGTCTCCTCAAATATTACCTATATGTTTAATATTAAAGATCCTATCATAACCACGCTACTCACCACGACGCTACTGATAAATCCTACTGAATTTACCCGTACAACTTGCATGTGTTAGACGTTTAGCCAGCATTAACTCCAAGCCAAGATCACACTCAATAAATAAATTCCTTACCTATTAATTCATTCTATAAATTAACTTATCTCTAGTAACTGGGTTGTTAAATTTATGATCTAAAAATCTGTTTTTGTTAATTTCTGTAGTTCTGTTCATTCGAGCGGCACCTTTAGACTGTCATCATACAACAAAATGTTCGAAAGGTAGGGCGCATAACCTAATTGGCATATGATGATGATAACGTCCACAAATTTCAGCACACTGCCCGTAATAAAAACCAATGTTATCAATATAAAAGGTATGGTGGGTTGAACGGCCAGGGACACAATCAATCTTAAGACCCAATCCTGGAACAAATCAAGAGTGTACAACATCATAAGAGTTTGTGATTAATGTTAAATTAACATGAGCAGGTAGTACTAAAGTTCTTTTAGTACGTAGTAAACGTCTTGCTAATGTAACAGGAACAAGCTCCGATCTATGTCTGTTTATTCTTGCAGCAATACGATAATTAAAATTATCATCAAGGCCTCGACTTCTATCCTTTAAAACAACAGATGAGTCTTCAAATTTATTGGTGGCTGACGTGTGGATGTTATGTAGTTCTAAACCAGCGATATCAATCTTAGAGCTGGATACTGGTGCTTTTTGACCAATAACTTTGAAAGTTACAGGGTCGTAGATAACTTCAGGTTTAAATTTAAATTTTTTCGTTCTTTTGTACTTTTTTTGTCTAAACCCTCAAAGTGTTTCTGGCATAAGTTCTTTATCCTTTAACATTTCTCCGGAGTTAGAATATTTTGTGTTTAAAAAAAGCATTTTAGTTAAGCGAGATGTCGAAAATTTTTCAGATTGAAGAATATCCGTTGTATGTTGATTTAGTACCCCCCTCATTAAACGGAAGGGTTGAGTTGTTAAATAGTGGCGTGAGTTACTATCAGCATCACTAGTTTCGTCTAACTGTAAAAAGTCGTAGTATGCATTAAAGTTGGGAGTATCTTGAACAAATAAAGTTTTAAAAACGGTTGAGTTAAAATAGTCAGAACTATAGTATACTTGATGTAAAGAAATATTACCTAAAGCAAAAAACTTATTTCTAACCTTTTTTTGAACAGAAAGAGTTGAAGATTCTAAAGCACTAACTTCAGCAAAAGATAAATCTAGATTATCGTTACTTTCAATGTTAGACGATTTAGCAAAAAAATCATATGCGTTACCAGAAAGGTTATGTTCTAAATTCTTTAAAGAAACTTCAGAGTATTTAAAATCATTAACTGCTGGTGTTATTCAATTTGTTTGGTACGCAGTTTTTTCATTAGCTAAAGATAAACTTGAAAGATTTTTTCTATGAGTATCGATTTTACGAATAAATTTACTGTAAGAATCTTGAAATTCAAGATGAGCTGCTAAATGAATAGCCTGATAATAAGTATCAGCATTATATGATTCTTGCCCAGATGTCACACGTCATCTGTTATGACCCATGTTTTTAGGTGTGCTTACCACAGCTTGCGCGGTGTTAGGATCATACTTATAGACCCAATATCATTGCTTCCCTTGAATTCTAATAGTAAATAAGGAACTTTCGTTCTGTCACTCAATCATACGTAAAATAAAATTTGAGTTGATTAAAATGTTACAACATCAACTAACAGGAATTAAAGCGACTAAAAAATCACCCCATTTTCCACGTCCACGGACACTTGTATTCATAACGACGTTAAAATTAAATGTTCGCTTGTTAATCATACGTAAAATAATAAAATAATAAAGAGCTCATCAAATAGCGAACCAAAATCATCACCAATATTGTCACTGTGAAAGGTGTACTAAAATTTCTGATTTGTAGGTAGAAAAACCAAAGTTGAAGTTTTGTTGTGTTGATGCTTCTGTCAAAATATGACCCCACATTTTAAAATAAAAGAAAATAAGATACCAAAAAAAACGCATAAAGTTGAGGTAATTAAAAAGTTTAGTCTATACAAAAAAGTGTATTCAATACGTCAACTAACTACCCCTAAAATTATTACAATTAAAACATACAGGGTATAGAATAATTCAAAATAAGATTTATAAAAAATATTAGCGTTCAAAATAGTAGTAGAATTAATGTTCAAGCTTAACGGGAAACCTTCAAGAACGAAATCTGACGAAATAAAAAAATTTGTAAAATAAACGTATACTCACAAAGTAAAAAATAAAATAATAGATACAGCAATAATTTGGACCACTGTAGTCAATGATCAATGTTTTACAACGTTAAGATGCTTTTGTTGTAATTCATATATGTAGTTAGCAAAAAATTCCTTACTAGTGTCGAAAGCACTGTAGTAAACTAGACGATAGACGTAAACAACACTTGTCAATAGACCGACTGTACAGAAGCCAACAACCAAAAAATAATGTGAAGTAGTTAATAAAGATGTAATTAAAGCGGTTTTGTACAAATACCCAAGTGAAAAAGGTAGTCCACCCAAGTTAAACGCACAAATAATTAAAAAAACGGTGTCAACTGGTAAAACTCTACTAAGATTACCCATATTTCTAGTATCCTGTGATCCAGCAACTCTAATAAATGATCCGGCACAAAAAAAGGTAGAAGCTTTAAACAAACCATGTAAAAATAAGTAGATAATTGAAGCATAATAAAACTGAGTTCCTACAGTAACAAATAAAAAACCACAATGACTGATAGTGGAGTAAGCAAGGAGTTTTTTCATGTCTGTCTGAGATGCAGAAACAACACCACCATATGCTGCAGTTAAGCTTCCAATAAGAATAGCGGCAGTTTGGATATCTGTAAGTGTCACTAAAGGTGTAAACCTCAGTAATAAATAAATACCGGCAGAAACTAAAGTAGCTGAGTGGATTAAAGCTGACGCAGGGACAGGAGCTTCCATGGAGTCAGGTAGTCATAAATGACCAAACAGTTGAGCAGATTTAAAAAGCGTACAAAGAAATAAGCACAAAGCTGCAAAATTATACATAGTTGAAAAGTTAACAAATAAAGAGAAAAATTTAATATTGATAACATTCAGATTATTTAAATATGTAATGTAATTTACAATAATCAAGAATAAAAATAAAAAAACATCACTTATTTTGTTAAAAAAGAAAGCTTTAAAACTAGACTTAACGGTACCCCTCCTAGTACTTCAAAAATTAATCAAGAAAAATGATGAGAGACCGATGGATTCTCAACCCAAAAACAAAGTAAAAAGATTATTACCTAAAACTAAAATAATCATACTAAACATAAATCAATTAATTAAGAGTGCAAAAATATCCTCATTAGCTTCATACTTTAAATAATTTAGGACATAAAAGTTGGTGGCCAGCCCAATAATAAGTACTAAAAGTGTAAACAAATAACTTAGACTATCCAACCTTAAAGAAAAACTAACTTCAAGGGAGTATCAATTTATTCCATTAAATAATCAATTGAACTCGGAAACACCTGAAAATAAAATAATATCAGTAAAAATACCACACAGATACCCAGCAAAAATACCTAAAAAAGTAGTGAAAACATAAAAAACGCCCTTATAGGTTACTCGTTTTCTAAAAATTGTTAAACTTGTTAAAAGAATAAAGTACAAAAGTAAAATAGAAAAAAAAGCAGAAATACGACACATTTTACATGTTAATTAACGGTATCTAGCTTAGTAGAAGAATATAATCAAGAATAACGGAAAAAATTAAATCCAAGATAAGAAAAAATATACAAGTAAGAAATTAATGTCATTTGGTTCCCACCAATACTATGATAAAATCTACCGTAGGGCAAGTATGAGCAAGCGTAAGCAACTGCAACAACAAAAGCTGTAAAAGTTAACTGTCACTGTAAATTTACTTCAGTTTGAATTCTTTCCCACTGAATAAGGTACTTATCAGAACCTCTATTCAACACGAATGCTAACCCTACAGTTTTCAATTTTTTGTTAGTACCGGCATCGTTGTGTCCAATGATATCTAGTTGAAAGTAGAAAACGACAAAAAAGAAAACCAAACCAAAAATACCCAAGTAATGATATGGGCAGGCAATAAGTCATGCCATGTAAGGTCTGAAATATCAGTGAGGAGCGACAGAATAAAATCTAACATCTGTGATCATACCAATGTCACCTCACATGAAATACTCAAAACTTAGAGGTTCTGTATTAGAATACATCAATAAGCAAAGACACCAAAACAATACTAACATCTCAAAAGTCTTAGATAACTCGTTCTTTAAAACTTCGTCATTTCAGCTGAGTTCTTGTTTTAAACCATCTGCCGATGCGTTAGCTTGTCAATCATAATGCATATCAATACCATGAATTAAACCGAGAAATGCTAAAAAAAAAGCTACAACGTAGTGAGCGTATGCTAATCTAATAACTGTATCACTGTTTAACATTCCGTCAGTAAAGATTAACCACTCAACTTTACCAATAAACATAAAAAATGTTCTGAAAGCATTTTTAGCGATTGTTAAAGTTACATCGCTTAAATGAGTACAACAAAGAACTAACCCTAAAAAAACGGTCAACTGAATAATTAAAAAAGCAAACACCCCACTCTTCCAAGCGTAGTCCTTTTCTAAATTAGAAATATTAAGATATAACTTTCTAAAAAGATGTAAAAATACAAAAATAAACAAAAGATCAACTCCTCGTTCATGTAATCAGAAAAAGTCGTCAATATACAAATTTTCAACGTCTTCTTCTTCTCTGTCAAGTGGAATTAACATAGGTTCAGTAATTAAACTGAAGGAAAGCATGGTACCGCTGATCAATTGATTAGCAATAATTAAAAAAACCATAAAACCAAATAGAGCCACTAAATCGTGTAAAGCCACATTTAGTGAATTAAAATAGCCTAAGACATTACTAAGGTTCAATGAAAAGTAAGGTTTTATTACTGAATATCATCTAGCGCCCACTTTATTTTTTAATAATTCCGGAGATTTGGTAAAATTTTCGTCCATCCAAGATTACCAAATCGACCCTTCCTATAAGGGAAGACGACGGAGGTTTTAAATCACTTAAGTGGTAAGATTAACGTGCAGGTACCCGCCCAGAATACAAAAAAATTCGTAAAAAAAAAAAAAATTAACTCGTCAGGTCAAATTTAAACAGCACCAACCCTCCGCAGACACGTAAACATACATAACTACATCTATTCCAAAAAAAAAAACAGTGCACAATAACATAAGCCGTACTCTCAACGGTACAACCAAACACGAACGTATTCACCACAAACTGCACCCCACTCTGCATGCAAAAAAAATTTTACCTATAGCAACGCACCAAAAAAAAAAAAAATACTTATCCAGGCACACCCCTAAACAAATACCCTCTACTGGACCCCGTACCCACATGTAAACTCGGATTAGTCCGCCTCCTTACACAAACCAGAAATATATGTAAAGCCCCAACCCATATGTATAAACATACTACAGTTATACTGCTATTACACCGCTCTTGTAATAAATACACCCGCCCAGTGCTCTAAGTATTACAATATTGTGGTATAAATATAATATGATTATCACCTCACCGCAACATACATATACGCTGTAGCAGCCTAAGCCCTGTAGTAGGGACACGTACGCATATGAGAAAAGATCACCTCCTATAAAGATTATTTCGTGTGCACGTAAGTGGTGTAATCATACGTCTTGTTACAGAGCAAGCATACAATCACACGTTATAATAATATGTAACTATAACAAATATTTGTATATATACATTATAGCTAAAAAAAAACCCGCATGTGTATTGTGATTGTTATAGTATAAGTGTAAAAATATATTTCACCTATCTCAGTACTGCAGTATAAATATGTACATACATATGATCGTAACTATCCTAGTATTATAGTGCAGACAAAGCACCTGTTTATTGTAATCAATCTTATACAAAAAAATAACCGTATCCGTACATATGTCATACTCACAACAGTATTGTAGCAGAAATACACATATGTTTACCCACCGTATAATCTAACTACTGCAATACACAAGTAAGTACCTCTTTTAAAAAAAAATTTACCACTGCACAAAAACAATAAACAAAGTACTCATCAAGTCAAAAAAAAAAACAGCATAGACAACCAATACCAAACGTAAAAGAAAACTTTTTTAAGTATAAAGATCCACACACACATATATGTATACAAATTATCATAGTATAAAGATATGTATTTACTTATATATATATATATTAACTCGCCTTAGTACTATGACAATGATATGTTGTAAATTTTTAGCATAAGATATATATTTATACTTATATATATAATTACTATAGTAAATATTTATATATATATGTATATGTGAATCATAGTTCCCATTATGCATATATATATATATATAGACATACACATAAATATAATATA
>Ga0209958_1001193_pt1 | contig 22846 bp, 15 predicted proteins | sample ThiBio_inoc_plan_FD_183942 | JGI IMG/M metagenome (GOLD analysis project Ga0209958, IMG submission 183942) | Wastewater bioreactor microbial communities from Cape Town, South Africa - Thiocy_inoc_plan (SPAdes) | ecosystem: Engineered > Bioremediation > Thiocyanate > Unclassified | place: South... | reverse complement strand
TACAGCCTGATGAACGACCGCGGCTGGGCCGCCGAGCGGGCCTTCACCCCGCTCCCCGACTTCGAGGCCGCCATGCGGGCCGAGGGCCTGCCGCTCTACTCGCTGGAGACGTTCACCCCGCTGTCCGAGTTCGACGTCGTCGGCTTCTCGCTCCAGTACGAGATCTCCTACACCAACGTCCTGACGATGCTCGACCTGGGCCGGATCCCGCTCCGCGCCGAGGACCGCTCGGCCGACGACCCGCTGATCATCGCCGGCGGCCCCGGCGGCCAGAACCCCGAGCTGCTCGCCCCGTTCGTCGACCTGTTCGTCATGGGCGACGGCGAGCCCAGCCTCCCCGTCGTCTGCGACCTCTGGCGCGCGATGAAGGGCTCCGGCCTGTCGCGCGAGGAGAAGCTGGCGAAGATCGCCTCGTCCGTGAACTGGGCCTACGTCCCGCGGTTCTACGAGCCGACCTACGCCGAGGACGGCACGATCGTCGAGATCCGCCCCCTCCGCGACGACGTGCCGGGGGGCATCCGCCCGTGCGTGATCCAGGACTTCAACGGCTCGCCGCTGCCGACGAAGCCCGTCGTCCCGTTCGTCGAGACGGCCCACGACCGCATCGCCATCGAGATCATGCGCGGCTGCCCCTGGCAGTGCCGGTTCTGCCAGAGCACCGTCATCAAGCGGCCCCTCCGGTATCGCACCGTCGAGACGATCGTCGAGGCCGCGCTGGAGTCGTACCGCAACACCGGCTACGACGAGATCAGCCTCCTCTCGCTCTCGACCAGCGACTACCCGGACTTCGAACGCCTCGTGACCCGCATGTCCGAGGTCTTCACGCCGCTGGGGGTGAAGATCTCGCTGCCGAGCCTGCGGATCACCGAGACCCTGAAGAAGATCCCGGCCCTGTTGCAGGAAGGCCGCCGCAGCGGCCTGACGCTGGCCCCCGAGGTCGCCCGCGACGACATGCGGACGCAGATCCGCAAGCCGATCAACAACGACGACCTCTACGAGGGCGCCGCCGAGGCGTTCCGGCGCGGCTGGCGGAAGGTCAAGCTCTACTTCATGTGCGGCCTCCCCGGCGAGCGCCCCGCCGACCTCGACGGCATCATCGAGATGGCCGAGACCATCGCCCGCATCGGCAAGGACGTGACCGGCCGCTACGCCGACGTCACCGCCAGCGTCTCCAACTTCGTCCCCAAGCCCCACACCCCCTACCAGTGGAACGGGATGAAGCCCCGGGAATACTTCCACTGGGCCCACAAGTATCTCAAGTCGCGCGTCCGCCTGCGGTCGGTCACGGTGAAGGCCCACGACGTCGAGCGCAGCATGCTGGAAGGCATCCTCACCCGCGGCGACCGCCGCGTCGCCCTGGTCCTGGAAGAAGCCTGGCGGCGCGGGGCCCGGCTCGACGCCTGGACCGAATACTTCGACCCCGCGCTCTGGTGGAAGACCTTCGAGGACCTGGGGATCGACGTCCCCTTCTACAGCCAGCGCGAGCGCCCCGTCGAGGAGGTCCTCGCCTGGGACCACATCCACATCAAATACGGCCGCGACTACCTCGCCAAGGAGCAGAACCGCTCCGTCGTCCAGCTCGAAGCCATGGCCGGCGCCGTCTGACGAGAGGAGGCCCCGATGTCGACCGCCTCGAAGCCCCGCCTCATGACCGCCGAGGAGTTCATGACGGCCGACCTGGACGACGGCCGCCTCGAACTCGTCCGCGGGGAGGTGATCGAATTGTCGCCGCCGTATTCCGACCATGCCTATTCCTGCTCCCGGCTGGGCGGCGTCTTCTACCTCTATGAGCGCGAATCGGGATACGGCTACTGCCTCTCGAACGACGTGTCGTTCCAGACGCGGCGCGACCCGGACACCGTCCGCGGGCTGGACGTCTGCTTCTTCAGCGAGGCCCGCCTCCCGCGGTCGAGCATCGGCCCCCGGCTCCTGACGGTCGCCCCCGACGTGGCCGTCGAGGTCGTCTCGCCGAGCAACCGCAAGACCGAGCTGCTGGAGAAGGTGGTCGAGTACCTCGCCGCCGGCTGCCCGGCCGTCTGGCTGGTCTACCCGCGGACCCGCTCGGTGGCCGTTTTCCGCGACTCCCGGACGCCCCCCGTCGTCTACGAGGACGGCGACGCGATCGAGGGCCAGCCCGAACTCCCCGGCTTCCGCTGCCTCGTCTCGGACCTCTTCCCTTGAATCGAACCTCCATCGTCGCCGTCGTCGGGCTGGCCCTCGCCCTGGGCTGGAGCGTCCTCGTCCGCGTCCCGCTGATCGCCAACGCGCCGGCGCACCTCGACAGCGACCTGGCCGTCGACGGCCTGACGCTCCGGGAGGCGGTCGACGGCCATTGGCGCTGGCATTACCCCGGCACCCCGTACATGGGGACGGGGGCCGTGCTGCTGAGCTATCCGCAGGCACGGCTCTGGGGGACGACGCCATCCACGCTGGTCTCCGGGGGGACGGTCGCGTACCTCTTCTTGATCGGCGGCGTGTTCGCGACGGCCTGGGCGTGCCGCGGGCCGGGCGTCGCGGCCTGGTCGCTCGTGCCGCTGGCGTTCGCCTCGACGGGGATGATCTGGCTGACGGGCCGCATCACCGGCGGGCACATGCTCGCCGCCGCCTGGAGCGCCTGGGCCTGGGCGATCTTCGCTTGGCTCGCCAGGCGCGGAGGGAAGGGCAGGGCGGCGCTGCTGGGGGCGTGGCTCGGGCTCGGGATGTGGCACGACTCCATGTTCCTGATGACGATCGTCGGGACGGTCGCGGCCGGCTCGCTCGCGGCGATCGTCACGCGAGGGACGTGGACGAGAGTGTCGGCCCTCGGCTGCGGGCTGGCGTTCGCGGCATGCTTCGCGATCGGCTACGCGCCGCGGCCCCTCGGCCGGTGGCTCGAACCGCACGACGCCTACAACGAGCAGTTCGCGTGGAGCCTCGAACCGGAACTGCTCAAAGAGCACGCGCGGATCCTGCTCCTGGACTGCCTCCCGCGGCTCGTCGCCGGCCATCGCCTGCCGGGATTCGAGGCCGACCCCGACCCCGAGTTGCTCGGCGGCGGGGCTCCCGTGGCATCGGGGCGGCGGAACGAGGTCGGGGCGACGGCGGTCGCATCGACGGCGTTGGGACTGGCGGGCTTCGCGGCGGCGTCCCTGGCGCTCGCGTGGCGGGCGGTGCGACGCCGGCCGCCGGAAGCCGAGCCGACCGCCGCGACCGATCGGCCGATCGTCCTCGGCCTCCTCGTCTCGTCCGCGGCGATCCTGGCGGCGTTCGTGGTGAACCGGAACATCTTCAACGCGGACAACTATCGCTACCTGGTCCTGCTGCTCATCCCGGGCGCGCTGGGCTTCGGGACGATGATGCAAGCCCTGGCCGCGCGAGCGGTCGGCGGGAAGGTCGCGGCCTTCGGGATCGCGGCGGCGTTCGCGCTGGCGTTCGCGGTCGACGCCTCGGCGTGGTATCGTCGACTCGGGTGGATCGACGACCGTTGGGGCGTCGTCCGGAGGGCGGTCGACGACCCGGCGCTGCGGTGGCTGGACGAACATCCGGAGGTCGAGACCTTCGCGGCCGGCTACTGGGACGCCTACCGGCTGACGTTCCTGGCCGACCGCCCGGTCCGCGGCGTCCCCCATCCGATCTATCCGAATCGCTTCCCGGAGTGGTCGAAGGGCCTCCCCGGCGGCCGGCCGACGACCCTGATCGCCCGCCCGTCGGCCGAGGACCGGCGGTTCTTGCAGCAGGCGCTCGCCGAAGGCGGCCGGGTGCTGCTCGAGGAGCGCGGGACGACGGTCGCGACGTGGCCCGTCCGCCCCCGATGAACGTCGCCGGCAACCGCAGCGAGGACGATCCGTGTCGCAATCGGAAGTGACGGCCGCCGAGGCCGGTTCGAGCTGGTTCCAGCCCCCGCGGCGGGGCGTCGGCGACCTCATGGCCCTGGCCGTCTGGACGGCCGGCGTCTGCTGGGTCTTCCGCGAGGCCGTCTTCCTCCGCGGGGCCTTCTTCTACTTCGACGTCACCGAGATCAACTATCCGTACCGCCACTTCTTCGCCGAGGAGTTGAAGGCCGGACGTTTCTCGCGCTGGTGCCCGCTCCTGTTCAACGGCATGCCGCTGTTCAGCGAGAGCCAGGCGGGCTACCTCCACCCGCTGAAATACCTGTTCTACCCCTGGATGGAGACCTGGAAGGCGTTCAACCTGGACACCGTCCTCTCCGTCTGGCTCGCGGGGGCGGGGACGTACGGCTGGCTGCGGCGGCACGTCGGCCCGGCCGGGGCGCTGGCGGGGGCGGCGGTCTTCGGCGTCGGCGGCTTCACCTGGGCGCACCTGATCCACACCAGCATGATCAACGCCCTGGCGAGCGTCCCGTTCGTCGTCTGGGCCCTGGAATGGTCGTGGGGCTCGGGGCGATGGCGAGGGGCCGCTCTGGGGGGCTTCGCGCTGGCCTGCGAGGTCTTCGCCGGGCACCTCCAGGACGTCATCCTGGCCTCGGGGATCGTCGGCTTCCTGGGCGCGTATCGCGCCTGCACCGCGGCCTCGAAGGCCGAGGCCCGCACGGTGCTGACGCGGACGTTCGGCCTGCTGGCGCTCGGCGTGCTGATCTCGGCCGTGCAGTGGATGCCGTCGAAGGAGCTGCTCGACCGCTCGCCGCGCACCGGCGGGCTGAGCTATGAGGAGCTGGTCTACGGCTCGTGGAGCCCCGAGTTGCTGCCGTCGCTCGTCATCCGCGAAGCCTACGGCACCCGCGCCCGCGACACCGACTGGATGGACGGCTTCTACCCCTACCACGAGATGAATGCGTACCTCGGCCTGCTCGCCCTGGCGCTGGCGGTCGTCGGGGCGTCGGGGCCGGGGGGGCGCGACCGCTGGGCGACGGGCCTGGCCCTGCTGACGGTCACCGGCGCGCTGCTGATGCTCGGCCGGTTCACGTTCCTGTTCGATTATGCGAACCGAATCCCCGTGGCCGGGAGTTCCCGCGTGCCGGTGCGGCTGCACCTGTGGGTCTCGCTGGGGGTCGCCGGGCTGGCGGCCGTCGGCGTGGAGCGGCTCCGTCGGCCCGGCTTCGTGAGCCTGAAGGGGGCGGCGGGCCTGGTGCTCGCGCTGGTCGCCGCCTCGCTGCCGATCCTCGCCTACGCCTACTGGCCCGTCTGGTCCGACACCCGGAGCTGGACGACCCCCTACCACCTGAACCGCTATCGCTGGCTCGGGAACGAGATGGCGACCGCCGCGGCCCGCGACGCCGTCCTGGTCGTCGGCGGGCTGATGATCGCCCGCGCCGCCGCATCGACCGCGAATGCGCGACGCCGCGCGGCGCTCGCCTCGATCCTGCCGGTCCTCGTCCTGATCGACCTGCTGACGGCCCACGCCGTCGACCCGGCGACCGTGCCCCCCTCGTACTGGACCGATCCGCCCGAGACCGTCCGGCGGCTGAAGGCCGACCCGAGCTTCATCCGCGTGTTCGGCGTCGGCGACCGCAGCGCCGGCGAGCCGGGCTATGCGTCCGAGCCGGTCGACTTCTTCCGCGTCCGCGACCCCCTCGACTGGAGCCTCCCGGCCGCGTGGGGCCTGGCGGCCTCGAAGGGGGCGACGCCGATGATCTCGCGGAGGGCCGTGGACTACACCGACCACGCCAGGTATCGGGGCGGCCGGTTCGACATCGACTCCGCGACCCACATACTGACCGGCGGCGGCCAGCGCAACATGTTCGTCCCCAACGAGCCCGTCGGCAAGGCGTTCCTCCACGTCAACCCCGACGCCCGACCGCGCGCCCGGCTGGAAGGGCGGCCGGTGTACGCCGACGGCCGCACGGGGGCGATCGCCGCGATCGACGAACTCGGGCCCGACTTGAAGAACCGGCTCGTCGTGGAAGATCCCGAACGGCCCCTGGACGCCGCGGCCGAACCCGCAGGCTCCGCGACGATCGAGGTCGACATGCCCGAGGAGGTCGTCGTGGCCGTGAAGGCCGAGGCCCCCGCGTATCTCGTCCTGGCCGACACCTTCGACCCCGGCTGGTCGGCGACCGTCGACGGCGAACCGGCGGCCATCCATCCGGCCTACGTCGCATTCCGGGCCGTCTTCGTGCAGGCCGGAGAACATCGGGTCGTCTTCCGCTATTCGCCGGCCGGTTTCGCCCCCGGGCTGGCGGCCACGGCCGTGGGGACGGTCCTGGCCTTGCTGTGCCTGGCCCGACCCGGGGGCCGGGTCGCCGCGGACGATCACGCGACGACGCCGAAGGCGGGCGTCCTGAAAGCCTTATGGATCGGGGGCGCGGCCCTGATCGTGCTGGCGTCGATCCCCGCCGTCGGCCCCTCCGGCCTGAGCTTTCAGGGGCGATGGAAGACGGCGTTCCACACCTTCACCTGGGGCGCCGGGATCGAGGCCATGTACGAGAACCGACGCTGATCGTGGCGGTCGTGACGACGGTGCAGGTCGGCCCGGCCCGCGAAACGACGGGGAAGGGATTGTAATCCGACGCCGATTCGCCTATCGTGGTTCACTTGAAGTGTAGAGGGTTTCACAAGAACGGCTTCCAACGCGAAGGCCGGAGTTTTGGGGCGAGCGATGGCGATCACGAAGGAGAAGAAGTCGGAACTGATCGGATCCTTCAGCCGGGCCGAGCACGACACGGGCTCTCCGGAGGTGCAAATCGCCCTCCTGACCGCCCGGATCAACGACCTCACCGATCATTTCAAGACGCATAGCAAGGACCACGCCAGCCGCCGCGGGCTGCTGATGATGGTCTCGAAGCGTTCGGGCCTGCTCAAGTATCTGCGGCTCCACGACCGGAAGAAGTACCTCGAAGTCATCAGCCGCCTGGGCATCCGCAAGTAAGCGGAAGCCCACGTCCGCCGGCCGATCGGCGAGGCGGCCCCCCGGATGCGAGATCGCGCCGATCCTCCGCGGTCGGCCATCGTGCCACAGTGGAACGGCCGGCCCTCGGGTCCGGCCTTCTTCACATAGGTCCCGGCCCGCCGACCGCCGTCGCGCGGGCGGGGCCCGTCGGCGCATCCGGGCCGTCGACTTCTCGCGCGCGGCCCGCGCCCATCGCACCAGCATCCAAGACTCCGCGTCTCATCCAGGTAACTTGCATGTCTAATTCGCCTTTCGCCCGCAAGGTCGTCGAGCGCACCATCGGCGACCGCACGATCAGCCTCGAGACGGGTCGCTTCGCCAAGCAGGCCTCGGGCGCGGTGGTCGTCCGGATCGGCGACACCATGTCGCTGGTCACGGCCATGGCCGGCCCCGGCCGCGAGGGCCTCGACTTCTTCCCGCTGACCGTCGACTATCGCGAGAAGGTCTACGCGGCGGGGAAGTTCCCCGGCGGCTTCATCAAGCGTGAAGGCCGGCCGAGCACCAAGGAGATCCTCACCGCCCGCCTGATCGACCGCCCGATCCGGCCGCTCTTCCCCGAGTGGTACCGCGACGAGGTCCAGATCCAGGCCGGCCCGATCTCCGCCGACCGCCTGAACGACCCCGACGTGATCTCGATCGTCGGCGCCTCGGCCTCGCTGATGCTCACGAAGGCCCCGTTCCTCGGCCCCATCGGCGCCGTCCGCCTGGCCCGGGTCGAGGGCAAGCTCGTGCCGTTCCCCACGGCCGAGGAGGTCGCCCAGAGCGACCTCGACCTGGTGGTCGCCAGCACCTCCAAGGCCATCGTCATGATCGAGGGCTTCGGCGAGGAGTTGCCCGAGCCCGAGATGGCCGACGCCATCATCGAGGCCCACCGGATCAACCAGGAGTTGATCGCCCTCCAGTTCGAGCTGCTGGAGGCCGCCGGCCTGCCCCGGCCCGACCACAAGCCGGCCCCGCCCGACGGCCTCAAGGCCCTGCTCCTCGAACGCTACGGCCGCCGCCTCCGCGAGGCCAAGCAGATCGTGATGAAGCAGGAGCGGAACGCCGCGACCAAGGAGATCCTGGCCGCCGCGATCGCCGACCTGATCCCGGCCGAGGGCGAGGCCGTCTCGCTCCCGCCCGGCGGCCCCGGCGAGGACGCCCACGCCCCGGCCCCCGTCACCAAGGAGCGGATCAAGGGCGTCTTCCACGCGGTGGAAGAGGTCGTCGTCCGCGACCTGATCCTCTCCGGCAAGCGGCCCGACGGCCGCGGCCCGCGCGACCTCCGCGCCATCAAGTGCGAGGTCGGCGTCCTCCCCCGCGCCCACGGCTCGGCCATCTTCCAGCGCGGCGAGACCCAGGCCCTCGTCACCACGGTCCTCGGGACCGGGGCCGACGAGCAGCGGGTCGACGGCATCATGGAAGAGTACAGCAAGAAGTTCATGCTGGACTACAACATGCCGCCGTTCGCCGTCGGCGAGATCCGCCCGATCCGCGGCCCCGGCCGCCGCGAGATCGGCCACGGCGCCCTGGCCGAGCGCTCGGTCGCCTCGATCCTCCCCGCCCCGGGCAAGTTCCCGTACACCATCCGCGTCATCTCCGACATCCTGGAGTCCAACGGCTCCAGCTCGATGGCCTCGGTCTGCGGCGCCACGCTCAGCCTGATGGACGCCGGCGTGCCGATCAGCGACCCCGTCGGCGGCATCTCCATCGGCCTCGTCCAGGACGACGCCACCGGCCGCCACGTCCTCCTCACCGACATCATCGGCGAGGAAGACCACTACGGCGACATGGACTTCAAGGTCGCCGGCACGCAACGCGGCGTCACCGGCATCCAGCTCGACCTCAAGAACCTCGGCATCACCGAGGAGGTCGTCCGCGAGACGCTGGAGCAGGCCCACGAGGCCCGCCTGGAAATCCTCCGCGCCATGCTCCGCTCCATCAAGCGGCCCCGCGAGGAGATCTCCACCAACGCCCCGCGGCTGATCCAGATCCAGATCAACCCGGACAAGATCGGCCTGCTGATCGGGCCCGGCGGCAAGACGATCCGCCGGCTCCAGGACGAGACCGGCGCGAAGATCGACATCGACGACAGCGGCGTCGTCACCCTGGCCTCCACCGAGGCCGCCGGGGCCGAGGCCGCCCGCGACAAGATCCTCGCCATGACCGAGGGGGTCCAGGTCGGCCGGATCTACGAGGGCCGCGTCTCCTCCATCAAGGAGTTCGGCGCGTTCGTCGAGATCCTCCCCGGCAAGGACGGCCTGGTCCACGTCACCGAGCTGTCCAGCGGCTACGTCGCCAACGTCTCCGACGTCTGCCACGTCGGCGACACCATGCTCGTCAAGGTGATCGCCGTCGACGACCAGGACCGCGTCAAGCTCTCCCGCAAGGCCGCCCTGGCCGAGCGCGAGCTGCCCGACGAGTTCGCCGGCCGCACCCGCCCCGCCGGCACCCCCGATCGCGGCGCCGGCGGCCCGCCCCCGCGTCGCGAAGGCGGCGGCGATCGGGGTGGCAGCCGTGGCGGAGGCGGCGGCTATGGGGGCGGCGACCGCGGCCCCCGCGGCCCTCGCTGACCGGCCCGACGCCCGCGACCATCGGCCCCGCGAGGCTCGTCCCGACGAGCCTCGCGGGGCCTCCCACGTCCCACAATCCACGACCCCGGCGCACCCGATCATGGCCCATCACCTCATCGGAACCGCCCTCGAACCGGCCGAGGCCGTCGCCGCGGCCCCGTCCGGGCCCGACGTCGCCCGCCGCCTCCGCGAGCAGAACGCCCAGATCGCGCAGCTCGCCGGCGGCCTGGCCCACGAGATCCGCAACCCCCTGTCCACCCTGTCGCTGAACTTGGACCTCCTCGCCGAGGACTTCCAGGAGCCGGAGACCCCCCGCGAGCGCCGCGCCGGCGCGAGGATCGAGCGCCTCAAGCACGAGGCCCGGCGGCTCCAGGACATCCTGGAGAACTTCCTGCGGTTCGCCAGGCTCCAGGACCTCCGCATCGCCCCGACCGACCTCAACGCGGTCGTCGAGGAGCTGTGCGACTTCTACGAGCCCCAGGCGTCCACGCGCGGCGTCGTCGTCCGCACCCACTTCGCGGCCGGCCTCCCGCGCCTTCGCCTGGACGCCGACGCCTTCAAGCAGGCCGTGCTCAACCTCATGCTCAACGCCGAGCACGCCATGCCCGACGGGGGCGAGTTGATCCTGACCACCCGCCGCGACGGCGACGAGGTGGTCCTGGACGTCGTCGACACCGGCTGCGGCATCCCCGAGGACGTGGCCGCGAAGATCTTCGACCCGTTCTTCTCCACCCGCAAGGGGGGGACCGGATTGGGCCTCCCCACCACGCGGAACATCGTCCTGGCCCACGGCGGGTCGATCGAGGTCCAGAGCGTCCCGAACCGGGGCTCGCGGTTCTCGGTCCGCCTGCCGGCCGCCTGACCCGGAGCCGAGGCGGACCGATGGACCAGCAGATACGCGTCCTGGTGGTCGACGACGACGAGCCCCACGCCGAGGCCGTCGCCGAGAGCCTCGCGCGCGTCGGCTACGAGTGCGTCGTCGCCACCAGCGGACGTGAGGGGCTCCGGCTGATCGAGGAGCAGTCGTTCGACATCATCATCAGCGACCTCATCATGGACGGCGTCGGCGGCCTGGAGATCCTCGCCAAGGCCAAGCGCGAGCTGCCCGACGCCGAGGTCGTCATCCTCACCGGCCACGGCACCATCAAGACCGCCGTCACCGCCATGCAGGCCGGCGCGACCACCTACCTGACCAAGCCGCTGGACATCGGCGAGCTGCGCATGGTCGTGGACAAGGCGTCGCAGTCCCAGCGGCTGGCCCGCTCCAACATCGAGCTGCAACGCCAGCTCAACGAGAAGTTCGGCTTCGAGGGCGTCATCGGCAACTCGCCCGCGATGCACACGGTCGTCGCGCGGCTGCGGCAGATCGCCCCCACGTCGGCCTCGGTCCTCATCACGGGCGAGAGCGGCACGGGCAAGGAGCTGGTGGCCAAGGCCCTGCACAACAACAGCCCGCGCCGCTACAAGCCGTTCGTCGCCCTGAACTGCGCGGCGCTCTCGGACAACATCCTGGAGAGCGAGCTGTTCGGCCACGTCAAGGGGGCCTTCACGGGGGCCGACCGCGAGCGCAAGGGGTGGTTCGAGCATGCCAACGGCGGCACGCTGTTCCTGGACGAAGTGGGCGACATCCCCATCGGTACGCAGGTCAAGCTCCTGCGGACGCTGGAGAACGGCGAGATCGTCCGGGTCGGCACCAACGAGCCCATCAAGGTCAACGTCCGGCTGATCTCGGCCACCAACCGCGACCTGTCCGAGGCCATCTCCACCGGCGCGTTCCGCCAGGACCTCTACCACCGCCTCAAGGTCGTCAGCATCAAGCTCCCGCCCCTGCGCGACCGCCGCGAGGATATCGATCTGTTGATCGACCACTTCCTCAAGGAGTTCACGGCCTCGCACGAAAGGCGGATCTCGTCGATCACCCCGGCGGCGCGCAAGATCCTGCGGCAATACTCGTGGCCCGGCAACGTGCGCGAGTTGAAGAACGTCGTCGAGAGCATGGTCGTGATCGACTTCGACGGCGTCCTCGACGTCGACGACCTGACCGAAGACCTGCAATCCGGCGCGGTCGGTGCGCCCGCCGAGTCCCACGCGGGCGTCGACTCGTTCGTCGGCAAGTCGCTGGACGACATCGAGCGCCACTACATCACCGAGACCCTGAAGCTCACGGGCGGCAACCGAGAAGAAGCCGCCAAGATGCTGGGCATCGGCGAGCGGACGCTCTATCGGAAGATCAAGGAATACGGCTCGTGATCGATCGAGCCGCGAGCTACCCTTCCCGAGACAGGCCCTTCGCCTCGCGGGCCATGTTCGCGAGGGCGTGGGCGTCGCTCGCCGCAAACCGTTCGGTCAGGAAGACCCGGCCGCGGGCGAGCATCGGCCGCAGAAACAGTTCGACCCGACCGCGACGGTAGGCGTCTTCGCCGTGGATCGGGACATACTCGCGCATGACGCCCTCGGCGTAGCGGGCGTACTCGGGCCAGGGGGCGGCGAGGATCGAGAGGTCGAGGTCGAGGAACAGGTCGGCGTCCGCGTCGCCGGTCGGCTCGTGGCGGCGGGTCGCGAGGACCATCGACTCGGCGTAGGCCAGGACGGCTTCCGGGACGACGCCGCCCAGCCGTTCGCGCAGGGCCTCGGCGCTCCGCTCCTCGTTGTCGCGGCGCGAGGGCTCGTAGACGACGTCGTGGAAGAGGATGGCCAGCTCGACGGCGTCGTGGTCGGAGAACGGTAGGGCCTCGGCCTCGTCGAGCATCCGGGCGACGTGGCCGAGGCCGTGGTAGTGTCGGGCAGGGCCCGAGTATTGCGCGACGAGGAACGCGGCGGTCGTCGCGGCGCGATCGTCGTCCAGGCCGAGTCGGCCGGCGAGGTCGCGCCAGGCGGCGACGACGCGGTCGGCGCTCACTCCTCGTCCTGCGCCTGCTGCTCGCGCTGGCGGAGCATGGCCAGGACGCCGACGTCCTCCAGGGTGGAGGTGTCTCCGGTGCTCTCGACGCCGGCGGCGACGTCGCGGAGGAGGCGCCGCATGATCTTGCCGCTGCGGGTCTTGGGCAGGGAGTCGGTGAAGTGGATGTCGTCCGGCCGGGCGAGGGCCCCGATCTCCTTGACGACGTGCGCCTTCAACTCCGCCTTGAGCTTCTCGCTGGGCGTCTGGCTGGAGTCCAGCGTGACGAAGCAGGCGATGCCCTGGCCCTTGATCTCGTCGGGCTTGCCGACGACGGCGGCCTCGGCGACGGCCGGGTGGCTCACCAGGGCGCTCTCGACCTCCATCGTGGAGAGGCGGTGGCCGGCGACGTTCAGCACGTCGTCGACGCGGCCGAGGATCCAGTAGTTGCCGTGCTCGTCGCGGCGGGCGCCGTCGCCGGTGAAGTAGACGCCCGGGACGTCGCTCCAGTACTGGTTCTTGTACCGCTCGGCGTCGCCGAAGATCGTCCGGAGCATCGACGGCCAGGGCTTGGTGATGACCAGGAAGCCCCCCTCGTTGTCGCCGACCGGCGTGCCGTCCTTGGTGACGATCGCCGGGACGATGCCGGGCAGGGGGCGGGTCGCCGAGCCGGGGACGGTGGGCGTCGCGCCGGGCAGCGGGGCGATCATGATCGCCCCGGTCTCGGTCTGCCACCAGGTGTCGACGATCGGGCAGCGCCCGCCGCCGATGATCTCGTGGTACCACATCCACGCCTCGGGGTTGATCGGCTCGCCGACCGAGCCCAGGAGGCGGAGGCTGGTGAGGTCGTGTTTCTTCGGGTGCTGCTCGCCCCACTTCATGAACGCCCGGATGGCGGTGGGGGCGGTGTAGAGGATCGTGACGCGGTAGTCCTCGATGATCTTCCAGAACCGGGCCTCGTCGGGCCAGTTCGGGGCCCCCTCGTACATGACGCAGGTCGTGCCGTTGGCGAGCGGGCCGTAGACCAGGTACGAGTGGCCCGTGACCCAGCCGACGTCGGCCGTGCACCAGTAGACGTCGTCCGGCTTGAGGTCGAAGACCCACTTCGTGGTCAGGGCCGACTGGAGCAGATAGCCGCCCGTCGTGTGCAGGATCCCCTTCGGCTTGCCGGTCGAGCCGGAGGTGTAGAGGATGAACAGCGGGTGCTCGCTGTCGAGCGGCTCGGCCGGGCAGTCGGGCGACGCCTTCTCGGCGAGGTCGTGCCACCAGTGGTCGCGGCCCTCGGTCCAGCCGATCTCGTGGCCGGTCCGCTTGTAGACGACGACCGCGTCGAGGGTGGGGCACTCGGCCGCCGCGCCGTCGGCGTTGGCCTTCAGCGGGACGACCTTGCCGCGACGCCAGCCGCCGTCGGCCGTGACCAGGACCTTCGCCTTGCAGTCGTTGATCCGCCCCGCGAGGGCCTCGGCGCTGAAGCCGCCGAAGACGACCGTGTGCGGGGCGCCGATCCGGGCGCAGGCCAGCGCCGCGATCACCAGCTCCGGCACCATCGGCAGGTAGAGGGCGACGACGTCCCCCTTCTTGACGCCCAGCCCCTTCAACACGTTGGCGAACGTGCCGACCTCGCGCTTGAGGTCGGCGTAGGTGAGGACTCGCTTGTCGCCCGGCTCGCCCTCGAACATCAGCGCCGGCTTGTCCGCCCCCGGCCCCTCGCAGTGGCGGTCGATGCAGTTGTACGAGGCGTTGATCTCGCCGCCGACGAACCACCTCGCGAACGGGACCTGCCAGTCGAGGACGCGGTCCCACTTCTTGAACCAGTGGAGCGACTCGGCCTGCTCGGCCCAGAAGCCCTCGGGGTCGTCCTTGGCGCGGTCCCAGAGGGCCTGGTATTCGTCGAGGCTCTTGATCCCGGCGGCCTTCGCGAACTCGGGCGGGGGCGGGAAGACGCGGGTCTCGGTCAGGACGCTCTTGATCGCACCGCCGCTGGGATTCTCGAGGGCCATGTCTCGCACGCTCCAGGATCGCTTCGACCGCTGAGGAAGGGGGGGAGTCCGGATCCTAAACCCCCGCCGGGGCCGAGTCAATCGGCCCGACGCTCAGCCGAGCGCTGCGGCCGTCGCCTCCAGGAGCATCGCCATCTCCAGGCGCTGGAGCCGACGCGCCAGCCGTTCCTGATCGGTCCCGGGGCGGGCCCGGGTGCACAGGTCGATCATGGCGAAGGGGTCCCAACCGTCGGTGCCGATCGGGATCGACTCGCCCCGGCCGGCGAGGGCCTCGGCCGCCGCGCCCAGCGCCGGGAAGAGCGCGTGCCGGCCCACGCGGCGGAACCAGTATGAGGCGTTGCCGGCGTCGGGCTCGCGGCGATGGGCGATGCCGTGCCAGTAGGCGGCGAAACGGCGCTCGCCCAGGTCGTCGGCCTTCTGGGCCGCCTCGTGGCTGGCGTCCCAGGCGTCGAGAATCTGGAGCAGCCCCGCCGCGAAGACCAGGCGGGCCGGCCGTGACGCGCGGGGCACCACGTCCGCCAGGGCCTCCTCCGAGACCGCCGCGACGAGCCGGGGCCGCCCCGGCGCCCGCTGCACGAGCGAAAGCCCCTCGGAGCCATCCTCGCCGAGCGTCGCGGACGCCACGGCCGCGGCGAGGTCGCGCGGGCTCTCGCCGAAGACCTCGACGGCCGGCTCGCCCGACTCCAGCCGGCGCAGGGCCTCGATGCGTCCCTGGGATGCGGCCACGGCGGGGCTCCGATCAGAAGAAGTAGCCCGAGAGCAGGCGGTAGACGTCCTGGTAGGTCGCGAAGACCATCAGGCTCAGCACCAGCAGCAGCCCGAGGTACGTCCCGGCGATCACGGCCGACTCCGGCAGGGGACGGCCGCGGACCTTCTCGGCGATCAGGAAGACCATCTGGCCGCCGTCCAGGGGCGGGATCGGCAGGAAGTTCAGGACGGCGAGGTTGATGCTGATGAACGCCAGGAAGTACAGGAACTCGTTGATCCCCGCCTTGGCCGCCGCGTAGGCCATCGGCCCGATGCCGATCGGCCCGGCGAGTTGCTTCGTGCTGACGCGGCCCGTGATCAGGCTCCGGAGCGAGGCGTACATCATCCCGACGCTCTCGACCGTCTCGTTCAGCCCCTCCTTCAGCGCGTCGACCGGGCCGAGCGGCGGCATGGTCTTGTGGGCCTCCAGGAAGCTCAGCCCGCGCTCGGGGCTGTACCAGTCCGCGACCGGCTCCGGGCGGATCGAGACCGCCTCTTCGCGGCCGTGGATCTTGAACGAGACGGCCTGGAGGGGGAGCGCCTGGATGAAGTCGAAGGTGGACGGCCAGGTGGACGACCTGTCGGCGAGGTTGAACGGCTGGGGCCGGGAGAGGATCCAGACGTCCTTCGCCGCATCGCCGGCCCGGGGCCGCCCCTTGACCGGCGGGATCGTCACGGAGTCGATCACGTCGCCCGCCTTGATCCCCGCCTTCTCGGCCGGCGAGCCGGCGACGACCGAGCGCACCGTGGGCGGGACGGAGAGGTAGAGGCCCAGGCCCGGGACCTGGAGATCCTCCATCGGCAGGGGGCGGTTCGGAGGGGCGTCGTCCGGGGTGGCGGCCAGTTCGATCGGCTCGGGCGTCCCCTCGCGCCGGACGTGGAACGTCACGGGCGAGCCGGCCCGGTCGAAGCATTCCAGCGGCAGCCGCAGCGGGTCGAAGTCCTCGCGGCCGTCGACCTTCACGATCACGTCGCCGACCTTGAAGCCCGCGGCCTCGGCGGGCGAGCCCTTGCGGATCGCGGTGATCGGCCCGGGGGCGAAGCGGAGGCCGAAGTCGACGAACCGGCTCGGCGGGGCCGTCGCCTGGATCTCGTCGGCGACGCCCGGCACCGGCTTCCCGCCGAACGTGCGGGGCTGCATCACGAGGTCGAGCGGCCTGTCGCGATGGCGGGCCGACAGGCGATGGAAGTCCTCGTACGAGGCCATCGGCGCGGGGGTCTCGCCGGCCGGCCCCGCGGCGACGACGGTCAGGATCTCGGCCCTCTTGTCGGCGGGCCAGGGGAGGGCGATCGGCTCGACGGCCCCGGCGGGGGGCTGGTCGTCGCCGACGTCCAGCGACGAGGCCGGGCGGACCCCGATCGTCGGCTGGTCGGCGTCCGCCTCGACGCGGGGCTCGATCGGGAAGTCCAGCTCCTTCTCCTCGCCGGGCCGCTTCACCAGGAAATGGATGACCTGCCCGCTGGAGCTGAGGTTGACGGCCGCGCGCAGGTCGCGGAAGCCGACGTCGCGACGGCCGTCGATCCCCACGATGTCGTCGCCCGGCCGCAGGCCCGCCTCGAACGCGGGCGAGCCGGGGACGACCGACCCGATCTTGGCCGCGATGACCTCGCGCTCCTGCCCGAAGATGTAGGCGAAGCAGGCGAAGCCCAGGATCAGGTTCATGATCACGCCGGCGGAGATGATCGCCATCCGGGCGCCGACCGACTTGTTGTTGAACGCCCGGGGGTCGTTGGCGGCCTCGGGGTCGGGGGGCCCCTCGCCGGCCTCGCCCCCCTCGCCCAGCATCTTGACGAAGCCGCCGAGGGGGATCGCCGCGAGGACGTATTCCGTCTCGCCGCGCCTGAAGCCGAAGACGGTCCGGCCGAAGCCGATGGAGAACTTCTCGACCTTCACGCCGTTCCACTTGGCGAGGAGGAAGTGCCCCAGCTCGTGGACGAAGATCACGAACCCGAGCCCGAGGGCGACCTTGGCGATGTTGAAGAGCCAGATCAGGGTGTCCAACGCTGCGCCTCCAGGCGGGCCCGCGCGTCGACCTTCCACAGGCGGTCGAGCGTCGGGCGGGGGTCGTATTCGTGATGGTCGAGCGCCGCCCGGCAGGCGCGGGGGATGTCCAGGAAGCCGATCTCGCCGGCCAGGAACCGGCCCACCGCGACCTCGTTCGCCGCGTTCAGGGCCGCCCCGGCCGTCCCCCCCTGGCGCATGACCTCGTAGGCGAGGTCGAGCGCGGGGAAGGTCTCGCGGTCCGGGGGCTCGAAGTGCAGGGCCGAAGGCTTCGTCAGGTCGAGCCGCGGCCCGGGGCAGGGGTGGCGGTCGGGATAGGTCAGGGCGTACTGGATGGGGAGCCGCATGTCCGGCGGCGAGAGCTGGGCGATCACGCTGCCGTCGACGAACTCGACCATCGAGTGGATGGTGCTCTCGGGGTGGATGACGACCTCGATCTGCTCGGGCTCCAGGTCGAACAGCCAGCGGGCCTCGATGACCTCCAGGGCCTTGTTCATCAGGGTGGCCGAGTCGATGGTGATCTTCGGGCCCATGGCCCAGGTGGGATGCTTCAGGGCCATCGCGGGCGTGACGTCGCGGAGCTGGGCCCGGGTCTTGCCGCGGAAGGGGCCGCCGGAGGAGGTGAGGACGACCCGCTTGACCTCGCGACGGCCGCCCGACTTGAGGGCCTGGAAGATGGCCGAGTGCTCGCTGTCGACGGGGAGGAGCCGGGCGCCGCGGCGGCGGGCGAGGTCCATGACCAGCGGGCCGGCGACGACGAGGGTCTCCTTGTTCGCCAGGGCGACCGTCTTGCCGGCCTCCAGCGCGGCCCAGGCCCCTTCGAGCCCGGCGGCCCCGACGATGGCGTCGAGCACGCGGTCGGTGGCCTCATCCGTGACCATCTTGAGGACGCCGTCGCGGCCGGCGAGGACCTCGACGCCGGTCCCGCGCAGGGCGGAGCGGGCCTCGGCGAGCGGGCCGTCGTCGGTGAGGGCGACGAACCGAGGGGCCGCCGATCGGGCCTGGTCGGCGAGGCGCTCCCAGTTGGAATGCGCGCTCAGGCCGTGGGCCAGCAGCCCCGGCGCCCCGCCGGCACCGATCACATCGAGGGCGCTGCGCCCAATCGACCCGGTCGAGCCCAGCACCACGACGCGCGTGGTGGATTCCCCTCGCTCCATCGCCACTCCCATCGTCCCCGTCGCGGCCGGGCTCGGCCCCGACCCAAGTCGCAACGCGCCCGACCCTTGGGCGCTCCGGGACGCCGGGCCCCGCGAGCCTCCTAGCACTATAGATTCTCCCCCCATCCCCGACAAGCCGGCCCGGCGCGACGCCGGCCGGCCGCGGCGGGGGGGCCGCGGCCGGTCTGGGGCGGACTTCGGTTCAGCCGACCTCGCAGAAGGTCGGCTTGCGGGCGAGGCCGCGGAGCTTGGCGAGGGCGGCGTCCTGGATCTGCCGGATCCGCTCCTTGGAGACGTCGAGCACCTGGCTGACCTCGCTGAGCGAGTGGCACTCGCTGCCGCCGAGGCCGAACCGGAGCCGGAGGACGACCTGCTCGCGAGGCTTGAGCTGGCCGATCAGCGCGGCCAGCCGCTCGTCGCGATCGAACTCCTCGGCCTCCTCCGCGGCCGGGCTGCTGAGCGTGTCCATCAGCCGGGCCCCCCCCTCGCCGCCCAGCGGGGCGTCGAGCGACAGGGCGGGACGGGTGGCCGTGTGGATCTGCTTCAGGGTCGCCTCGGCCGCCGCCGAGCGGGGGCGCTTCGGCCCCGCCAGGCCCTCGGCCTCGTGGCTGACCTCGGCCAGCTTCTGGAGGTGCCGCGGGTTGAGCCGGACCGGGTAGGCGCCGGCGGCCACCGCCCTCTGGAGGGCCTGGCGGATCCACCATACGGCGTAGGAGGCCAGCCGGGTCGTATTCGCCACGTCGTAGCGATCGATGGCCGTGAGCAGGCCGCAGAAGCCCTCCTGGAGGAGGTCCGACTCGGACAGCCCCCGGTCGCGGTAGCGGCGGGCGACGTGGGCGACCAGGCGCAGGTTGGCCATGGCCAGCCGCGTCCGCGTCGCGTTGTAGGCGCGGGCGACGGCCTGCAAGACGGCCTCCTCGTCGCTCGCCGGCGGCCCGAAGGCCAGGACGGTCCGGACGAACTCCTGGACGTCGAACTCGGCGTCGCCATGGAGGCCGGCCTCCGCGGCGGCGGCGAGCAGGCGGCGGTGCTCGTCCAGTTCCATCAGGATCCGGCGCTCCTCCTCGGGGGTCAGGACCCGCACGTCCGTTCGGTTGAGGAGGACGCTGTTGGAGAGCTCGTCGCGGCGGTCGGTGGTGCGTTCGGCGATCTTCATATCCTCTAGACTTCCTTTCCCGATCCAGCGTGGTCCGCGTCGGACCCGTCGGCGCGCGGCCCCCCTGGCGCGGCGGTCGCGTCCCCCGGGGCCGATCGAAGGGCCCGGGCGGCGCGGACCGCGGACGCGACGTCTCGGGGACGCATCCGGCGGGTCGAAATGACGTTATGTCGAAGGAGACGGCGGCGCGAGGCCGCTCATCTCCGATGGTTCATCCGCGATCGCCGAAACTTCGCGGACGAGGAGTCGAGCGGGATCGGCACGGGGGCCGGCCGCCGCGACCAGGTCGAGGCGAGGAGAGCGAATCCGGCGGTCGCCGCGTCGAGCCCGCGCCGGGCGTCGTCCGCGAGCCGGCGGCCGAGCGATCGGCACGCCTCCCGCAACGAATCGCCCGCCGAGACGACCCGGCGGAGGGTATGATAAGGGCGTGACGAGGCGTGACCAAAGCCCCCGCGAGTCCGGCTTCGGCGCTGGGCTGTCCGACTCGGGTGGTTCATGGTCCGTCCTCCGTCTGTATGATGATGAGGGGCGTCGCTCGACGTCCCCCCCTCACAAACCTTTACGTCGTCCCCGGCCGATCGTTCCAGTCGCGCCTTCGTTTTTTCCGGCCCGCGGCCCCCGCCATCGCCCGGCGGGCAGGCCGCTGAAGCATCATCAACCCATCAGGCAACGACTTGCGTCAAGGAGCAGGGCCTTGGAAGCAGGCGAACCGAAAGCCAAGCTCTCCGAGCTGATGACCCAGACGACGCTGCTCTATCAGGCCCAGAACGGGACGCCGGAGCAGGCCGACGCGGCCAAGCAACTGCTGATGCTTCGCTATTCCGGCGCCGTCCACCGCTACCTCCTGAAGGTCGTCGGCGACCCCGAGGCCGCCCGCGACCTCAACCAGGAGTTCTCGGTCAAGTTCCTGGAGGGGAAGTTCCGCCACTTCGACCCCAGCCGGGGCCGGTTCCGCGACTACCTCAAGCGGGCCCTGCACAACCTGATGGTCGACCATTTCCGCAAGCGCCAGGGGGCGGCCCAGCTCGACACCGCCATGGAGGCCGACATCGTCGGCGACGACGGCCTGGGCGAGTTCGACCGGCAGTTCCTCATCAGTTGGCGGCAGGACCTACTCGCCCGCGCCTGGGACGCGCTGCGGGCCTATGAGTCCAACACGGGGAAGCCGTTCCACGAGGTGATGCGGCTCCGCCTGGCCCGGCCGAAGATGCGGTCGCCCGAGCTGGCGGAGGAGCTGGCCGCGCGGATCGGCCGCCCCATGACCGCCGGCAACCTCCGCCAGATCCTCCACCGCGCCCGCGACAAGTTCACCGAGTTCCTCATCGACGAGGTCCGGGTCTCGCTCAAGCACCCGAGCCGCGAGGCGGTCGAGGAGGAGCTGGGGGACCTCCAGCTCCTGGACCTGTGCAAGCCGTCCCTGGCCAAGCTCAAGTTCGAGGACTGAGCCGGCCTCAGGGGGCCTTCGCCCCCAGCGCCTTCCGGATGACCGGCTCGAAGGCGTCGGCCATGCGGACGAAGCCGAGGTCGGTGGGGTGCGAGCCGTCGACGGTCGCCTCGCCGTCGTCGCCGAGCTGGACGCTCCCCTCCAGGTAGTGCAGGCCGGTCACGCCCTCGGCGACGAGCTTCCGGTACTCCTCCCGAAGCGCCTCGTGGTTGGTCGCGTTCCGACGCCGCTGGGATTCGAGGAGCCGGCTGTTGGTGTAGTCGCGGTCCTCGGCGAGGACGATGGGGACGTCGGGGCGGGCCTTGCGGATCGCCTTCACGAGCGGGGTCGTCCGTTCGGTGACCATCTCGGCCGTCATGTTGGGGAGGCAGTCGACGACGTACACGGCCGCGTCGATCTCCACCAGCAGGTCGGCCACCGACGGATCCATCGTGCCGTTGCCGCTGAAGCCCAGGTTGACGACCGGCCGGTCGAGGCGACGGCCGAGGATCGCGACGTGCGCCATACCCGGCCGCGAGGCGCATCCGCCGTGGGTGATCGAGGTCCCGTAGAAGACGATGGGCTTCGCCGAGCCCGGCTCACGGGCCGGCCCCGGGGCGATCTCGGCCCCTGTCGGGACGCCGACCTCCACCGCCGACACTCCATTATAGAGAGGAAGGTAGAGGAGGTACTCGCGGCGGCCCGGGTCGAGACCCTTCGCCAGCATCTTGGTGTTGGACTTCTCGGTCGGCTGGCCGACGGCCGCCCAGCGCCAGGCGCCGTCGCGGTCGCGGGCGTAGAGGTCGACGCCGCTGACGCCGGTGGCGGGCATGTGGGGCATGTCCAGACGGTCCTTCGTGACGGTCCAGCGGGCGTGGATCTCGGTCGCGTCGGTGACGAACCGGACGGCGATGCCGGCCGAGTCCCGCGACAGGTTCCAGACCGGCGGCCGGACGACCCCCTCGGCCTTCGCCGGGAGCCGATCGAACGGGGCCTTGAGCGCGGGCTCGTCCCAGGCGCGGCCTTCGAGCGTCAGCGTCCGGACGTCTCGCCAGGCGACGGGCTCCTCGGCGGCCGTCGTCCGCGGTGCAAGGATAAGGATGAGGAGGGCGAGAGGGAGGGTCGCGAGGGTCCTGGTCATCGTCGGCCTCGGGGTTGGTGGATCGGGGAGAATCGGATCGTAACTCCCCCCGAGGCGCGAGGCCAGTTTCTCGGACGCCCCAGGGTCGCGCGGCTCACGATGGTCGCTCCTCGGCGTTCGACACCTACGGTGTTACGGCCCAGCCCGCCGCCTCTCCGCACAACCTATCCGAGTCCGCCGCTCCAGACCTGATCGCCGCGACGCTCCTCATCGCCTACTTTTACGCCCGCGACGGTCGGGTCCGATATGGGTTCCTTCGCCGCGGGACGAGGACGCCGACTTTCCAATGATCACGACACAAAGTCTTTGAAACTCAACACTTGATTCATTTCTTCCGCGCCCTGATATTGGCTTTGATCGTCGAAGTCGATGTGTGATTTCGTCGCTCCTCGATCATCGCCACCCGAGGGCGGCTCGACGGCCCGATGGCGCAGGCTTCGCCGAAGGACGATCCGGACGATGTCGCCCGATGGGGTTGCAGCGGAGGGTCGATTCGCGATTGCAAGTTGTCAAAGAACGCCCGTCTTCCCGTATGGTCCGCAGCCGGGGTCGCGGGATTTCAGGATTCCCGAAAGAATCGGCCGCGATCCCGCATGGATCGTCCCGGGGCCCTCAGTGGGCCGTCGCGCCCCACCAGAACTGGAAGGCCAGATAGGCGGGGAGGCAGACCATGTAGACCTTGGAGACGGCCTCGGCGAGCCGGACGGCGACGACCCGGGTGCGGTCGGGCTCGGGCGAACCTTTCCTGGACATGAGGCGGCTGTAGCGGTCGTAGGCGTGGCGGGCGCGACCGGCGGCGTGGAGCATGATGACGAGGATCGCCAGGCCGAACGGGTCGATCAGCGCGACCAGCCATCCGAAGATGAAGCCGAGGCTCGCCTGCGACGGCATCGACGCCAGGCCGCCGACGATCAGGCCGACGTGCGTCGCCGCCCCCAGCGTTAAGAAGCTCCAGGACGCCGCCC